>Ga0315278_10002819_pt1 | contig 15516 bp, 10 predicted proteins | sample YL17G06_0_MG_FD_203880 | JGI IMG/M metagenome (GOLD analysis project Ga0315278, IMG submission 203880) | Sediment microbial communities from Yellowstone Lake, YNP, Wyoming, USA - YL17G06_0 | ecosystem: Environmental > Aquatic > Freshwater > Lake > Sediment | place: USA: Wyoming | collected... | reverse complement strand
GTCCTTGTCCTTTGCCGTTGCCATGACGGTCTTGTTCATAGTGAGTTCGACCACGGCCTCGACGGTATGGAGGAACCGGTTCTCGGAAACGATGACCCGGGCATGGCGGACCACGGACGGGAATACACGCACGGCCGCCTCGACCTTCTGCTCGATCTCGGCACGCAGCATGTCATCAATCTCACAGTGTCTGCCGGTGATGGCTACATCCATAACGTCCCCTTGGGTTTAGGGCCTGGAAGCCCGCAGACTGGCACAGGCATTCCATCATCCCTGTATTGTACCAAAAATCGCCTGTGAAGTCACGTTGGCCGCCCGGAACAGGGTGTTGCATTGGGATACGAGCCAAGAACCCTCACGAAATTGCAGTGGGTGGCAAGGCGGCCAAGTGCCCGCGCAACGACCGGATCGGCCTCGTGGCCGAGCAGGTCGACAAAGAAATAATACTCCCAGGCCTTGAGCTTGCTCGGCCTGCTCTCGATCTTCGTCAGGTTGATCCCGGCGTCGCGGAACGGCTTCAGTGCGCCGTACAGGGCGCCTGCATGGTGCTTCACCGAGAACATGATTGACGTCTTGCTCCGCGCCGACCGCGGCGCGGGATGGGCTCCAATGACAAGGAACCGGGTGATGTTCCGGGTGAAATCCTCGATTGCCCGGGCAAGGATATCAAGCGTGAAGATGTCCGCGGCAAGTGTGCTGCCGATCGCGGCGGTGCGCGGCTCGCGTGCGGCAAGCTCGGCCGCCCGGGCAGTGCTGTACACGTCGGCCTGGGCCGCATGCGGAAGGTGCGTTGCCAGCCAGGTGCGGCACTGGCCCCAGACCATCGGCATGCTGTACACCTTCCTCACCTTGCCAAGCGTGGTCTTGCTCAGCAGGTTCTGGTGGATGTCCAGATAGACCTCGGCGCAGATCGTGACGCCGGCGTCCACAAACATGTCGAGGGTGTAACTGACCATGCCCTCGTTCGAGTTCTCGACCGGGACGACCCCGAAATCGGCCTCGCCCTTGGCGACGAGGCGGAAGACCTCGCCGATCGAGTCGGCTGCCCGGCAGGTGGAAGCCGAGCCGAAGTGCTTGAGCGCGGCCTGGTGTGTGAACGAGCCGGCCGGGCCCATGAATGCGATCGTCTGCGGTTCCGCAAGCGCGGCGGTGGCGCTGCCGATCTCGTTGCAGATGTCGCGCAGTGCCTGCGGCCCAAGCGGCCCGGGCGCATTGGCCACGAACCGGGCGGCCTTGCCCGCGCCCGGTGCAGCGACGACGAGCGTTGCGCGGCGCTGGATGAGCCCGGCGATCTTCCGGTCGAGTGCGGCGAGTGCCGCGGCAGTCTTTCTGGCTGGTCGTGGTGTCATGGTCATGCTCCTTCTGTCTTCTTCTGCCTGCGCTCCGCGGCGCGGGCAAGCCTGTTCCACGTGCCTGCGAGGCCCATGGCGGCCCGGACATCCTTGAGCGTCTCGCGGGCAATCAGGCGCATGCGCTCGGTGCCGCGGACGATGATCTCGTCAACAAAACCGGGCTCGGCCTCGAACTGGCGGTACCGCGCACGCATCGGGGCGAGGAAGGCGTTGAGGGCGCGTGCAAGCTTCTCCTTCACCTCCACATCGCCCACGGCGCCTTTCCGGTACCGGCTCTTCAGGTCGTCCACCTCGGCCGCGTCGGGGTTGAACGCATCGTGGTAGGCGAACACGGGATTCCCCTCGACGGTGCCGGGAATGTCGGCCGATACACGGTTCGGATCCGTGTACATGCCGCGCACCTTCCTCTTCACCGCGGCCTCGTCGTCGGAGAGGAAGATGCAGTTGCCGATGCTCTTCGACATCTTGGCCTGGCCGTCCGTGCCGATGAGCGTGGGCACATCGCCGACCATGACATCGGGAACCGGGAACACCTCGCCGTACAGGGTGTTGAACCGCCGTGCAATCTCCCGCGTCACCTCGACGTGGCATTCGTTGTCCTTGCCGACCGGGACGAGGTGGGAGCGGGGGAGCAGGATGTCCGCCGCCTGGAGGACCGGGTAGCCCAGCAGGCCGAAGGGCATCTCGTCCTCGTCAATGTGGGCTGCCCGCGCCATGTCCTTGATCGAGGGCAGCCTGCTCAGCCTGTTCACCGTCACCAGCATCTCGAACAGCAGGTTCAGTTCGTACGTCTCATGGACGGCCGACTGGAGGTAGATGGTGACCTTCGCCGGATCTATTCCGGCGGCAAGGTAATCGAGGACCATCCCGCGGACGTTGTCGCTGATCTGGGCGATGTCCTCGCGGCTCGGCTTCGTGGTGAGCATGTGGAGGTCCGCAACGATCAGGATGGTGTCGTAGGCGTCCTGGAGCTCGACCCGCTTCTTGAGCGAGCCGACGTAGTGGCCAAGATGGAGGCGGCCGGTCGGCCGGTCACCCGTAAGGATCCGTTTGCGTGGCTGGTCAGTCATGGTCGGGCCGGTTGGTCCGCGAAAGGACGATGAAATACATGGATGCCATTGATGCACAGGCAATCGGGGCGCCCAGTACGAACAGGCCGAGGCTGGCGCATTGGAGGATGATGCTCCAGGGCGGTTGCGAGAGGACGGGGCCGAGGGCGACAAGGAACTGATCCGCGCAGCACCAGGTCGGCAGCAGGACGCCCACGAGCAGCACCGCGCCGTTCAGCATCAGGCCGAGCCAGAGCGAGAGCATGGTCCGCGTCGGCATATGCGCGCCGGACAGGGCGATTGCGGGCAGCCATGAGGCGCGCTCATACACCACCAGCGGCACCAGCAGCACGTACTTCGCGGCGACAAACAGCAGGGGCGGCACCGCACAGGCGACGATGAAGACTATGCACACGGTGGATGCCCAGGCGCCCGCGGGCTGGAAGACAAAGGCGCCCAAACGCGCGGCACGGGCGATAATGGTCGCGTATATCAGGGACAGGATCCACAACGGCGCGGCAGCCAATGCCAGCCGCATGCATGACGTCCAGCCGGTGACGATGGCCTCGGTCAGCGCCGGCGATCCCTCGAACCGGACGGCGCCGGCGTACCACGTCCATGCACCTAGGGCGATGGCAAACGCGGCGAGGCGGACAACGAAGATGACGACCGTAATGACTTGGGAGAACTCCGATTCGTCGAGCCAGCCCGCGGGCTGGCCCGCCCGGAGCACATACTCGCACGCGATGGTTCCGCCCAGCACAGCCATGGGCATCGCGTGGAGGACGGCAAAGCTGTGGAGCCGCCCTGGCGGCGTGGGTGCGGCGGCTGAGATGACTGCTGGCTTGTCGCTGTGCATGGTGGTGCGCCGTGTCAGGACGACAGGTTCTCGAGATACCGTTGTGCGTCAAGCGCGGCCATGCAGCCTGAGCCTGCGGCGGTAACGGCCTGTTTGTAGACGGGATCCATGACATCGCCGCAGGCAAACAGGCCGGGTGTCCGTGTCGCGGTCGAGCCCGGGGCCGTCTTCACGTAGCCAAGGCCGTCGAGCTCGGCCAGATGTGCAAACAGGGCGGACTGCGGATCGTGGCCGATGGCCGCGAAGATGCCGTGGCAGGCGATTGCCTCCAACGCGCCGGTATCGGCATGTTTCAGCACCGCGCCCGTCACCGTTGCCTCGCCGGTGATGTCCTGGACGGTGTACGGGATAAGCCAGCGTATTTTCGGGTTGCGCCTTGCCTTCTCCACCGCGGCCGGTGCCGCCCGGAAATAAGAGCGCCGGTGAACCACGGTCACCGTCCGCGCAAACCGGGTGAGAAACTCGGCATCGTCAATGGCTGTATTCCCTCCGCCCACCACAAGGACATCCTTGCCGCGGAAGAAGGGCGCGTCACATGTGGCGCAGCCCGAGACGCCCCGGCCATAGAACTTCGGCTCGGACGGCACAGGCAGCCTGCGAGCGACGGCGCCGGTGGCGGCAATGACGGTTCGCGTCCCAACCTGGCCGCTTGGCGTGCCGAGCGTGAATGCTCCCGAGGCCCATGCCACGGATGTCACTTCCTCGGCCATGACCCGGGCGCCAAGGCGAACTGCCTGCTCCTTGAACACCTGCATAAGATCCGCGCCGTTCTGCGGCTCGGCGAAGCCGGGATAGTTCTCCACCTCGAATGACACGGTGAGCTGGCCTCCGGGCGTGGCTCCCTCGTAGACCACCGGCTGCAGCGCAGAGCGCGCGGCGTAGATCGCTGCAGTCAACCCCGCCGGGCCCGAGCCGATGATGACCACTTGCTCCATTGCACTCATGAGCGGTGTGCTCCCGCGAATGCGGCAAGAACGGGCCTGAACACTGGCAGGAACGACGCGAGCGCGCTGTCAACCGTGGCGCCCGCGGCGCAGACATGGCCTCCGCCTCCATACCGGGCTGCCAGGGTGTTCACAGGCACCTCAGCCGACTTTGACCTGAGGCTGAGCCGGATCTGGCGCCCGCCCGGCAGCTCGGTCACCAGCGCTGCCACCGCCACGCCGTCAATGGCACGGGCGTAGTTCACAAATTCCTCCATGTCCGTCTCGGTTGCGCCGGTGCGGTCGAACATGGTGCGGCTGATGTGCATCAAGGCGCCCCGGCCGCCCGTGACAAGTTCGAGGGTGGCAAGCATCTCGGCCAGGAGCGACACCTGCGGCCGCGTCATGCAGTTGTAGATACGGGTTGCGATGCCTGAGATGTCCGCACCCGCATCGGCAAGGTCGAGGGCGAGCGCGAAGGCGCGCCGGTCGGTATTCGAGTAGGTGAAGCAGCCCGTGTCGGTGAGCAGCCCGGTGTACAACGCGTTGGCGATGGCGGGCGTGATGGCGATGCCCAGCTCGGCGAGAAGGCTGTGGACAAGGAACGCGGTCGCGCCGACGGTCGGGTCAGTGCAGGCATGGGTTGCGTACGCGTCCGTCTCGGGATGATGGTCGAGCGCGATGATGACCGGACACGCCCGGATCAGGCTCTGGTCAATGTCCGCCCGGGCGATGGTCGAGGTGTCCAGCACCACGCACAGGTCGAAGGTGCCGGCCGGCACGGAGCAGGGCAGGGCGATGACCGGTTCGAGGAACGAATAACGGGCCGGCACAGGCGTTGCGGCCCAGACATCGGCCGGAATGGCCGCCTGGCGGAGGCCAAGGCCTAGCGCCGTCATCGAGCCGAGCACGTCGCCGTCCGGCCGGACATGGCCCGCGACGAGGACGCGGTGCGCGGCGCGGATGAGCCCGGCGGCTTGGCGTGGGGTGACGCGCTCCATGGTGGCTAGCCGGTTGCCGTTTGTTCGCCGGCCTGGCCGTCGGATTCCCGAGCAGCAGGCTGGTTGTGGAGCTGCTGGATGAGCTGGTCAATCTTGAGCGCATTCTTCAGCTCGCGGTCAACCTCGAACAACAGCTCGGGTGTGTACCGGAGCCTGACGGCATGGGCAAGCTTGCTGCGGATGAAGGGCTGGGCATGGCGGAGGGTGCGGAGCGCCCTGGCCTCGTCGCCGTCCGAGCCGAGGGCGGTGAAGAAGACCCGGGCGTGCTGGAGATCCTTGCTCACCACCGCCCGCGAGATGGTTACCCAGCCTAGTGTGGCGTGGGTGAACTCGCGCTCGATGATGACGCTGAGAGCGCGCTTTACCAGCTCGTTGAGCCTGACGGTGCGGGTGACGGGTGGCATGGCCGCGTGTCCTTGGTTGATTCGGGGCCGCTACTGGCCCGCGGCAACCAGCGGCGTCTCGCGCTCGAGCTTGTACGCCTTGATCAGGTCGCCTTCCTTCACGTCCTTGAACTCGCGCAGGAGAATGCCGCACTCGAACCCGGCCCGTGCCTCGCGCACTTCGTCCTTCACATGCTTGAGCGACTGGATTTCGCCGTCGAACACCACATCGCTCCCGCGGACCACCCGTGCCTTGTTCGACCGCTGGATGGCTCCGCTCTGCACATAGCAGCCCGCAATCATGCCGGCGGACAGGTCGAACACAGCCCGCACCTGGGCAACGCCTGTCTCAACTTCCTTGAACACCGGCTCGAGCAGGCCCGCAAGCGCCGCCTGCACCGCCTCGGTCACATGATAGATCACCTCGTACATCGAGATGTCAACCCCTTCGCTCTTCGCCAATGGCCGCGCAGACTCGGCCAGCGCCACATGGAACCCGATGATCACCGCGTTGCTGGCCGAGGCAAGCATCACGTCGTTCTCCGTGATGTCACCCACGCCGCAGTGAAGCACGTTCACCTTCGCGTTCCCCGCCGTCAGCTGCTCGAGCGACGTGCGGAGTGCCTCGGTCGTGCCCTGGGTGTCGCCCTTGATGATCACGGCCAGTTCCTTCGCCTGCTCGCTCGCCATGCTCTTGTGGAAGTTCTCCAGCGTGATCCGCTGGCCATGGGAATGCCGCTTGAGCTGCTCGTCGGAGCGCCGCTCATCGACAAGCTCGCGTGCGTGCTTCTGGCTCGCTGCCATGCGGAACGTCGAGCCTGCTGCAGGCACATCGTCGAAGCCCAGCACCTGGACGGGCATGCTGGGGCCGGCCTCGTCGATCGGCTCTCCCGTGTGGTCGAGCAGCGCGCGGACGCGGCCAAAGCACGTCGCGCACACCAGCGGGTCGCCCTTGTGAAGCGTGCCCTCCTGGACGAGCAGCGTCACGGTCGGCCCCTGGCTCGGATCCCGTTCCGCCTCGAGCACCACGCCGTGCGCCGGGCCCGTTGTGCGCGCGCGGAGCTTCGGCTGGCCGTCCGCGTCGGTGAGGATGTCGGCCTGCAACGAGATCATTTCGAGCAGATGCTCTATGCCTGTCTTGGCGACCGCCGACACCTTGCAGCAGATGGTGTCGCCGCCCCAGTCCTCGGGCGTCAGGTTCTGCTCCGCAAGCTGGGCGTACACCCGCTCCGGATTCGCGCCGGGAAGGTCGCACTTGTTGATTGCCACAAGGATCGGCACGCCTGCCGCGCGCGCATGGTTGATCGCCTCGAGCGACTGCGGCATCAGCCCGTCGTCCGCGGCCACCACCAGCACCGCAATGTCCGTTACATGCGCGCCCCGGGCCCGCATCGCCGTGAACGCCTCGTGGCCCGGCGTGTCTATGAACGTGATCGAGCCGAACGAGCCCGTCACCTCGTACGCGCCTATATGCTGGGTGATCCCGCCCGACTCGCCCGCGGCGACATTCGTCTGACGGATGGCATCGAGCAGCGATGTCTTTCCATGGTCAACATGGCCCATGAAGGTGACCACTGGTGGCCGCTTCTCCAGTTCGCCCGCATCGGTTGCGTCCCCCTCATCGTCCTGGCCGAAGGCAATCTCCTCCAGATCCTTGCCGGGCTCCCTGATCGCCAGGGTCAGGTGAAACTCGGCGGCCAGGACCTCGACGGCGCTCCGGTCCAGCTGCTGGTTGATGGTGACCATGGTGCCCAGCCGCATCATGCGGCTGATCAGGTCGCCCACCTTGATGCCGGTCGCCTGCGAAAAGTCGCGGACCGATACCGGCAGCTCGATCACAATGTCCTTCAACTGCTGGACCGGCTTCGTGCTCGTGCGCTGGCCGTGCTTCCGCTTCCGGACAAGCCGGGAGTCGCCTCGGGGCCGTCCCGCGGACTTGTCCGCTATCATCTGGCGCAGTTCCGCGCTCGATGACAGCCGGGGCCGGTTGATCAGCTCGTCCCGGTTCTCGACACCCACGAACTGGGCCCGCTCCTTCTTCTTCGCCTTTGGCTCATCCAGTACGGGTTCCTCGCGTGGCGACCGCTTGGTAAGCGTCTGGGCCTGCGCCTGCTCGAGCGAGTTCTTGATCTCTTCCGCGCGCGTCATGGATGTCTTCTTGATCCGGTCGAGCGGCACCATCTCGATCTTCCGCGCCGGTGCTCCATGCTTTGCCTGCGCCGGCGCATGCCCGTGCTTGGCGGCTACGGGATGAACCGCCTTCTGGGCTCCCGGATGCGCCAGCTTCACCGGCGCGTGGGCACCATGCTTCGCATGCAGCGGCTGCTGGAGGGGCTGCTGGATGACCGTGCGCCCAGGCAGCGGCGGCTGCCGCTCGCCCGGCTTGGGCAGCGCTATCGGCGCCTGCTTGGCTGCATGGACCGCCGGTTTCGCAGGCGGATGCGCGGGGTGCGCGCCGGTTGTCCGGCCCGCGGCCGGGCGCTCGCCCGGCTTTGGCTCATGTGCATGCACGGCCGCATGAGGCGGCTTCGCCGCAGCAGCGTGGGCCGGTTTCTGTTCGGGAGCGTGGCCGGGCTTTGCAGCCGCAGCCGGCACGGCAACTGCCATGGGCGCGTGGGCTGCCGGCCTGCCTGTCGCGGGCGGCTGCTTCTCGCCCGGCTTTGCCGGCGTGCCATGCACTGGTTTCGCGGGCGGCTGCGGTGCGGGTTTCCCCGCTTCCTTCACAGGCGCAGCGGGCTTCTTTGCCTCCTCCTTCTTCCCGGCCTCGGCATGTTTCGCTTTCCTGGCGTCCTCGACCGGATGCTTGGGCTCCTCCTTCCGCCGCTTCTCGTCCTCCTTGGCCTGCTTCTCCCTCTGCTTCTGCTCCTCGCGGGCTCGCTTCTCTTCCTCCCTCTCCCGCAGCTTGCGTTCGGCGTCCTGCTTCTTCTTGTCGGCCTCGCGCTTCTTCCGCTCAGTCTCGCGCCTTGCGTTGAGCTCCTTCAGCTTGAGGGCTTCCTTCTTCTCGAACTCAAGCCGTTGTTTCTCCAGGATCGGCGCGAGTTCCTTCCGCACCCGTGCTTCCGCTGCAAGCGGCACCATGTCCATGTCGCGCTTCACGACGTAGCCGATGCCGCACAGGTACTTGATGACGTCCTTGACGGGCGCCTTCAAATCCTCGGCCAGTTCAAACACATGCATGAGTGGGTCCTCGATCCACGCGGTTAATAACAGTGACCGGGCATCAGGCCTGGGCCTTCGCCGCCTCGATGATCTTGTCCAATGTCTTCTCTCCCATGCCGGGGATGGCCAGCAGCGTCTCGCGGTCCGCCGCAAGCAACTGGCTCGCCGTCGTTATGCATGCCCCGGCCAGCATCTCGGCCTGGTGGCTCGTGATGCCCTCGACCTCAGCCAACGGCCGCGAGCCAAGCTCCGTAGAGTCAATCTCCGCCACGTTCTTGAAGATGCTCGCCACGCGGTCCTTGGTGGTCCGCGGCTTGGCCGTGTCGGGCTGCTCCCGGCGCGGGGCGGCCTTGTCCCCAAACAACGCGGCCGCAGGCTGGGCCGGCCCGAGATCGACGCCTTGCTCGCGCGCTACCCGCTCCGCCTCGGACTGCCTCACCACATCCACCTTCCACCCCGTCAGCTTGCTCGTCAGCCGGATGTTCTGGCCCGACTTCCCGATCGCAAGAGACAACTGGTCGTCCGGCACCACCACAAGGATGTGCTCGCTCTCCTGGTCCGCGAACGTGCGCGAGATCTCGACCGGCTGCAGCGCGTTCGCAACCAGCTCCTCGATGTTCTCCGTCCAGCGGACGATGTCTATCTTCTCGCCGCCGATCTCCTGCACAATGTTCTTCACCCGCGACCCGCGCACGCCCACGCACGCGCCCACGCAGTCAATCTTTGCATCGTGCGAGACGACCGCGATCTTCGACCTGAAGCCCGCCTCGCGCGCAATGGCCTTGATCTCGACAATGCCGTCGTAGATTTCAGGCACCTCCAGCTCGAACAGGCGGCGGATCAAACCAGGATTCGACCTGGTCAGGATCACCCGCGGCACGCGGCCTTCCTCCGTGTCCTTCACATCCAGGACAAGCGCCCGGATCCTGTCCCCGGGCCGGTACCGCTCCATGGCCGACTGCTCGCGCCTCGGCAGCAGCGCCTCGGTCTTCCCGATGTCCACGATCATATTGCCCCGCTCGAACCGCGAGACGGTCCCGTGGACAAGATCGCCCACCTTCTGCATGTACTCGGTCAGAATCTTCTCCCGCTCCGCCTCGCGGATGCGCTGGATGATGACCTGCTTGGCCGTCTGGGCCGATATCCGGCTGAAGGCCTCCGGATCGAGCTCGATATGAACCGTCTGGCCGGCCTTGGCGTCCCGGACAAACTTCTTGACCTGGGCAAGATGCCACCACGGCGGCGCAATCTCCCCCTCGGGCGCCACCGGGCCCTCCTCGCCGTCCGCGACGACCAGCAGGTCGCCAAACGCCCGTATGGCGCCGGTTTCCTGGTTGATCTGGACATGGAGCCCGGGCGGTAGCCCATCCGTCTTGCGTGCCGCCGTCTCGATGGCCTGTTCAACCGCCTCGATCAGCGTGCCGCGGTCAAGCCCGCGGTCCTTCTCCAGAAACTCGATCATGGACAGCAGTTCGCCTTTCATTCGTCAGTCCTCGACTGCTTCAGTTCCGCGCTCGGCCAGGCGCCGGCGCACGAGCCGCACCCATGCCTCGCTCTGCGGAAGCACTGCCTGGATGGCAAACAAAAAGGCGGGTGCGGTGCCCGCCCGGTTTGGCCAGTTTCCCACTGGTTGTCAACCTCTTCAAGATTATAGCATTACCGCCCCGATTTGTCAACTCAACGTCGCACGACGCCGCGCAACCTGAAATTCCGATATAAGGAAGAGACCCCCGTGACCTTGTGTCACGGGTGAATAAGATTGAGGCAGAAAAGCCAAGGAAAGCCGCCCTCCTCCCTCTTTTTCCCCCGCCCCCGCGCCACTGAATGCGCGGGGGCGGGGGAAAAAGAGGGGGGATGGCTGGCCCATCTGTCTCAATCTTATTCACCCACGGGAAGTCAAGATTCACGCCGTCCAACAGCGCCTCGACGATGGAATACGGCCGGAGGCGGTTTGCATCGGACACCCGGAGACCTGCCACACAGCGCTCATATCCTAACGACGACCAGGCAGCTTCTCGAGCACATGCACTGTCCAGCCGTTATCGGCTTCTGGCTTGCGCTCGACGATGCTGGTCATTGCGACACGCGCCACGGCCTGCGGCATTGCTTCCTTGTCCGCCTGTTTCCCACGCACCCGGCCTTGAACAGCCTCGGCAATCACGCTGACGCGGAACGTGTCGCTCCGCACGGTGAGATACGACGCCACGAGGCACAGCACGCCGGGCGTCATGCCCTGGACTTCCAGAAGGTCGAACACTGAGCGGTATGTCTTGATGCGCGTGCCGTTTGCCGCGTTGCCCGCCGCAATGGTGCGTGCCAGCTTCGCGCCGATGCCGGGCACCATGGCAAGGACATCTGCCGGCGCAGTGTTCACGTTGATCCGGCCGCGCGGCTGCCTGGGCGCGAGGTAGATATAGTCCAGCCACGCCTTGCCGCTGCAGTCTGCGTTTGCCTGGTTGTGCCCTGCAACGCTGATCCTTACCGCGCCACGGAACCCGATGTTGTCCGGCTGGATCCGGCCGTAAAAAATCGTGTCGTTCTTGTCATACAGGCTGTCCGGCCCGGCCGGATCCTCCCACGCGCCACGGGTATAGTTCCATACGCGGAGTGTCAGCGGTGCATTGTGGTTCTCCTCAAGAAACTCGGTCGTCTTGATCGAGTCGTTGAGCCCGTGGACAAACAGGTCGTATGGCACGCCCGGTTCGAGCCCGGTGTCCGTCCATTCCCATTCACCGGCGGCATTTTCCAGGCGCGAGTAGAACAGCGGCGTCCGGTACGCGGGTCCCACCATAAACGCATCGCCTCGCCCGGCCGACAACTGGCGGCGCAGTTCGGTCGAGCGTCCTTCGACGGTCAACGACGAGACGGAGTTGCTGACGACGCGGAACTGGTCGCCGCGACATGGCCCGCCCAGCATGGAGAGTGTCTGTCCAACCCACATCTCGGGTTCCCACTGGACGTCCTGCGCATGCAGGGTGCCGGCGGCGGCGATCTTGACGGTGCCGATGGTGCTGCGCCACGCGCTCGTGCCAGCCGGCTGCACCGCCGCGTTCTCTGCATCCAGGCGCACTCCCTCCAGTGACACGACAGGGCCGACGGCCTTGAGAAACGTCTTTGCCTGCCCGTCGTTGGTCAGGAAATCCTTGCCCTTGAACCCGGTGCTCATCCGGAGCAGTTCGCCTATGTGCTGCAGCGGCCGGTTCAGCACGCAGGTGCGCCGAACCGCCTGGGGATTGAGCGACCGCGCACGTTCGATTGTCCCGCCAAACGTGGGATGCTCTACACGTTCCCAGTTGCCCACGGTCGAGTATGTCTGGTTCGGCAGTTCCGTCGAGACGTTGAAGTCCTGGTGCTTCACCTCGCCATACTCGACCGTGCGTGTGCACACCTGGTTGTACTCGTTGCGCAGGGTGAACGAGGCAAATCCGCCTTTGCGCGGCAGGCCGATGATGACCGCGTAATCGCCTTTCTCGATCCCGCAGTCACTGTTGTAGGAACCGCCATACAGCGTTTCGAAGCTGTTCCGGTCATTGCCGGTCACCATCCGCCGCCAGCCGTTAAGGTTGTTGCCGCGGTATTTTGTGCGGTCGCTCCGGTACTCGATCATTTCACCGGTCATTTCGCCTTCCACAAAATCGGCGCCTTCAAGGATGCACATGTTGTCCGGCGACGGCGCTCCGCCGGTCCACAGGTTCCTTCGTCCCGGTTTGAACCCGATGATTTTGTACCACACGCCCCATGTCTCTTCGGGCAGTTGGACGTGCGGATACGCTTCGTCCGGGCAATCGCCCCACCGCTTGCTCGTGTTGCCGTAATCCATGTCGAAGATCTTCTCGTCGCTGGTCAGGTAGGCGTACTCGAGGGGCTTGATGCCGGGATTGGGATCGCCAAGCGCCCCTGCGTTTGCGGCATCGTGGTGCGATGCGGTCCCGATCTTAAGCAGTTCCTTCGCCATCGAGCCGGTGTTGATCATTACGCGCCAACTCGCAAGACTTATGGGCCGCGTGCTCAAGTTGAACAGTTCTACAATGTCCGGGCGCACAAAGATGGCCTGGGTAAACACGCTCTTGGTGTTGTTGATGCCGTTGAACCAGCCCTGGTTGTGCACGCCCTGCTTGTTGCACTCGCGGCTCGATGTTACAATGATGTCCACGAACCCGAGTTTGTCGCTCCGTTGCGGCTCGCCGTCCTTGTACAGCCATTTCAGCAGTTTTTCCTGTGTTTCAGTGTGCGTGCTCGGATCGCCGTCGCAGTCGAGCGTGGGCGAGTTGCCTTTGAATTGCTGGTATGCATAGCTTGGACAGAACGGGTTGCATCCAATGTAGCACCGGAAATAGGTGTCGGGCCGGATCTGCACCATGTCCCAGTCCGAGCATTCCGGATAGCAGGTGAAGGTGCCCCAGCTTGTCTCCCAATGGTTGTCAAGCCAGAAACCCGTCTGGTCATTGTTGCTCATGATGTTCGTCAAGGCGGTATAGGAGCTTTCGCCCCCGGATCCGTAGGTCTCCTCGACGGTGACGGAATCCATGTCGCTGGCAACCACACGGGGAAACACGTTGAAATCCGCGCTTACGCTCTGGCCGGGCCATGTCTTCAGCACCATGTGGGCATTGCGCCAGAAATCCTTCGGGAACTGGATGGTGCATTGGGCGTCCGCCTTGCCCCGCTGTTTCAGCCACTGCAGCATTGACGGTGCCACCTGCGGCGGTATGACGTACGTCACTTTCACCCCACCCCCGCTCCGACTCACCGACGTCGGCCGGAAAGGACTTCCGTTCTTGTCGTATGGATCGAGGTGGACGCCCACGATAAATGCCTCTTTCTGCTCGAGCGTCGTGCCCCCGTTTTGCGTGATGTAGTTCCTGCCATATGGCTCGCACAGGTGGCTGCCGTCGTTCGCCATTACCTCCGAGAAGCAGACCGACTCGACCCCATACGAACTCGCACGCGAGGACACCACGTGGTTCTCGTCCCGGAAATCCATGATGGTGGCGGCCATGCGAAGCACGTCGGCATCCTGGCCCAGCACGCCGCTGGCCCCCGCCGTGCGCAGGCAACGCGCAAGAGGCGTGAGCGTGCCGCCATTGATGTCCGCGCACTGCGGCGCTCCCGGCGCCTGCACGCGCCAGTCGCGGGAATACGGAGTAAGCAACGAAGCCAATCCGGGATCAAGCGCGCCGGCGACGCCGGTGCGCGGGAACAACTGACGCACCTCGCCCAAGGTGCCGATGCCGTCATCATCGCCGCACAGGGCGTACGGCCGGTATTCGTCCGGTTCGTCAACGCCTTCGTTCGCCTCGTCAACAATCCCGTCCCAGTCGTTGTCAACGCCGTCGTGCTCGAGCAGAAGGTTGTTGTGGTTGTCGTCCATGCCGCGCACACCGGGTGCACCGTCGGATCCGTATTGGATGCGCTCGAGGGCGTGCATCACAGCCGGCAATTGTCCCGCCGGCTGTTTCCTGCCGTCTCCCGCTGTTGACTGCACCAAGGGAATCGTGTTGACATTCAGCCGCCCGCTTTCGTCGCTGACGAGCAACAGGTATCGTCCGACGATCCGGCCTGAGGTGTCTGTGACGACATGCCATGTGTCCGTGCGAGAGGAGAGGAAGCCTGCCGTTTCCGGCGACACGCACAGCGTGCCGGCTCCCTCGGCATCATTCCGCAGCAGCGCGATCGCATGTTGCACTCCCGACTCGGCCAGCAGGCTTGCGTCGAGGTTGCGGAGCGTGACATCCGTCATGTGCATGTCACTCACCACAAGCACCACAAATAGCGCAGCAAGCAGGGCAAGAAGGGTCAGAACCGACAGCACCGCGACAAGGGCGACACCGCGTGCACATGGCGGGCACCGCACCAGGGCTTTCGCGCGTGATTGTTCCGGTTGCACAAACATGCGCAATTATAGTGTTTTACATGCCTTAAGTCAACAAACCGCCTGCATTACTGTTCCGATATTAAGGAAGAGACCCCCGTGATCCCGCCTCGGCGGCGGGATGAATCAGAGTGAGGCAGGCACGCCAAGGCACGCCGCCCTTCCTCTCTCTTTTTCCCCCGCCCCCCTCGCCAGGCTGATGCGTGGGGGGCGGGGGAAAAAAAGAGGGCGGCTGGCTCTGCTGCCTCACTCTGATTCACCCACGAGGCAAGCTCGTGGGGGTCTCAAACCCTTATATCGGGATTTTAGGGCCTGCATTAGGCGATGATGCTCTTCCCTACAATCCCGCCTTGCCAGGCACCGATTTCATTGCCTGCTCTTGTTAATACGCGTGTACCTGACCCGAATGGCGCTAACTTAAGGCCCTCTTTCGGCATGTTTACTGGGCTCGCACGCTGTTGTGGCGTGGTTTCCGCTTGACACTGGGCAGGTTCTCCAACAGTGTCCGCATAGCATGGTCACGCATCTGTGCAAGCAGCGACTCCACCTTCCGGTTTGCTGCTATGGCCTTCTTGAACGCCAGGCACTGCTCCCGCGACAGGCATTCTGTCACCGTCTTGGCCTTCACCTTCCTCGTCCACCGGTAGGTTTCCCTGACACATCGCGCGGTTCCGGGCGGCATCGCCAGCACCGTTCCCAGGCACAGCAGCGGCGCTTCCGCCATCAGGTGCGCCAGTTGTCGCGCCATCCCCCGGCACCGCGCGTCCGCGAGCGTAGTTGTCGTCACAAGCCACCCCCCTTGACACACAGGGCTAAAGTATATATACTATGTCATGCGCGGGCGCCGCGCAGTGCGGCGTGCCCGCGCCCCTTACACCGAAGTTCAACGGCTAAAAACGATCGAATCACCGATGAATA
>Ga0315278_10002818_pt1 | contig 15519 bp, 15 predicted proteins | sample YL17G06_0_MG_FD_203880 | JGI IMG/M metagenome (GOLD analysis project Ga0315278, IMG submission 203880) | Sediment microbial communities from Yellowstone Lake, YNP, Wyoming, USA - YL17G06_0 | ecosystem: Environmental > Aquatic > Freshwater > Lake > Sediment | place: USA: Wyoming | collected... | reverse complement strand
AATTCAGCCCATAATGGAAGTGCAACACATATCCAAGCGTTTTCCAGGTGTGGTGGCACTTGACGATGTGTCCCTCCAATTCTTCCCCGGCGAGACGCATGCCATCGTTGGTGAGAATGGCGCAGGAAAATCGACATTGATGAAGATCATATCTGGAGCTTATACTCCTGACTCTGGAACGATTTATTTGAGCGGTGAAAAAGTATCCTTCTCTCACCCTCAACAAGCCCAGATGAAAGGGGTCAGCATCATCTACCAGGAATTCAACCTGCTGCCTGAACGAACCGTAGCACACAATATATTCCTTGCCCGGGAATCTTCAAGATTAGGCACGCTTGATCTCCGAAAGATGAACAAAGAAGCAGTGGAGGTCTTGAAAGATCTCGGTGTGGAAAAAATGATCTCACCGACCGCGCTTGTCAGCAGCCTTTCAGTTGCTCAGCAGCAGCTGGTAGAAATCGCAAAAGCCATTTCTTTCAAAGCAAAAGCCCTGATCATGGACGAGCCCACTGCTGCCCTTACCTACACAGAAGTAGATATGCTCAATGACCTGGTCGGTCGATTGAAGCAAAAGGGAATGTCAATCATATTCATTTCCCACCGTCTGAAAGAGGTTTTTGATATTGCCGAAAAGATCACAGTATTGAAAGATGGAAAGCTCATCCAGACCGTAAACACCAAGGATGTTACACCCTCCGATGTTGTGTTCTTGATGGTCGGACGCGCTCTTGATCATTACTTCCCTCCGTTGGGTATAGCGGATGATTTTGGTGAGGTGGTATTGAGGGTAAAAGACGCTTCAAATCAAATGCTAACCGGCATCAGCTTTGAGCTTCGTAAAGGAGAGGTGCTGGGTGTCGCTGGATTGCAGGGCTCAGGCCGTACAGAATTGGCTCAATCGTTATTTGGTGTGGAGCCTTTCAAATCAGGCAAGATGGAGCTGCATGGTAAAGCCATCGCAGTAAAAAGCCCCTCCAAGGCGATCAAGAACAAGATGGGGTTTGTCACCGAGGATCGGAAATCGGAAGGGATCGCCTCCAGACAACCGATTAGGGATAATATGTTATTAACCGTCCGCGCCACTCAATTTTTATTCGGCTTCATCTTCAAAGATGGGATCAGAAAATCTCGTAAACTGGTCCCCATGCTGGGAGAACAGGTTGATATACGGACTGATTCATTTGATCGTGAAACACAATTCCTGAGCGGTGGAAATCAACAGAAAGTGGTGCTCGCCAAATGGTTGGCTTCAGATGCGGATGTGTTCATTTTTGATGAGCCGACGCGTGGCATCGACGTAGAATCAAAGGCAGGTATCCACGATATGATCCGAGCATTGACGAAAAAAGGCACGGCGGTTTTAATGATTTCATCTGAATTGCCGGAAATCATAGGGATGAGCGACCGAGTACTTGTCATGGCAGACCACCGGATCGCGGGAGAGCTTCCGGCGAAATCTAGTGAGCAAGAGATTATGCTGATGGCCACTGGGCATGTGAAAAGTGATAATGCCGAGATGCCTGCCACAGTAGGAGAGGAATGACATGACGACCATTTCTGCAACCGATAGCTGGTTCAGACGAACCACACGTTCGATCCACATACCTCCCGTTTATTTTTTCCTGATAGTAATTTTTCTGGTCAGCGGATTGCTGGATAAGATATATTCAGATGGTCAAATATTTTCTAACCCGGCAATCATGCTGAATATTATTGTCCGATCTGTGGCATTGGGAATCGTGGCAGTCGGACAGACCCTGGTAATCCTTGGCGCATCCATTGACTTGTCAGTTGCCTTTACGATCAGCATCACCGCCGTTATGTCCTCTTACATTATGCAGGGAGACCCTGCAAAGGTTCCAATCGCCATCCCAGCGGTGTTCGGAATAGGTGTTATTATCGGGGTAGCTAATGGGCTGATTATTACCAAGCTGAAAGTCAATCCCTTTATTGCCACACTCGGGGTTAGCCTGATCATCAAAGGGATCATCAATGCCACATTCTCCAACTACACTGGCAGTGTTCCGGAAAGTTTCGAATTCTTTGGCTACGGCAAACTCGGTTCCATACCTGTATCCATTATTATCATGTTATTGGTTTTCGTGGCAGGTTGGTTCGTACTCGCCAGAACAAAATTTGGATCTCACTTATATGGAGTCGGAGGCAATTCCGAAGTAGCACGCCTTTCCGGTGTCAGAACTGACCGTGTCTTGATTGGCGCCCATATCATTTGCAGTATGACCGCAGTTCTCTCGGGTTTATTTTTGGTTAGCCAAATGCGATCCGGGGCTCCTTGGGTAGGTCCGAATGGGTTATATGATCTAAATTCCATTGCCACGGCCGTGATAGGCGGTACTGCCCTCTCGGGTGGGAAAGGCGGAGTGTGGGGAACACTCGCCGGGGTTTTGATCTTCGGTATCCTGGATACGACTTTCAACCAACTGGGTGTGAACCCATATCTCAAAATGATCCTGCGTGGCGCGATCATTGTTCTAGCCGTGGCAAGCTACACGATACGCTCGAAGAAAGAAGCGGCTTAAGGAGAGAATCGAATGGCGACAACTACTTATACTTCTCTAGGAAGATTTTCGAACGCCATCAGCAATATATGGGGTTGGATTAAGAAAATCCCACCCGTTTATCCCGTCTTTTTGGTCATCTTTATCGTATTGGGATTTCTCAACCCGGTCAAATATCAATCCATGAATGGGATTATGACCTTTCTCCGCACGGCTTCACCGCTGGCGGTGTTGGCCGTGGGCGAGATGTTCGTCCTGGCGATAGGTGGTTTCGATCTAACAGTTGGAGCGATTGTCACTTTTGTTGTGCTGGTGAGCTCAAAACTACTGGCAAATGACCCTGCAAATGCGTTTCCCACCATAATGATAATGCTGGGATTTGGTGTGCTAATTGGGCTAACAAATGGCTTGATTGTTAGTTATCTGAAGGTTCCTTCTTTTATCGCCACCCTGGGAATGATGTTGCTTGTGCGTGGTGGTGCTCTGTACTATGTAGGTGGGGCACCGCAAGGCTATCTGACAGATAACTGGCGTGCTTTTGGCCGAAATTACTTCGAAAACGTGCCTGTGTTTAGCAGGGTTCCTTATGCATTGATCGGTCTGATTGTGATTGGAATTATTTCTTATGTCCTGTTCCATCGGACCAATTTTGGAAAACAGCTCCTGGCAAGCGGCGACAATGTCCGCGCGAGCCTGCTATCGGGCGTAAGGGTAAGGCCGATACGAGTAATCACCTTTATCGTTTGCGCAGTCTTTGCGATAATTGGTGGGATTATGATCGGCGGATACGGCGGCGTGAATGTTACAATTGGTGAAGGGCTGGAGATGCAGTCCATCGCTGCCTGCGTGGTTGGTGGTGTGCTGTTGGGCGGTGGCAAGGGCTCAGTGCTTAACGTAATCTTTGGCGCATTCACCCTGCAAGCCATTGTAAATCTCTTAAACATGCTTGGTTTACCCAAACCTTATACAGATGTGGTTCAAGGTTTGATTATCATCGGTGCGGTTGCTTATGTTGGCCTTACATCACAGAAGAGACGGTAAACAACTATTGACTTCTCGCATTCCCCGCTGGTCTGATAGAATTACCGGCGAGAACAGTAACTTAACCAGGAGGTGCATATAAAAATAATACGAATGCTAAGCAAGTAAAGTTTGGAACTCAAAATATTAAATATAAATTTTGGAGGAGAATTACAAATGAAAAAGAGTATGTATTTAGTTGTTTCTTTGTTGGTTGCCTTAAGCATGTTACTAGCTGCATGCAAGACGGCTGCCACCGAAGCCCCCGCTGTCGTAACCGCAGCCCCTGCTGTCGTAACCGAAGCCCCACCAGCAGCCGCGGCAAACCCCGGTCTGCAAATGGAATCAGCCCAAGTCGCACCTCAGTTCTGGAGTGAAGAAGAATACAATAAGCAGAAAGAAATGATGACGAAAGCGCCGCTGAATCCGAATGATCCCATTTACCTGCAATACCTTGAAGATAGCGCAACAGACATCAGCAAATACCCCCAGTATGCAGCATTTGCTGAAAAGGCGCCCCCTTACAATGTCTGCTTCTCCAATGCAGGCGTCAACAATCCCTGGCGTGTGGTGGGTTACATCGATATCCGTGAGCAGGTCGAGCAGCTCCGTGCTGAAGGTTTGGTGAATAACTTCTATCACCTGGATGCCGCCGGTGACGATGCCAAGCAGATCGCTGACATCCAAGACATCATCAACACCCCTGGAAAATGTGACATCCTGATCGTCGCCTCGAATACCAGTGAAGCCCTGACCCCCATCGTCGAGAAAGCCTGCGAGGTCATGCCCGTGATCCAGTTTGACCGCTATGCTCAGACTGACTGCCCGGTTGTCTCCGAGCGGACCATCGGTGGTTATGCCTTTGGTATTTCTGGTGCCCAATTCATTGTTGACAACCTGCCCCAGGGTGGCAACGTGCTCGCTTTCCGTATCCTCCCGGGTGTGGATGTGTTGGAGCAGCGTTGGGCTGCAGCACGCAAGATTTTCGAGGAGAACCCACAGCTCAACATCATTGGCGTGGAATTCACGGCTTATGATTCCTTTAAAGCCAGCACTGTGGTGAGTGATTACCTGGCGAAGTACGGCACCATCGATGCTGTCTGGATGGATGCTGGTGGTACCGCGGTAACCGTTCTGGAAGCCTTCAAGGACGCCGGCGCTGCCTACCCGAAAGCCATGGTTGGTGAAGATCAGGAAGACTACCTGCAGTATTGGAAGAATAATAATTTAACCGCCATTGCTCCCACCTTCCCGACTTACCAGTGGCGCACAGCATTATTATCTGCAGTCATGTTCCTGCAGGGCGAGACCGTCCAGCACAACTGGTACCTGCCCCAGCCGGATGTTAATGCAGCCAATCTGGATTCGTACATCAATACCTCCATGCCCCCTCTGCACTATGCACTGTGCGGCTGCGAGGATATGACGAACTATCCAGCCTCCTGGGCGACACCCGATACAACCAAATACGTGGACGTTCCATAAATCCAGATTTTGTAACTTTCTAGATTTGAGCCTGCTCGATACTCGAGCAGGCTCAAATATAATATATATATATCAATAAAGGAGTTGGATAGCGATGATTGAGATCGGATTTCATACGGATGCCTTCAACAGCAGCTATTGGAGTTTTGAGCAATCTCTGCAGTGGGCGCAAAAGAACGATGTGCATTGGATCGAGTGTGGAATGATTGATGGGGTAAGCTGGATCCATGGGCTGGGCTACCAGCCACATGTTGCCATGTGGGAAGATCCCAGGATGTGGCGTGACAAAGCTGCCAGTTATGGGGTTAAGTTCTCCCAAATTGATGCCGCCTTCCCGATGTCTTTACCATCTGGAACCAGCCTCGGTGTGGAATATGTGCTTAGGACGATACGCTGGGCTTACCTGGCAGGATGTGACCATATCGACACAACGGATGACCGGTTTGCGCCGAAGGGTATTTCGAATGAAGAAGCCCTCGATATTATGAAGCGTGCGTATGGGCAGATCCTTGAGGTTGCCGAGCGTTACAAAATGATCATCGATATCGAGCCCCATGGTTATTACACTACCAAGCCCGAATTTATGGAAAAGATGCTCGCTTTTGTCGATAGTCCCTACCTGCGCATGAATATGGATACAGGTAACACCTTTATTGCCGGTCAGGACCCTGTGGCATTCCTGAAGAAATTCCAAAACAAGGTCAGCCATGTTCACATCAAGGATGTCAGCGAAACCCTGGCTGCTTCGCTGCGGGGTGAATTGACCGGGATTGCAGTCAGTCAATGCGCAATTGGCGATGGTGTAAATAAGGAAAATATCAAAAAATGCCTCGATATCCTGGTGGATATTGGCTATAACGGTGTCGTCAGCCTGGAGTGCGAGGGTCAAGGTGGACCCCTGATCGAGAAAAGCCTGGCGTATGTGAGAGAACTTGTGAAAGATGCCAATCAACGATTAGCTGCTAAATAAATACCTTATAAATATTAAAAATATATCGGAGGATTTATGGGAAAAGTATATCTCGGTGTGAACATGGAGTTCATCCGCTCGCATGATAAACCCTTTGCCTGGGGGGTTCAGAAAGCCGCAGAAATTGGTTACGAGTATATCGAACCGATGGTGCACTGGGGACGTGAATTATTAAGCGAAGCCGGGTATTTCCATAGCGTTTCCATGTATGACGATCCTTTATGGGTGCGTGAGCTATGCGAAAAACACAATATCAAACTCTCAGGTCTCTCCTCGCACACTCCCCTATGTAAACCTGAAATCAGCGTTGAATACCTCAAACTGGCAATCCGCTGGGCAGCCGATGCGGGTGCTCCCATCGTAAATACAGACGAGGGTCCAAAACCATTGTGGACCACCAAAGAGATGGATTATGCTTTGATGACCTATACTTTGACTGAGGCCGCGCATGTGGCAGAGAGACACGGCATTAAAATCGGCCTCGAACCCCACCAGCAATACTCAAAATCCATGGAAGGGCTCGATAGTATTTATGCGTTGGTGAAATCGCCTGCCATCGGGATCAACTATGATACTGGTAATAGCTATCTGGCTGGCACCACCGATACCTACGAGTGGCTCGCTCATGTAGTGGACCGTCTGGTGCATCTACATGCCAAAGATATCAGCATTAAGCAGAGCGAGGCAGAACACGGAAAAGTGACTGGCACTCCCACGGGCTGTGCCTGCGGTGATGGGGTAGTTGATTGGAAGCGCATTATTGAATTGGTTAAAAAATGCCCCAATGATATCGTGTTCAGTGTTGAATGTGGAAATGTTCCTGATGCAATCCGGAGCTTTGAACATTTAAGCAAGCTTATATAACGCGGTTCAGGGGTTGCCTTTTTCTCGAAAATTTGGGTGGTCCATGTATTGCCCCAAGACTGTAAATATTATCTTGGGCTTATTCGATGGGTCCATCCTTAAGCACAAGACGGTTATTGGCATGTTGGTTTTGGTAAGCATAAAGGAAAAACAACTAGAGAAACCTGGAAAGGAGACACAATGAGAATTGGCGTCTTTTCAGTGATCTTTCAACAACTTCCATTTGAGCAGGCTTTGGATAAGATTTTATCTTATGGTGCCACTGCAGTTGAGGTTGGCACGGGCGGATTTCCAGGGGCTCACCACTGCCCGATCGATGATCTACTGGCAAGTGCAGAAAAACGCAAGTTGTATTTGAAAGCAGTAGAAGAGCGCGGCATGATCATCAGCGCCTTCAGCTGCCATTGGAATCCACTTGATCCAGACAAGAAAATCGCCACAGACTCAGACGAGCTGTTCCATAAAACGGTCCGTTTAGCTGAAATGTGTGGCGTTCCGGCGATTAATTTAATGGCTGGTCTTCCTGCAGGTTCGCCAACCGATAAAATGCCCAATTGGGTCACCTGCCCATGGCCGCCACATTTTCTCGAGATCCTGGATTACCAGTGGAACAAGGTGGCTATACCCTATTGGAGGACAGCATCAAAATTTGCTGAAGACCACAACGTAAAGATCGGCGTCGAAATGCACCCGGGCATGCTTGTCTATAATGTTGAAACCATGCTGCGCATGCGTGAAGCCTGTGGACCTGCCATGGGCTGTAATTTTGACCCAAGTCACTTATTCTGGAATGGGGTTGATCCGGTCGCTGCAATCCGAACCCTGAGAGATGCGATCGTGCATGTGCACGCCAAGGATTGTTATGTTGACCCATATAACGTATCGGTGAATGGCTGCAATGATCACAAGAAATATACAGACATTCAACATCGATCATGGACTTTTCGTACAATCGGCTATGGGCATGACCTGAAAGTGTGGAAGGATATATTCTCCGCTTTGCGCATGACCGGGTATAACCACGTCATTTCCCTGGAGCATGAAGACGGAATGATGTCCTTCGATGAAGGTGTCAAAAAGGGGTTAGCCGCTTTACACGAAGTGGTTACGGTGGAAAACCCCGGAGAAATGTTCTGGGCATGAATTCGATCTAACGAAATTGGTTTGTTCATCGACGGGTGCTAACTGCAGGTTCATACGCTCTCCGTGCATTCAACCTTGAGTAGCCTTGTTTCCAAGATTATTGAGGTGATATTGTGAGCGAATATACACGCAAACTTGAAATCGTTCGTACCTGGATGACTGTCCATAATGTGGGCGGGCTTTTCCTCCAGAGTGTTGGCAGCTTCGCCTGGGCAACCTGTGGGGCAGCATCTTATATAAACACTGCTTCTTCGAACGGGCTGGCATCATTATTGATCACTCAAGATCATCAATATCTGATCACCACGAATATCGAAGCGCCACGCCTGGAATTGGAAGAACAACTGGCAGCTCGGGGCTGGGAATCGGTTGTGAGTGCCTGGCATGAAAGCCATGATGCTGTGGCGGATTTAAGCCACGGGCTGAGACTCGCCTCGGATGGGTTCTACCCAGCTGCCTCCGACCTCTCGGCAGAGTTAGCCCGGCTGCGCGCGAATCTTACCCCCGAAGAGGGGAGCCGTTTTCGCGATTTAGGGAAGTTGTGTGCTCGGGCTATGCAAGCTGCCTGCGAGTCGGTCAAGCCAGGACAGACTGAGTATGAAATTGCAGCCAGGTTAGCAGCTGAAGCAGAAGGGCAGGGCGTTCAAGCTATCGTAAATCTAATCGCCTCCGATGAGCGGATTTTCTCTTTCCGCCATCCATTACCCACCTCAAAAAAGCTAGACAGGTATGCCATGCTGATCCTGTGTGGCAGGAAAGACGGTTTGATCTGTTCGCTGACGCGCCTGCTCCATTTTGGACCCCTACCGGACGAGCTTAAGCGCAAAGCTGAGGCTTGCGCAAGGGTTGATGCAGCTTTCATTAAGTCCACTCGCCCAGCTGATACGCTGGGAAATATTTTCGAGAAGGCAGTCGCGATGTATTCAGCAGTTGGCTATCCAGACGAGTGGCGTAAGCATCATCAGGGTGGCACATCCGGCTACGAACCGCGTGAGTATCTTGCCGTGCCTGACTCTCTCGACCCCGTCGTGGTCGGACAGGTCTATGCCTGGAATCCTTCGATCACGGGCTATAAATCAGAAGATACGATCCTGGTGGGGGAGAGTCACAACGAAATTTTGACCGAGATACCCGGCTGGCCGGAGATGGTCATGGATGGCATTGCCCGACCATCCATTTTAGTCATATAGGATACCAACATCCCTTGTGAGAGTGGAGCGTTTCGAGCGCTCAAGCATTACCATACAAACACCTATTCCTAAGAATGCAGTACCTGTCCAAAAGCTGGTTAACTCTGCCAATTATAGAAGACGTGGCACAACAAATACGTTCATGCCACATCCTGATCAATTTCCTTCAATATTGATAGCGTGACTAATCTTTCTTCCAAACGGTCGAGGTGACATCACCACCATGCCCGGTCCAATTCGTGTGGAAATACTCACCGCGTGGTTTATCCAGCCTCTGATAAGTATGTGCACCGAAATAATCTCGCTGTGCTTGAAGCAGGTTGGCAGGTAATCGTTCATGCCGGTAACCGTCAAAGAAGGCAAGCGCGCTTGACATGGCAGGCGTAGGAATGCCGGCTTTTACAGCCTTTGCGACTACTCGCCGCCATCCAGCCTGGGCCGAAACAACCTGCTGAGTAAAATACGGTGAAAGCAATAAGTTTTCAAGGGATGGGTTTATAACATAGGCCTCCTTGATCTTGCCAAGAAAGGTTGACCGGATGATGCACCCGCCTCGCCACATCAGCGCAATGCCTCCATAATTCAAGTTCCAACCATATTCCTTTGCAGCCGCCCTAAAGAGCATATAGCCTTGGGTGTACGAAATGATCTTGGAGGCATACAGCGCTTGTTCCAAATCGCGGATAAACGCATTGGGGTCACCATTTATTCGAGGCTGCGGACCAGATAATACTTTCGCTGCATTGCTGCGTTCATCCTTTAAAGATGAAAGTGCCCGCCCGAAAACTGCTTCGACCACCATCGTGAGTGGGACTCCCTTGTCCAGGGCTGCGATACCTGTCCATTTTCCGGTCCCTTTTTGCTCAGCCACATCCAGTATTTTTTCCACGAGCGGCATACCATCCTGATCCTTATATCCCAGGATGTCACGGGTGATCTCAATCAGATATGATTCAAGCTTCCCTTTATTCCAGCGGTCAAAAATGGCATACATTTCCGCGGATGACAGTTCCAGGCCTTCCTTAAGCAATTGATACGCTTCACAGATCAGCTGCATATCACCATATTCGATCCCGTTGTGCACCATTTTGACATAATGACCTGCTCCGTTTTCACCCACCCAGTCACAGCAGGCATCCTCTCCTCCATCGGGCCGCTGCACCTTGGCAGCAATGGCTTGAAATATAGGTTTTACGAGCGGCCAGGCAGCGGGAGACCCTCCTGGCATGATGGACGGACCGTGGCGGGCACCTTCTTCACCACCCGAAACCCCTGTGCCGAGATACAATAATCCCTTAGATTCCACGTAGGCGGTTCGGCGCATCGTATCGTTATAATTCGAGTTGCCCCCATCGATAATGATATCGCCCGGCGCCAGGTATTGGATGAGCAGATCGATAAAATCATCCACAGGTTTACCCGCCTGGATCATGAGCATAACACGTCGAGGTTTGATCAGGATACTGGTTAGCTCTTCCAGGGAATGTGTCCCGATCACTTGTGTCCCTTTGGCTTCATTGTTAATGAAGTCATCCACCTTGGAAATTGTACGGTTGAATACCGCCACTCTAAACCCATGGTCATTCATATTTAGGACCAGGTTTTGTCCCATTACTGCCAGGCCGATCAAACCAATGTCTGCTTTATTCATGTCCGTCTCCTATCGAAAACTATTCATTTCTATTTAGATTGCTTGTTCATATTCTTCAAAAATTGTTTTGTTACCCTGACCTGATACAGAATTCACCACCCTGAAGGCTGACTAGAACATCCTTATCTGCATGGTCATACCATTGCTCCTATTTATTATCTTCATGTGCCAGGTTCATACGTGACAGTCGTATGGGTTTCTATGAAACGCGACTTCGCCTTCACCAATTTAGTGCCACACATCAGGAACTCATACGCCTGACTCTCAGTGCCTTTTTCAATCTCAACCTCTTTGGCCAAACCATTCTCAAGCTCACTCAACTTTTCCACCAGGCCTGACCTTGTCCAATTTATCCTGTAGCTGTTCCCGGTCAAGCTGGATGCGGGCCAGGTCAGCAGGCGGGAGTGCCAATAGTCGCTCGTAAAAGGCGATCATCTCTGGCTGAAGGTCGCCATTCAGACCGGGACGGCCAGCCAATTCTGCCAGGGCTGCCTCGGCCTTTGCATATTCAGCGGAACGCTCGTAATAGTTGAATAAGCTCCATTGGATATCATCCGGGAGAGGCAGAATGGCAGACTGGCTTACCAGCCACTCGACCTGTTCAGCCAACTTTGATGGTGGTGGAATGATTTGATCGCTCAGAGCTGCCTCCAGATAGAAGGTCAACGCCCGCAGGTAACTCTGCTGGCTCTCGGCCATACGGTTCTGGTCGTCCAGGATATCGCCTTCTGCTTGAAATAACTCGGCGACCACCACGACTCGCTCGATATCCAGGCGGTCTTGAAGCGTGAGGATACGGAAGATGACCTCATCGTCTAATTGCTTGAGCAGGTCAGCTCGCAGGCCAAGCAACTGCTCCAGGGATTGGTCGATGGCCTGCTGTGCCTGCTGATATTGTTTGGCCTGCCTGAAGCCAGCGATTTGAAGAAGCACTGCAACCGCCTGGTTGATCATGCGCAAGATGAAATCTTCGGTATACACACCCCTATTTTACCTGGTTAGCATCTATTGGGTTGGATCTTGGATGACTAATCATATATCGCGGTGAAAACCGATGTCCAGCCAATACACATGGTATTCCTTTGTATAGGTAGCACCAATTTTTGGAGATAAATATGCCTCCATGTCCATATTTTCAAAGAGTGTTTTCTGAATTGCGACCGAATTACACCACTGCATGAAGCTAGGAGATATCATGGTATTACTGTCCAGATGAGTGATGATTTATTATATATAAGTCAAAATCCAGGCATCTAGCTTGGGTGGCGATAAGGTTCATATTTATGACGGGATTGCCGATTTATTCTCACTGCGATGATTAATTCATTGCTTTCTCAATCGTTGCCAATTGACAAAAACAAGAGAATCATTAAAATTGTATTAACTGCTTGGACAATATGTATACATCGGGGGCAGATGGATATTATATTGTGTTGAAGATGGAGGAATAAGATGGAGAGTAGCATAAATAAACGAAACTGGTGGATTGTTGGGGGGCTTTATTGCTTCCTATTTCTTACATGTTTGCGACCCCTCGGGGATCAACCTGGAATCTATCCTGATTGCTTTCGGTGGGGCGGTGGTATTGCTCCTCTTCCTGCGATTGTTGGCTGGTAGAAGAAGGAGAACCTAACGTTAATTGAACCAATTGCTTCTATCAAGACTGTTTACAAACCGACAAGACCATTGCTGGTGTTCGTGGCAAAGCTGAAGGACAATTAAAACGGCCTATTATAAACCCACATCATAAAGAAAGGACTATTACATGAAAAGATTCACAAAAAACATCGGTATGCTCTTACTGGCCATCTGGCTCATCCTAACCGGGCTGATTGCGTTGTTCAGCTTGAGCTTTGATGGCCTGGGTGTGATCATGGGGTTGCTCGCCATCGCGGCCGGCATCTTCATTTTACTAGGCCGGTAGATGCGACCTTTAGGTCAACGGTCACATGGTCAACCGCGACCAGGTGACTGCCAGTAAAACAACATCATCTTAAAAGGAGAAATCTAATGTCACTAATCTGGATTATCGTCATAGTTCTGGTAATTCTATGGGCTCTCGGCTTTTTCGGTCGGAACGTAAGCTCGAGCTTCCCAAAGACCGGCAGTTGGATCCATACTCTGCTCGTTATCGCCATCATACTCATCATATTGAGTCTGCTTCATGTGATTTGACCTCTCGCGCTTATATGATTGGACCAGGTCTATCGAAGTGATGAAATCTTCATCTTGCTAAACCACAAGGCCATTTGCCACCCAGCTTATCAAGTGGGTGGCGAATTGCAAGGATTTTCCAATTCACAACGGATTAAACCTTGCGTGAATTAGTGATAATTAGATGGGGTTGGGATTACCTTTTTTAATGCGAATGATATTCATCGCTGTGCGATATTATTGAGCATCAACTTCAAGGATATGGTTTGTAGAGCCTTAATTCCCAGTTTTTCTACTTTCGCGCTCGCTGAATTTAAAAAAGTCCAGCCCTCTGCAGCGTTGAGCAGTAAGCAATCCCGCCACTTCAGTTGGCTACGTACCTGACTCTTCGTCTACCCTAATAAAAAGGAGTAAAACCCTATGCTACCTATTGGTGATGATGATTCCGCTCGCAGAACCGTTCCAATAGTCACGTATGGCTTGATTGCTGTGAACGTCCTGTTTTTTATCGTAGAGCTGACCGGGGGTGACGCTTTTATTGAAAAATGGGCTTTCGTCCCTAACCGTTTCCTTGCCAATCCCCTCGCAGATTTTCTAACCCTCTTCACTGCCATGTTCATGCATGCCGGGTGGGTTCACCTGGCAGGCAACATGCTTTACTTATGGATCTTTGGCGATAATGTTGAAGACCGTTTCGGGCATATTAAGTTCTTAATCTTCTACCTAATCTGTGGGCTTGCTGCCACTTTTGCACAGTTGGCTGTTAATAGTGGATCTGATGTGCCGAATTTGGGTGCTTCGGGGGCGATTGCGGGGGTGCTCGGCGCTTACATTTTACTGTTCCCTCAAGGAAAGGTCAGAGTATTGCAAGGCCAACGAGAGATTCAGGTACCCGCGCTGGTAGTTATTGGGATCTGGATCGTTCTACAGTTTTTCGTCTACTTCGGTTCCATTGCCAGCACCGCCCAGACAGGTGGCGTTGCTTATATGGCGCACATCGGCGGATTTGTAGTCGGGGTTTTATTGACCTTTTTGTTTCGTGGGAATCGTGGACGGCCAGCATTAACTCCGTGAGTAATAATCTGGCTGGCCACATTAGCGGGCTTACCTTTTTTCAGTATGGACTAAAGGAGTAAATAAAGCATGGCACTCCCTCCACCTTTACAACCGTATCAATGGACATTTCGCCGCGTTATGGGGGCGACGCTCGTCCTGGTTTTTATCGCCCTTAGCTTCTGGTTACTCTATCGATTTAACCAAGTCGTTTTCATCTTATTCATCGCCATCGTGATGGGCACGGTGATCAGGCCAGCTGTAACCTGGTTGTATCGACGAGGACTCCCCCGGATTTCGGGAGTTATTCTTATCTACCTTGTCTTGCTTGTCCTGCTCATCAGCTTCGTGCTTTTGTTATTCCCCTTGATTGTTGAGCAAGGTACAACGATTGCGGCTGCCGTGCCAGGTTATTACCAAAGCCTGCGCGAGTGGTTGGTTAATTATCCCAATCAATCGATTATGAGCTTAAGTGAGTTCCTCCCAGCCACTCTTCCCAGCTTGCAACCGATTCAGCAAACCGCTCAGCAGATGCTGGCTTCTGCTGGGCAAGCGTTGGGTTACTTCTCTCTGGCGGCTAAGGCTATCTTTATCGGCATAGTTATTCTGCTGTTGGCTTATCACTGGACACTCGATGGGCCGCGGATCATTCAATCCCTATTACCCCTGGTTTCAAAAGACCAGCGCGAGGGCATTAGCGAACTTATTTCGGCCATGGAAACCAAGATTAGTTCCTACCTTGCCGGGCAAGGCATCCTTTGCCTGGTCATCGGCAGCATGGCGCTGGTTGCCTACCTGCTCATTGGCTTGCCCAATGCCCTGGTGCTGGCGCTTGTGGCAGGTGTTTTTGAGGCTGTACCAATGATTGGACCGCTGCTTGGTGCCATTCCTGCGGCGATAATTGCCTTATCCATTGCACCTTCCAAGCTGATCTGGGTGATCGTCGCCACGATAGTTATTCAGCAGATAGAAAACAGTTTACTGGTGCCGCGCGTCATGCGTAAGGCGGTGGGGATCAATCCGTTCGTCTCCTTACTATCTCTTTTTGCTTTTAGCTCTTTATTCGGCATTGCAGGTGCGCTCATGGCAATTCCCATGGCAGCCATTATTCAGCTCTTGTTGGATCGCTTCGTCTTTAATCCAGCAACAATGGAATCGGAAATTTCGACCGGGCGAGATTATGCTAGCTTGTTGCGTTATGAAGCCCAAGATCTGGCTCAAGACCTGCGCAAACAGGCGCGGCTCAAAAAAGGGGGCACGGATCTAAGGGTCAAGCAGATCGATCAAGTGTTAGATGAGATCGAGACTATAACAACCGACCTTGACTCTTTGCTGGCTGAGATCCATACGTCAGGTGCCCCATGACGAAGCGACTGATATGGTTCAGTATTGCTATTATGACCACGTTTTTAGCATTGGTGGTGTTTTGGCAGTTCCGGGTCGCCTTCGTTTACGTTTTGATCTCGCTGA
>Ga0315278_10002817_pt1 | contig 15525 bp, 14 predicted proteins | sample YL17G06_0_MG_FD_203880 | JGI IMG/M metagenome (GOLD analysis project Ga0315278, IMG submission 203880) | Sediment microbial communities from Yellowstone Lake, YNP, Wyoming, USA - YL17G06_0 | ecosystem: Environmental > Aquatic > Freshwater > Lake > Sediment | place: USA: Wyoming | collected... | reverse complement strand
CGATGACGAGGAGCAGCGGAAGCAGCGCGCCGAACTCGTAGGCGGTCATCGCCAGGAAGAACGCCGCCAGGCTGCCGGCGCGCCATTGCGATGAGCCGCCCGCGATCCAGCGCAGGTGCGCTACAACGGCAAGCAGCGAGAAGCCGAGGCACAGCAGGTTGCCTTGGGCGGCCAGGTACAGGACGTTCTCCGACACGGCCGGGTGGAGCAGCCAGACGGTCACCGCCAGCCATCGGCCCCGGCCGAACAGCGCCTGCGTGAGGCTGCCGAGCAGGCATGCCGTGAGGGCGTGGAGCAGGATCGACACAAGATGGAACCCCCAGGCGCTGCCACCGAAGAGGGCGAACTGCAGAGCGAACAGCAGCGTGCGCAGCGGCCGGTACTGCGAGAGGCTGTTGCCTCCGACCGGCGACAGAGTCCACGGGTCGACGAAGAACCTCCACGGCTGCGCGAGCGTCCGGATCGCCGGATTGGAAGAGACAAGGTAGGTGTCGTCCCAAACGACGCCGGCGCGCAGCGCTCCCCCGTAGGCGGCGGCGACGAGGAGAGCGAGGAACGCGATCCGAATCGGCACCGACTCGGCGAGAGCCGCGAGGAGACCGGAGCTCGGACGACTCGTGGGTCGGGCGGTTACGTTCCGAGTGCTACACTTCTCGACGGAAGCGCTCGGGGCCTGGTGGTTCTCGCGGTCTTCAAAACCGTTGCCCCGTGCCGCTGCGGCACGGGGGGTGGGTTCGATTCCCATGCGCTTCCGCCACTTCTGCTTCCCTCGCCCCATTTGCCGGAGACTAGCATGCTACTATCGCCGACGTGGCAGTGGAGAGCCGTCACATCTACGTTGGTGAGCTGGCCGAGACGCCTCTTCCGGAGATGCTCGCCACTATCCACCGTTACCGGGTCCCGGGCATGCTCGATGCGCAGCTCGGCGACATGGCGAAGCGGGTGTTCATCCTCGACGGCGACATCATCTTCGCCTCCTCGACCAACCGAGCGGAATCGCTCGGCGACATGCTGGTCGCGGCCGGACGCATCTCCACGGCGCAGCACCGCGCCTCGACACTGCTGCTGCTCGACAACCCGAGGAAGCGCCACGGCCAGGTGCTGGTGGAGATGGGGCTGCTCTCCGAGGCGGAGATGCGCGAGGCCGTGCTCGAGCAGGTGCAGCGCATTGTCTGGAGCCTGTTCAGCATCCCCGATGGCCGGGTGACCTTCACCCTCGGCGATGAGCGTGCCGACGAGGTGTACAAGCTGCGCATCCCGACCCCGCGAGCGGTGCTGCACGGTTGCAAGACGGTCGCCGACGCGAAGCGCCTGGTGGGTCGGCTCGGCAACAAGTCCACCGTCTTCATGCGACCGCCCGCTCCGGAGCACCTCGCCGGTCTCGAGCTCGAGGCAAACGAGGAGCTGCTCTTGGGCCTGGTGGACGGACGGCGCACGCTGTTCGAGCTGTGCGAGCAAGGGCCGTACTCCGCCGGGTTGAACGCGCGGGTGCTCTATGGCCTCCAGTGCCTGGGCCTGATCCGCAAGGACAAGGAGGCCCCGAGCGGCATTCGCGTCCACGTTCCCGCGGTCCAGCCGGGCACGTGAGCTAGAATAATTGATTGTGCTTGGCGCGCCGTGAACGCGCCGGGAGGCGCTTGATGCCGTTGTACGAGTACCAATGCACCGCATGCGGCCAGCGCCTCGAGGTGCTGCGTCGATTCCATGACGCACCGTTGCACGCCTGCCCGCACTGCGGCGGCACGCTCACCAAGCTGTGGTCGGCGCCGGCCCTGCAGTTCAAGGGCGCGGGGTTCTACCTGAACGACTACGGTCGCGCCGGCAGCCGCAAGACAGAGGGCGGGGGAGAGAAGGCCGAGGGCGGGGGAGAGAAGTCTGAGGGCGGCGGCGAGAAGGCGGACGCCGCGAAGGCGGACGGAGCGAAGGACGCCAAGCCGGCGGCCGAGACAAAGCCTGCCAAGCCCACCGCTGACGCCAAGTCCGCTCCCTCCGCCGACAAGAAGGCGAGCTAGCGCTACTCGTCGCGCAACGCGGCGCCGTTGTCCGCCAATAGCTCGAGCAGTGTGCGGCGGAAGGTCGGCCCGAGCTCCGGGTGGCGCATGCCGATCTCGACGGTGGCGCGCAGGAAGTCCGACTTGTTGCCGGCGTCGTAGCGGCGGCCCGGGAAGGTGCACGCGAAGACGGGCCCGTCGGCGAGAGAGCGGCGCAGCCCCTCGGTAAGCTGAATCTCGCCGGCGCGGTCGGCCGGTGTCGCCGCCAGGCGGTCGACCACTGCCGGCGTGAGCACATAGCGACCGATAATCGCGAGGTTCGACGGCGCCTTCGCCGGGTCGGGCTTCTCGACGAGGTCGAGGACGCGCCACACCCCCTCGCTCACCGGTTCGCCGGAGATGCAGCCGTAGTGCCGGATCTCCGAGCGGGGCACCTCCATAACCGCGATCACCGGAGCCGAGGTGGAGCGGTGCAGGCTCATCAGCGCCGCGATCGCCGGCTTCTCGCCGACGATGACGTCGTCGCCGAGGAGCACGGCAAAAGGCTCGTTGGCGAGCACCGACGCCGCCTGCAGCACCGCGTGCCCGAGACCGAGCGCCTCTTTTTGGCGCACCGAGACCACCTGGACCATGCGGCCCACCTGCCGCACCACCTCCAGGAGGTCGTCCTTGCCGCGCTCGGCCAGGAACGTCTCCAGCCGCAGGTTGCGGTCGAAGTGGTCCTCGATCGCCGACTTGCCTTCGGCGGTCACGAAGACGGCGATCTCGATGCCGGCCGCCACCGCCTCCTCGACCACGTACTGCAGCGCCGGCTTGTCGACGATTGGGAGCAGCTCCTTGGGGATCGCCTTCGATGCCGGCAGGAAGCGGGTGCCGTAGCCGGCCACCGGGAAGACGGCTCGTCTCAGGGTCATTTGGTCTCGCCTTTCACGGGGAAGCCCGACACACTCTCGAAGCGCAACTGCGCCCCCGGCGCGAGGCCGTGGGCCTTGGCGAACCCGGCGTTGATCTCGAGCACCGCGCGGCCGGTCTTCGCCGGTGCGTAGCTGGGGCAAGGGTCGCTCCGGCAGGGCTGGACGTCCGCCCGCACGTCGACGACTTTTCCCGCCTTGTCGAGCCAGACGAGGTCGAGCGCGATGAAGGTGTTTTTCATCCAGAACGGGTAGCGGTCGTCCTGCCCGAAGATGAAGAGCATGCCGCCGTCGGCGGCAAGCTGATCGCGGAACATCAGGCCGAGGAAACGCTCCTGGTCGGTGACGGCGAGCTCAAGGCGGATGCGGGTGCCATCCGGTGCCACGCAGATCGGCAGCGGCGGCGGTGCGGCATTGAGGGTTGCGAGAGTGAGAAGAACGGCGAGCACGGTTGTCAATCCTCCGGTGCGAGCTTGTACTTGTTGGCGTGATAACGGAAGGCGCGGTAGGAGAGGCGCAACATCTGGGCCGCCTTCTTCTGCACGCCGCCGCAGCGGTTGAGTGCCGCGATCATGAGCTCGCGGCGAATGGCCTCGAGGTGCGCCTCGAGATCGAGGCCGTCCTCGGGCAGCGTCGTCTCGCGATCCCCCGCTTGTCCGCGAGCTTCCGATCCCAGGATGACGGGCGGCAGGGAGCTGACGGTGATGAGCGGCGAGGGTTCCATGGCGACCGTGCGCTCGACGACGTTTTCGAGCTCGCGCACGTTCCCCGGCCACGAGTAGCTCTCGAGCACCGCCATGGCGTCGCGGTGGACTTGCTTCGCGGGCACGCCCAGGCGCGTGCAGGCCCGTGCCACGAAATGCCTTGCGAGCTGGGGGATGTCCTCGCTCCGGTCGCGCAGCGGCGGGACATGCAGGTGGATGACGTTGATGCGGTAGTAGAAGTCCTCGCGGAAGCGGCCTTCCTTGACCAGCCGCAGCAGGTCCTGGTTGGTCGCGGCGATGATCCGGACGTCGACGGCGACCTCGCGGTTGTCGCCGACCGCCCGGATGCGCTTCTCCTGCAGCGCGCGTAGCAGCTTGACCTGGGTGTTGGGCGAGAGCTCCCCGATCTCGTCGAGGAACATCGTCCCGCCGTGTGCCTCCTGCATGAGGCCGCGCTTGTCGCGGATCGCGCCGGTGAACGAGCCGCGAACGTGGCCGAACACCTCGCTCTCGAGCAGCCCTTCGGGGAGCGCGCCGCAGTTGATCGGCACGAACAACCGCGCGGAGCGCGGCGACGCGGCATGGATGGCGCGGGCGAGCAGCTCCTTGCCGGTCCCCGACTCTCCGGTGACCAGCACGGTCGCCTCGCTGCGCGCCACCTGGGGGACGCGCTCGAGGATCGACCACATGGTGCGCGCCTGGCCGATGAACTTGTAGAAGTCGGGGATCGACGGGCCGCCGACCGGACGGCTCAACTGTTTGGTGACAATGAGCTTCAGCTCCTCGACGTCGAACGGTTTCGAGAGGTACTCCACCGCACCTTCGCGCAACGCCGTGAGGGCGTGAGCCGGCGTGGTGTGGGCGGTGACGACCACGAACTGCGTCCGCTCCATCGTCGGCCGGAAGGTGCGGACGAGGTCGAGCCCGTTGCCGTCGGGGAGGAAGATGTCGCAGATGACGAGGTCGAACTGCTCATGGGTGAGGAGCTGACTGCCCTCGGCGTAGGAGGCGGCAGTGCGAACGACATGGCCCTCGCCCTCGAGGACGATGCGCAGCAGCTCCCGCAGGTTGGGCTCGTCGTCGACGACGAGGATGCGACCGCTCACTCGCTCTCCATCGGCAGGCGCAACGTGAAGACGCTGCCGGCGCCTGGTATGCTCTCGACGCCGACCTCGCCGCCGTGCTCGGTGACGACGCCGTAGACGACCGACAACCCGAGCCCCGTCCCGCCGCGGCGGAACGCCTTGAACGGCTGGAACACCTCCTGGACCTGCTTGGGCTCCATGCCGACGCCGTCGTCGCACCAGCGGATCACGTAGGAGTCCCCGTCCGGGCGCGCCTCCACCCGCATCGTACCACCGTCGGGCATGGCCTGAACGGCGTTGCGTCCCAGGTTGAAGAACGCCTGCCGGAGCTGGTTCTCGTCGGCCATTACGAGCCCGGGATGGGGTTCGATATCGGTTTCGACCTTGTGCTTGTCGGTCAGCTCCGAGGAGTTTGCGAACAGCGTCAGCGTCTCCTCGAGGGTGCGGGCGATGCTGCACGGCTCGCGCCGGATCTCGGGCGGACGGGCGAACCCGAGGAAGTTCTCGATGATCCCGGAGAGACGGTGCGACTCCTCGACGATGATGCGAAGCAGCTTGCGATCGGTCGGGCCGAGCGTAGGCAGCTTGGCGAGCACCTGCGCCGAGCCGGAGATCGAGGCGAGCGGGTTGCGGATCTCGTGCGCGATGGCGGCGGCCATCTCGCCGACGGTGGCCATGCGCTCGTGCAGGCGCTCCCGGTGGGCCGCCTCGCGTACCTCGGTGAGGTCGCGAAAGTGGACGACCAGGCCGAGCGGCGAGTCGTTGACACTGCGCAGCGGCGTCACGGTGTAGCCGAGCGGCTTCCGGCTACCCTTGAGCGTGCCCTCGATGCGAGTGGGGTGACCATGTCCGGGCCGTTCCAGGAGCTCTTCCCAGCTCACCCCGTCGAGCAGCAGCAGGTCGCCGATGGGTGCGCCCTCCAACGTTCCATGGCGGGACAGGATGTGCTCGGCCGCCGGGTTGAACAGCACGACACGCCCCTCGACGTCGGTGGCGAGCACGCCCGAATCGACGGAGCGCAGCACGTCGGCCGAGAGCGCGATGAAGCGGGCCGTCGACTCCTGCTGGCCGAGCAGCCGCGCCTCCGCCTGGCGGAGCGAGCTCGCGAGGAATGACGTGAGCAGCGCAACGAGGGCGAAGCCGGTGCCGGTGACGAACAACTGGAACGCCAGGGCCGAGTGACCAACCTGCGGGTAGGGGCCGAGAAACGTCGGCGGGCGCATGACGTCGAACACCATCAGCTCGGCCATCGTCGCGTAGGTGACGAAGGCGGCGCCGGCAGTGGTCAGGGCGCCGCGCAGGCCGAACATCAGCGCGGCGATGCCGACGGTGACCAACAGCAGGAACGGAAACGGCGACCAGAGGCCGCCGGTGAGGTAGATGAGGGTGGCGAAGACGGCGATGTCGCCGGCGATCTGCAGGGCGCCGTGCGTCCGTGGCGGGCAGCGCAGCCACCAGAGGACGATCCAGAGGAGCGAGAGCAGGTAGGTGAGCCCGGCGATGCGCACGAGGGGGGCGATCGGGAGCAGCTCCTCTGTGACGCTCTGCACCAGCAGCGCGCCGACGAGGAGCGCCGACACGGCCACCAAACGCAACCCAACCAACCACTTTGCGACGAGCGCAGTGGGGAAGGCCGCAAGCTCCGGGCCGCCGCTTGGCCGGTGCGCGGGCCACCTTGTGGTCGGGAGGTCCTGTTTGGTCGTTTCCGCGTCCCCGGGCCCATGGGGCGATGACGAGGCAGCCATGCAGGAGCTCACTTCCCTCGATGGAGATTCGACACGTGGGCGCTTGGCGCCCGCGTAACGAATCTCATCCGATCTTGGAGATCAGGTCGAACATCGGCAGGTACATCGAGATGATGATGCCACCGACGACCACGCCGAGGAAGAAGATCATGATCGGCTCGATCAGCCGCATCATGCCCGCCACGGCGATGTCGACCTCGTCCTCGTAGAACTCGGCGATCTTGGCGAGCATGGTGTCCATCGCACCGGTAGTCTCACCGACCGAGATCATCTGGACCACCATGGGCGGGAATTGCTCGGTCGCCTTGAGCGGCTCGGCGACGGTCTTTCCCTCCTCAACCGCCTTGCGGACCTGCAGGATCGCTTGCTCGATCACGGCGTTGCCCGAGGTCCGGGCCGTGATCTCGAGCGCCTCGAGCACCGGGACGCCCGCCGACATCAGGGTGCCGAGCGTTCGGCAGAACCTGGCCACCGCGATCTTGCGGAGAACGAGGCCGAGGATCGGCATGCGGAGGAGGAGTCGGTCGATGGTCATCTTCCCGTTTGCCGTCTGGTAGTACTGCCTGACGAAGAACACGGCGGCAATGACGCCGCCGAGAATCGCCCACCAGTAACGGCCGATGAAGTTGGACAGGCCGACGACGATCCGGGTCGGCAGCGGCAGCTCCGCGCCGAGGGAGGCGAACAGCGTGGCGAATACCGGGATCACTTTCCAGAGAATCACGTAGACGACCAAGGTGGCGATGCCGATAACCGCCGCCGGGTAGATCATCGCCGACTTCACCTGCGACTTGAGGCGCGCCGCCTTCTCGATGTAGTTGGCCAGTCGCTGCAGAACGGTGTCGAGGATGCCGCCGGCTTCGCCTGCGGCCACCATGTTGGAGTAAAGCTCGTCGAACGCCTGCGGTTGCTTCTTCATCGCCGCGGCGAGCGAGGAGCCCGCCTCGACGTCCTCCCGCACCTGCAGGATGATGCGCTGGAAGGCCTTGTTATCCTGCTGCTCGCCCAGGATCTGGAGGCACTGCACGAGCGGCAGGCCAGCGTCGATCATGACCGAGAACTGGCGGGTGAAGACGGCGATCGACTTCTCGTTGATGCCGCGCCTCAGCTTCGGCAGCGCGATCTCCTTGCCCTTCTCCTTGACGGCGATGGGCACGATTTGCTGCCGGCGCAGCACGGCGAACACGGCCTCCTTGTTGTCGGCCACGAGAACGCCGCCCTGGGCGCGGCCGCCGCGATCCCGACCCTTCCATTCGAAGCTCGCCATGGCTCAAGCCCTCCCGGGCACGCGCGGCGCCGCCGCGGGTTGTACAACCCCGGTTCCGCGGTTGATCATGTCCTGCAACTCCTCGGTGCTCGAGGAGTATGCCAACGCCTCCTGAAGCGAGATCAGGCGCCGCTGATAGAGGGTCGCCAGCGCCTGGTTGAACGTCTGCATCCCGTACTTGAGCTGACCGGTCTGCATCGTCGAGTAGATCTGGTGCACCTTGTCCTCGCGGATGAGGTTGCGGACCGCCGCGTTGGGGATCAGCACCTCGCACGCGAGGACGCGGCCCTTACCGCCGGTCCGCGGCAGCAGCGACTGACAGACGATCCCCTCGAGCACGAACGAGAGCTGCGCGCGCACCTGCGCCTGCTGGTGCTCCGGGAACACGTCGATGATGCGGTTGATCGTCTGCGGCGCGGAGTTGGTGTGCAGGGTGGCAAACGTCAGGTGTCCGGTCTCGGCGATCCGCAGGGCGGACTCGATGGTCTCGAGGTCGCGCATCTCGCCGATGAGCACGACGTCGGGGTCCTCGCGCAACACCGAGCGCAGGGCGTTCGGGTAGGACTGCGTGTCGGAGTGCAGCTCGCGCTGGTTGATCGTCGCCTTCTTATGGGTGTGCAGGTACTCGATCGGGTCCTCGATGGTCACGATGTGGACCGGCTTCTCGCTGTTGACCTTGTCGAGCATCGCGGCCAGCGACGTGCTCTTGCCCGAGCCGGTCGGACCGGTGACGAGCACCAGGCCGCGCGGCTTCTCGCACAGCGACTCGACGATGGGCGGCAGGCCGAGCTCCTTGAAGCTGAGGATCTCGTATGGGATGCGGCGGAAAGCCGCCGCCACCGCGCCGCGCTGGAAGAACACGTTGGCACGGAAACGGGCAAGCCCCTTGATCCCGAAGGAAAGGTCGAGCTCGAGGGTCTCCTCCAGGCGGTGCTTCTGCGCGTCAGTAAGCACGGAGTAGGCGAGTCGCTTGGTCTCCGGGGCGGTGAGAGAAGGCAGCGGCAGGCGCTCGAGCGCCCCGTCGATGCGGATGACGGGAGGAGTGTTGGTCGTGACGTGGAGGTCGGTGGCGCCACGATCGACCGTTAGCTTGAGCAGCTCATGCAACGTCACCGGCATAGTCGCCCCCTAGAGCACGCTCTCCCGGACCACTTCCTCGATCGTGGTGACCCCCTCGCGGATCTTCTGCAACCCCGACTCGCGCAAGGTGATCATCCCTTCTTCGATCGCCTTGCGGCGCAGCTCTATCGAGGTCGCGCCCGAGAGGACGAGCTCGCGGACGTCTTCCGTCATCGGCATCACCTCGAAAAGTGCCACGCGGCCCTTGTACCCGGTGCCTGAGCACTTGTCGCATCCCCGTCCCTGGAAAAGCTTGATGCTGTGGGCCTCGGTTTCCGAGAAACCCACCGACAGCAGCGTCTGGATCGGCGCCTCGGTCTCTTCCTTGCACCCGGCGCAGACGCGGCGGACCAGCCGCTGCGCGGCGATGACGTTGACCGAGGTGGCGACAAGGAATGGTTCGATGCCCATGTTCATCAGGCGGAACACCGTCGTCGGGGCGTCGTTGGTGTGCAGGGTGGAGAGCACCAGGTGGCCGGTGAGCGCCGCCTTGATCGCGATCTCGGCCGTCTCGAAGTCGCGAATCTCGCCGACCAGGATGATGTTGGGGTCCTGCCGCAGGAACGAGCGCAGCGCGGCCGCGAAGTTGAGCCCGATGGAGTCCTTCATCTGCACCTGGTTGACGCCGGGAAGCTGGAACTCGACCGGGTCCTCCGCGGTCAGGATGTTCACCTCGGGTGTGTTCACGCGCTGGAGAGCGGAGTACAGGGTGTTGGTCTTGCCCGATCCTGTGGGCCCGGTGACCAGGACCATCCCGTACGGCTTCAGGATCGCATCCTCGAACTTCTTCAGGCTCGGCTTCTCGAACCCGAGCTTGGTCATGTCGAGGCGGAGGTTCTCCTTGTCGAGGAGGCGCAGCACGACCTTCTCGCCATAGAGCGTCGGCAGCGTCGACACGCGAAAGTCGAGCTCGCGAACGCGGCCCTCGACCTTTGCCTTCAGCTTGATGCGGCCGTCCTGGGGCAGCCGCTTCTCGGCGATGTCCAGGCGCGCAAGGATCTTGATGCGCGAAGTGACGGGATCCTTCAAGCGCAGCGGCGGCGTCATCACCTCGTAGAGGATGCCGTCGACCCGTTGACGCACCCGGTAGGTGCGCTCATACGGCTCGATGTGAATGTCCGAGGCGCCGCGCTTGATCGCGTCGGTGAGCAGCAGGTTCACGAGCCGCACCACCGGCGCTTCCGAGGCGTCCTCGGCGAGCTTGGCGACGTCGATCTCCTCCTCTTCCTCGAGGAGCTCGAGGGCAGCCTCGTCCACGGTGGCGAGGTCGTCCATCACCTTCTTCAGCTCGATCTCCCGCGATGACCCGTAGTAGCGGTCGATCGCCTCGAGGATTGCCTCCTCGGAGCTGACGACCGGCTCGACGCGGTAGCCGGTCATGAAGGTGATCTCGTCCATGGCGAAGATGTTGGTGGGGTCCGCCATCCCCACGGTCAGGGTGGCGCCCGTCTTGTTCACCGGGATCACGTTGTACTTGCGGGCAAGGTCGACCGGGATGATCTTCGCCACGGCCTCGTCGATGTCGAAGTGGCGCAGATTGATGGACGGCACGCCGTACTGGTGGGAGAGGCACTCGATGATGTCCTCTTCCGTAACAAACGCAAGCCGCTGCAGCACCTCGCCGAGCTTGCCGCCGGTCGAACGCTGCTCGGCCAGGGCCTTGTCGAGCTGCTGGGGCGCGATGATCTGCGCCTTGATTAGGAGCTCACCGAGTTTGAGAGCCATCCTGCTTTGCGCCGCCTCCTGGTCCGCTTTTTGATTCTAGCACTGCTTGCCACGGCCGCTCGGCCTTCGTCAGGCTAGCGGTCAGCGAGCCGAACGGCAGCTCGGAGGAGATGCGGACCACGATGTTGGGGGCGTCGGCAGCGACCCAGATCACGCTCTTTCCCTTGCCGCCGAACAGGCCGCCGTCGGCGAAGGTGGGCTCGACGACGAAGACGTCGACCCGGCCAATCGCTGTCTTGACGTTCTTGCGCTCGAGGACCTTGACCTGCATCGGGTACACCTTGCTGCCCGACTGCACGCTGAAGGAGAATGTCTTGCCGACCGCGAGCGGCAGCGTGCGGATGAAGTAGATCGCACCGAGCGTGTCCAGGGTCGGGGCCGGGGTCTGCAGGGGCTCGCGCTCACGGCCGTTCTTCCAGCGGCGGGCGGTTCCGGCAAGGGTGTCGAACTCGACGCGCTCGTCCAGGGTGTGATCCCCTTCGCGGGTCTTCTTGGTCGAGAGGACGGTGGTGACCTTCTTGGGATCGAGGTAGGTCTCGAAGAGGTCGTCCACCGCGATGATCCGCGAGACGAACGACGAGGACGTCGCACGCATGGCGAGGCGGATGGTCGGCTGGTCGGCGGGCTGGTGAGCTTCGAGCACCATCGTGCCGCCCGTGATCCCCAGCCAGCTCATCTCCATCGTCAACCGCTCGCCCTGCAGCATCCAGGCGGGCAGCTCGGCTCTCGCCGATGCAGCGGCCAGCATGGCGATCGTGATCACTGTCGCACGCAGTCCGGTCATCGCGTCCTCCGCAGACTCATCGTCCCGCTTCCAGCAAACCGGTGAGGGACGCGTGAACATCCCCGACCGCCACGGCGCGTGCCCGGCTGGTCCGGGCGCCGCTCCCCACCCTGCCGGGACGGGAACCTGTCAGGACGTTTACGCGCGGCCCGCGCGCGCCGTTGCGGTCGGCATCGGTGGTGACGTGGATGGCGACGGTCGGGATACCGAGCGCGGCGGCCAAGTGGACCGGTCCGGTGTCGCCGCCGACGGCGGCCCGGCAGTCGGCGAGCAGGTGACAGAGCTCCGGGAGCGTCGTCGGCGGGGCGACCTCGGCGGCATCGCCGGAATCGGCCGCGATGCGGCGGGCGAGCACCTCCTCCCCGGGTCCCCAGACGACCAGCGGGCGCAGCCCGGACGCGGCGAGCCGCTTGGCAAGCTCTCCGTATTGCTGCGATCCCCACCGCTTGCCCGCCGTGCCGGCGCCGGGAAGGAGAGCAACCGTATCGTTCTCGGCGGTCCGCGGGCGTGCGCCCGAGCCGCGCAGGAACGAGGCGTCCGGGGACGCGCCGTACGCGGGCTCGACGCCGAGCGCCGTCAGGAGTGCGAGGTTGAGATCGACGACGTGGCGCCAGTGGTCGTCCGGTGTCACCGTCGTCGTGTAGAAGGCGCCGGCCAGGCGCTCGCGCCGGACTCGGGCGGAGAAGCCGATACGGCAAGGCACTCCGGCAAGGCGGGCCCAAACGGCTGATTTCACGAGCCCCTGCGGGTCGATCGCCACACTGGGAGCGAAGGCCCGGACTTGCGCGCGGGCGCTGCGAATCGCCTGTCGGGTGGCAGCGGATAGCGGCGCCTTCCGCCATCGGCGGGTCGCCACCGGTATTGCCGTTGCCACGTCGGGATGCCCGGAGACGAGCGGCAGAAGCGGCTCCTCGACCAGCCATGCGATCTCGCTGTCCGGCACGGCGCGGCGCAGTGCCACGACCAGCGGCCAGGTGTGGATGACGTCGCCCATCGCCGACAGCCTGGTGACGAGAACTCGCACTCGGGAAGTGTAGCCCCCCGTTTCCCCAACAGGCTCCCAGACACCGTGCATGCGGAAGGGAGGCATGAGACGACCCCCGCCCGGCCTTCCGACCGAGACAGGGGAGGCGAGGAGTACAGGGACCAGGGAGGAAGAAGAGCTCGCAAACCCCGGTTTCGCGCCGGGCAGCAGGGTGCCGGCCGGAAGGGTGTTGAGTATTTCATCGGGAGCAAATGTCGTTGATGCTGAAAGTTATCACGTAGGTAGGGCGAGCTGTGAATACCTTCACATGAGACAAATGAGCTGAATCGTTGAAAAAGACAACGCACTGCCCAGCGAGTGGCAGGGTTGGAAATCGTAAGATATTGAAAAATAAGAAGAAACCTCCAGGGCGGAAGCTTGGCAGCGACATTGCTAGAGAAGTGGGCAGGCGAGGGCGCCGACGCTGCTCGCCGGGAGGCGAAGATGACAGCAGTCCTGGTAATCCTGACGATCGTAATCGCGGTGGGACTGGATGTCGCGGTGATGGCGTACCGGCGCCGCCGCGGCACCGCGCCGGAGACCCTGGCGCCGCGCGCCATGCTGGAGCCGCGGCCGCCTCAGGGTGTGTTTCTCGCCCCGGCCCACTCGTGGGTGCGAATCACCACGGAGGGTACGCTGCGAGTCGGTATCGATGAGTTCCTGGTCGAGGCGCTCGGTGAGGTCGAGGCCGTGCGTGTACCCGCCCGCGGCACCCGCGTGAACCGCGGCGATCCCCTCATCACCCTGCGCATCGCTGGTCGCGAGCTGGTCGTGCCGGCTCCGGCCAACGGCGAGGTGATGACGATGAACGACCGCGTGATGGCGAGCCCCTACCTGCTGGCGAGGGACCCCTACGGCGTCGGCTGGATCGTCGGCCTGTGGACGCCCGATCATCAGGAAGCGATCCGTCCACTGCGCATCGGCGCGGCGGCCGTTGCTTTCCTGCGCACGGAGATGCGGCGCCTCGTTGATTTTCTCAACGGCATGACGATCCCGCAGGGTGCGCCGGTCCTAGCCGACGGTGGCCTGCCGCTGCACGGCGCCATCCGCTCGCTCGACGGGAACGGCTGGCAGGCGTTCCAGGACGAGTTCCTGGGCACCGCCCGCACGGGAGCGTGAGCCATGGCCCGAGCGATCCTCGTCGATGTGACTCGGTGCGTGGGGTGCGGTGCGTGCGTCGAGGCGTGCCAGACCGCGAACCAGCACCCGAAGCACGACGCGAGGGGGTTCGATGAGAGCTCCTTCACCTACCTCATGGACCGGGGGAACGACGTCTACGTGAGGCGGTTGTGCATGCATTGCGAGCAACCGACCTGCGTTTCAGTCTGCCCGGTCGCGGCGCTGCAGAAGACCGCTGCCGGTCCAGTGACTTACGACCCGTCCCGCTGCATGGGCTGCCGCTACTGCATGATCGCCTGCCCGTTCGGGGTGCCGACCTACGAGTGGCACTCGGCGACACCGCGCGTGCGCAAGTGCGAGATGTGCGCCCGGCGCGGCGACAAGGGTCCGGCGTGCGCCGAGGCCTGCCCGGCGGAGGCGACCATTACCGGCGACCGTGACGTCCTGATCGCCGACGCCAAGCGTCGCCTCCAGGAGGATCCGAAGACGTACTACCAGGGAATCTACGGGCTCACCGAAGCAGGCGGCACCAGCGTGCTGTACATCGGCCCGCAGAGCTCCGCCGAGCTCGGGCTGCCGACGCCTCCAGGCGAGGGCCCATTGCCCAACCTGACGTGGGAAGTGCTCAAGCACGTGCCCGATGTCGGGATTTTCGGCGGTGTGATGCTTGGTGGTTTCTGGTGGCTGACGAAGCGCAAGGAGGACGTAGCCGCTGCCGAGCGCGAGGAACTGGGGGGGCACAATGGTTGAAAGAATTCTCGGCAAGCGTGAGGTCGGTCTCTGGACGATGATCGGCGGTACGCTCGCCATCGCCCTGGCGGTGCTGGCGGTGGTGCGGTTCACCAAGGGACTGGGAGCGGTGACGAACTTGTCGGACCAGTTCCCGTGGGGGCTGTGGATCGGGTTCGACATGCTGGTCGGGATCGGCGTGGCGGCCGGCGGCTTCGCGATCGCGGCGGCGGTTCACGTGTTCCACCTCGACGACTTCAAGCCGATCCTGCGGCCCACCATTCTCACCGCGTTTCTCGGCTACATCTTCGCGATCCTGGCGCTGCTGATGGACCTGGGGCGGCCGTGGAACATCTGGCACCCGATCATCATGTGGAACCCGCGCTCGGTGATGTTCGAGGTCGGCTGGTGCGTGATGCTGTACACCACCGTGCTGTTCCTCGAGTTTTCGCCGATCCTGCTCGAGCGGTTCAAGCTGCGGCGGGCCGGACAGGTCATGCGCAAGGTCTCGCCAATCCTCGTGATCCTCGGCGTCATCCTGTCGACCCTGCACCAATCTTCGCTGGGAAGCCTGTTCCTCATTCTCCCCGGCAAGCTGCACCCGCTCTGGTACTCGCCTATCCTGCCTGTGCTCTTCGTCGTGTCGGCCCTGGCGGCGGGCCTCGGGATGGTCGTCGTCGAGTCGTGGTTCTCGCTGCGGGCGTTCGGCAAGACGATCGAGACCAAGCTCCTCGCCCGCATCTCGCGCGGCTCGGTGCTCGTGCTCGCGCTGTTCCTGGCGTTGCGCCTTCGCGACCTGCAGGTGCGCGGCGTGCTCTCCTCCGCGGTGCGCTTCGACAACGAGTCGCTCATGTTCCTCGCCGAGATCGGGCTCGGCGTGGTGCTGCCGATGCTGCTGCTGGCGTGGCCAAGCTTCCGCCGCAGCCCGCGGCGGCTGGCGTTGGCTCAGGGGATGGTGATCCTCGGGTTCATCTTCCACCGGCTCAACGTTTCGACGACCGCGATCGTGGCGATGACGGGGGTCAAATATGTTCCCGCCGCCGCCGAGTTCATCGTCAGCATGGGGCTGGTCGCCGTCGGCATGACGCTGTTCGTGCTCGCCTGCCGGTACCTGCCGGTCTTTCCGGAGGGCGCGATCGTGGACGTGGAGCGCAGCGAGGCGAGGCAGCGCCAGGCCGAGGGCGCCGGAGTGGGAGTCCCGGCCCTCGAGCGGCTTTGACGTTTGTCCTGCAGGGCGGTACCGTGTCGGCCGAGTTTGAGGAGGCTAGGAGCCTGTCGGGGAAACGGGGTGGGCCGCGTTACGAGCGCCGCGGGGCCAGGTG
>Ga0315278_10002815_pt1 | contig 15537 bp, 10 predicted proteins | sample YL17G06_0_MG_FD_203880 | JGI IMG/M metagenome (GOLD analysis project Ga0315278, IMG submission 203880) | Sediment microbial communities from Yellowstone Lake, YNP, Wyoming, USA - YL17G06_0 | ecosystem: Environmental > Aquatic > Freshwater > Lake > Sediment | place: USA: Wyoming | collected... | reverse complement strand
CCTCGCGAACATCGAGCGCCAGCGAAGAAGGTCGTCGGGAGCAGGCACTTCACGAGTGTATCATCGCCCCCTGTGTTCGCCCGAGTTGCGCTTCCCACAGCCGTCCCCGAGGCGCTGACCTACTCTGTCCCCGCGCTCCTCGACGACCTCGTCCGGCCGGGTGTGCGGGTGCGGGTCAGCGTGCGTGGGGCCAAACGCGTCGGCATCGTGCTCGATCGCAGCGACCAGCCGGGTTGCCCCGTCGATCGGGTGCTGCCGATCGTCGAGGTGCTCGACGAAAGCCCGATCCTGCCGCCGCACGTCTTCGACCTGATTCGCTTTGCGGCGGACTACTACGCCTGTCCCGTGGGCACGCTGGTGCGCGCCGCGGTCCCGGTGCCGCTGCTGCGCGTGCCGCCGCCGATGGTGCTGCCCGGGCCGCGCGCCGCCGAGGCGATGCTCACGGCTGTGGGCGACGAGCGACGCTTGCTGGAGCGGCTGTTGCAGACGCGACGGATCACAGTGGCCCGGTTGCGGTCGGAAGGCTGGGGGAGGGAAGAGCTTCTCGCGCTCCTGGCGCGCCTTGCGGAGCGGCATGCCGCGCAGGTCGTGGATCGCCAGCCCGCATCGGTTGGCCTGGCCACGCTGACCGCAGTCGTGCTCGCCGACCTGCCGCCGGAGGAGCGCGCGGCACGGATCGGGCGCGCCCCCGCGCAGCACCGGGTCGCCGCATGGCTCGAGGAGCTCGGTCGCCCCGCCTTCGAAGGCGAGCTGCGCGCGGCCTGCGGCTGCTCCGCCGGGGTGCTCTCCGAACTGGTGCGCAAGGGTGTCTTGCGGCGCTTTGCGCAGCAGCGCCAGCTTGCGGCCCGGCGCTGGGAGCTGGTGGCGCCGCCCGCGCCTGCGGTCCTCACGCCTCATCAGCAGCGCGCGGTCGATGTGGTCAGCGCGGCAATCTCGGCCGGCGAGTTTCGTGCCTGGTTGCTGCTCGGCGTCACCGGTTCCGGCAAGACCGAGGTCTACCTGCGGCTCGCGGCGGAGGCCGCGACCCGAGGGCTGCAAACGCTGGTCATGGTGCCGGAGATCGCGCTCACCCCCGCGCTCGCCGGACAGCTTTCCGCCCGGTTCGGCGACCGCGTCGCGGTGCTCCACTCGGCGCTGGCCGAGGGGGAACGGTTCGCCGCATGGGAGCGCGCCCGGCGTGGCCAGGTCGACGTCGTCGCCGGGCCGCGCTCGGCGCTGTGGGCGCCGCTTTCCCGCCTCGGTCTGGTCGTCGTCGACGAGGAGCAGGATTCTTCCTACAAGCAGGACGAAGAGCCGCGTTACAACGCGCGCGACCTGGCGCTCGTTCTCGGCCAGCGGTTGCGCGTCCCGGTGCTGCTCGCGTCGGCTACCCCGTCGCTCGAGGTGTTGTGGCTCCTCCGCCAGGCGCGGATGGAGGTGCTCGAGCTGCCGGAGCGGGTCGCGGGCGGTCGGCTACCGGGAGTGGAGCTCGTCGACCTGCGCGAAGAGGAGCCCGAACCGGGCGAGCACGGCCAGCGCTTCTTCTCGCGCCGCCTCAAGGAGCTGCTGGCCGCGACGGTGGCCGCGGGTGAGCAGGCGATCCTCCTCGTCAACCGCCGCGGCTGGGCGCCCGTGCTGCTGTGCCGCGAGTGCGGCCACCAAGCGACCTGCGGCGAGTGCTCGATCGCCATGACCGTGCACCGGCGCCAGGGCTGCCTCCTGTGCCACTACTGCGGCGCGCGCCGCGAGATCGTCCGGACATGCCCGCGGTGCGGCGGCGCCGTCCTCGAGGACGTCGGCGCGGGCACCGAGAAGATCGCGGAGCTGGTCCGCGGCCTCCTCCCCGACGCGCGCATCGACATCCTCGACCGCGACACGGCGCGCTCGCCGGCGCAGCTCGTCGCGACGCTCGAGCGCTTCGCCGCCGGGGCGAGCAACGTGCTGGTCGGCACCCAGATGGTGTCGAAGGGCCATCACTTTCCGGGGGTCACGCTCACGGCGGTGATCAACGCCGACAATCTTCTGGGCTTTCCAGATTTCCGTGGCGCGGAGCGCACCTTCGCGATGCTCACGCAGGTGGCCGGACGGGCAGGTCGCGGCGAGCGGCCGGGGACCGTCGTGATCCAGACGCTCAACCCGGATCACCATGCCATTCAGGCCGCGATCACGCACGATGTCAAGGGTTTCGCCGAGGCGGAGCTGGCCTACCGGCAGGCGTTTCGCTACCCGCCGGTGACCAAGTTGGCGCTCGTTCGCTTCGAGTCGGCCAACGAGGCTGCCGCTGTCGAGGCGGCTCATCGGGCCGCAGCGGCGCTCGACCCGGCGCCGGCGGACGTGCGGCTGATCGGTCCGGCGCCGGCGCCGCTCGCCCGCCTGCGCGGCCGCTGGCGAGTTCAGCTCCTCCTCCTCGCGCCCAACCGACCGCCGCTGCGAGCAGCGCTAACCGCTCTGCGCGCCGCGGAGGTGCCGCGCGGCGTCCATCGCGTCATCGACGTCGACCCGCTGAGCACCGTATAAGAGAAGGCAGGGTCTGCGGTGCGAGCGGCATGAAGCGCGCGCGTAAACCCGGTTGGAGGAGTGCGGTGCGGCTTGTGACCGGAGTCATAGTCGAGAAGCCGAAATGCGGGTACCATAGTATCTTGAGGATTTCGTGCGGGCTGCGGCCGTGCGGTCGCAGGTGGAGGTTGCCGATGCGCTCCCGTTCTCTGGCCTGTTGCGTTGTCGCGCTTGTTTCGGTTGCCGCCTTTCTGCCCACCCAGGCCGGTGCTCAGGGGCACCTCCGCACGGTCATCGGCGCCGGCTCGTACTTTCCGCTGCGCGTCGGCAACACCTGGACGTATCAACGGTCGGGGGTCGGCGGCACGTCCGAGTGGACGGCCGAGGTCGCGGAGAAGCAGACCCCGCCGCGCGCCCTGCCCTACCACATGCTGAGCGGCTACTTCGCCGGGCCGGTCCACGCCGTTCGCTCCGATCCGTTCGGGACCGTGACCGAGAGGAGCTCCGGTTATCGCGACTTCCTCTGGTACCTCCTCGGTGCGCCGGTGGGAACGATCTGGAGCATCCAGCTTCCTCCTTCGCCGGTCGCCAACCCGTTGCCCGACTGCATCAGCGGCGCCAAGCTGACGCTGGCAGCGCGCAGCGAGACCGTTCAGGTGCCGGCCGGGGAGTTCACGCATGTCGTCAGGGTGGACTGGACCTCGGCATGCGTCGACGCCGGAATCACCTCGGAGTGGTTCGCCCCCGGAATCGGGTTGATTCGCCGTCAGGAGACCTCCATCGCCGGGCCCGTGACCTCTGAGCTTCTCCGCGCCGACCTCGGCGGTGTCGTGCTGCCGCGCGCCGGCTACGTCACATCGCTCTCGCTCGACCGCCCGTCGTACGTCAACAACCTGATGCCGCCCATCGGTCCCGAATCGTTGCCGACGGTGGCCGGCAGTTTCACCGTCAACAACCGCTCCGACGCGGCGATGGCGCTTGCTTTCAGCGGCTGCAAGAGCGTCTCGCTTGCCGTGCTGAGCGAGGCAGGTGACGTCATGCTCATTGCCAGGGGCGACGACGGCGGCTGCTGCGCGTGTCGGAACCTGGTCGAGTGGGACTTCTCGCACGGCCCTCTGTCGATCCCATTCAGCGTGAAGCTGGCGACCGGGAAGGGTGAGCCGCTCCCGGACGGCTCTTACGTGGTGTCGGCCACCTTGGAGACTCGCGATGCCGAGCCGCTCCGGGCAGCGGCGCGCGCCAGAATCGACGTCACGTCCACCCACTGACGCGGCGTCGCAGTCCGCTCGCGGTCCCCGGTTGTCGCTTCTCGTCTTCTTCAGGACAGGCAGCGGGCGAGGCGCCGGCACCCCTCGGCGATCTCCTCCGGCTGCGCGAAGGTGAAGCACAGACGCGCGAACCTGGCACCGTTCACCGCGTCTCCCTGCGTTTCGTCGATACCCGGGTAGAACGCCCGCCCCGGCAGGAAGGCCACACCCTCCTCGATGGCGCGAGCGAACAGGACCTGGCTATCGATGTCGCCGAGGTCGAGCCAGAGGAAGAACCCGCCCTCCGGGTCGGACCAGGAGACCGGACGTCCGCCAAGCGCCGCCCGCATTTCGGTGGCCATCGACCGCGCCTTGACGGCGTAGTGGGTGCGGATCTTCACGAGGTGGGACTCGAGGAACCCGCGCTCGACGTACTCGGAGACCACGACCTGCGCCACCATCGGCGTGCACAGGTCCATACCCTGCTTGGCGATCACCAGGCGGCGAATCAGGTCGGGATCACCGATCGCCCAGGCGACGCGGACACCGGGCGCCAGGATCTTCGAGAAGGAGGACGCGTAGATCACCCCCTCGCCGCCGGCGATGGAGAAGACCGATGGGATCGGCTCACCGGCGTAGCGCAGCTCGCCGTACGGATCATCCTCGAGAACGGGGATGGCGAGCTCGCGCGCGATCTCGGCGAGCCTCACACGCCGGTCGGCGGCGAGGCAGGCGCCCGATGGGTTGGAGAAGTTGATGATGCTGTAGATCAGCTTCGGCAGCCGGCCGGTGTCGCGCCGGCAGCGAGCGATGAGCCCGGGTAGCAGCTCGACGCACATCCCGTTCTCGTCGCACGGCACGGGCAGAAAGCGGGCGCCGGTGCTCCGGAACGTATGCAGCGCTCCGGGGTAGGTGGGGGCTTCCACGACAACGACGTCCCCGGGGTCGAGGAGCACCCGGGACACCATGTCCATCACCTGCTGCGATCCGGTCGCGATGATCATCTCCTCCGGGGGCACCTCGCGACCGAGGAGGGGAACCATGCGCGCGGCGATCTGCCCCACCAGCGGCCGGTAGCCCTCGCTGGCGCCGTACTGTAGCGCCACGCGGCCGTGCTCCGAGAGCGCCTCGGCGCACGACGCGAATTCCTCGACTGGAAAGATCATGGGGTCGGGGAGGCCGCCGGCGAAGGAGATCATCCCGCGACGCTGAGTCAGCTTGAACAGCTCACGTATCGGCGAGGGGCGCATGACCTCGGCGGCCCGCGAGTAACGGAACGGAAATCCCATGCCTGGCTCCCGGCCGCGAGCAGCGGCTCGGCGATTCTAGCCCGTATGCGGTTCTGGGGCCTGCCGCGAGCGGATGCGTTCGGGTCCTCGGTCACCGGCGGCGGCCTGCGACGATGTCTCGGCAATCGGACGCAGTGTCCTCACCCGGGAGCGGGCGGCGGCGGATCGCAAGCGGGTCGGCAGCGGGCTTCCCCCGCGGGCGCGACGGGTCGTGGCGCGAGCTATCATCCTCTTGCGGCTCTTCAGAAGGGGAATGCGCGGCGTGGCATTGATCTTGCTTAACTCGACGGTAGGAGGGCGAGCAATGGCTAGGCAGGTTATGAGAATCGTGATGGGTTCCGCGCTCGTGGCCGGGATCGCTTCAGCGCAGACGCAGCAGGGAGAGATGCCGAGCTTCGTCAGCGAGGTCCGGGTCAACAACATCACCGTCGACGTGCAGGTGAAGGATGACAAGGGCGTTCCGGTGACCGGCCTCAAGAAGGAGGACTTCCGCCTCCTCGAGAACGACAAGGCGCAGGTGGTGACCAACTTCTCGGTCGTCGAGGGAGGCAAGGTCTCGCAGTCGCAGGATCCGGCGCTCGTCGGGCAGCCCGCCCCGCGCCAGCTCGTGTTGTTCGTCGATCTCTACCTGATGCTGGAGCCGGACAAGAAGCAGGCGCTCGAGCAACTGCGCTCGTTCATGGAGCCCGGGCTGGCGCCCGGCACCACGGTAGCTGTGGCCAGTTTCGACGGCGTGCTGCGGGTTCACCTTGCACCCTCCGCCAGCCGTGAAAAGGTCCTGACGGCGCTGAAGGAGATCGAGCGGATTTCCGCCACCGGCCTCCAGCGGCAGTTGCGGTTGGGCTCCTTCGAGGCTCCCGCGGCCTCGCGCGAGTCATGGACCACCTACAACTACCGCAAGACCCAGAATGAGGAATACTGGCAAGAGCTACGCCGCATGACGAGCCGGGTCGAGAACGCTTTCGCCGCCACCGTGCAGCGCTTCTCGGACACTCCGGCGCGCAAGGTGGTGATCATGGTCTCGCCGGGGTTCCCGCGGGCGGAGAACATTCCGATCTACCGTGACTACGACTTCTTCCTCGATTCTCCCCCGGAGTACCGCAACGTCGGCTTGTTCGGGCGGGCGGCCTACCTCGCCAGCGACCTCGAGTACACGCTGTACACGCTCGACCCCACGGCCAGCCAGTACTCGGACGCGACGGCCGGCAACGACGTGCGCAACCGCCAGCCTGCCCAGGTGGCCGACGTGGCGGATGTGCGCTTCTGGCGCGAGGCCGACCGCAAGGACAACCTGATGCGGATGGCCGAGATCACCGGCGGTCAGGCGATTTTCAGCAACGATGTCGGGGCCGCGCTGGCCGACGTCGAGCGGCTGACGGCCAGTTTCTACTCGCTCGGCTACCAGCCCGATCACGCCGGCAACGGCAAGGAGTACAAGATCAAGGTCGCGATCGTCGGCCACCCGGAGTACGCGCTGACCTTCCGCATGAGCTATATGGACCGCCCGTTCGACGAGCGTGACGCCGAGCGCTCGCGCGCGGCGCTGCTCACCGGCGAGGCCGCCAACCCTCTCGGGATCATGCTGGTCCTCGACAAGCCGGAAGGGCGCTTCAAGTTCGGGGCCGCGAAGATGAAGACGTTCCGGATCAGCTCCGAGCTGCGCATCCCCTTCGCCAAGCTCACCATGCTGCCGCGTGGCGACCAGGCGTGGGGGCAGGTGCAGATCGTGATGGTCAGCGTCGACGGCCAAGGCAATCAGTCCGAGCTGTCGCACAAGCTGGTGCCGATCCAGATCGCCGCCGACAAGCTCGACGAGGCGCGTCGGCTCGGCTACTACGCCTACCGCTTCACGCTCGAGATGGAGGGCGGAACCACGTCGGTGCGGGTCGCGGTCAACGACGTGCTCTCCCACGCGACCTCTGCTGTGTATGCGGACATCAAGCTTTAGCCTGCGGCCGCGGCGTCGAGCATTCGGGGCCGCCAACCGCCGCTTTGCTACAGTTGACAACTCGGAGGCGCTTGTGATGAGGACTTTCCTGCAGGTAGTGTCGGCAACCCGGGCAAGGCGAGCGCTGTGGCTGGTCGTCGTCTTCGCGGTTGCGGCGACCCTCTCGCTTCGCGCGCAGGACAAGCCACCGGCCGGCAAGCCCGCCGACGGTCAGGTTGGCGGCCTGCGCTTCGTTGACGTGTCTGAGATCACGGTCGTCAACGTCGACGTCGCCGTCGCCGACCGCAACGGCCCTATCATCGGTCTGACAAAGGACGCCTTCGAGGTCTATCAGGACGGTAAGCTGCAAGATGTCAGCAACTTTGCCGTGTACTCGGAGGAGGGACCAGCGGCCGGGCCGACGCCTCCAGTGGCCGCGGCGGCGCCGCCGGCGGCCGTTCCGACTCCCCAGCCGGTGGAGGCCGCGAAGCGCGAGCCGCTCTTCATCGCCTTGTACATCGACAACGAGAACGTCGCACCGCTCAACCGTAACCGGGTGCTGAACCGCGTCAACGAGTTCGTGCTTGAGCGGGTCAAGCCGCCCGACCAGGCGATGCTGATCGCCTACCAGCGCAGCATGAAGATCTTGCAGACGTTCACGTCGGATCCGGAGGAGATCATCGACGCGTTGCGGAACGTCAAGATGTACGCCGGTGGCCGGGTCTCGACGAACTCGAGCCGCAAGGAGATCGAGGAGGCCATCACCGACGAGGCCAAGGGCGACCAGAACACCGAGCGCTTGTACGGCCTCATCCGGGGATTCGCTCAGGAGCAGCAGGTCAACCTGAAGTTCACCGTCGGCGCGCTGAAGGAAGCGATCACCATGATGAGCGGCCTTCCCGGCCGCAAGATCATCGTCTACGTCTCCGACGGCCTGCCCATGAACCCGGGGCTCGAGCTCTACTACGAGATGCAGTCGCAGTTCAACGACCCGAGCACCCTGGCGCAGTCGCAGAACATGCAGTCCTCCGACCTGTTCCGCGGACTGGTCACGACGGCCGCCGCCGCGGGCGTGACGATCTACGCGATCGACTGCCGAGGGCTCGACTCCGAGCTCGGCACCGAGGCCGAGAACCGCACGGCCCGCTCGACGATGGCGGCCGCGATCGGAGTCCAGAATTACCAGGATCCCCTCATCTACATGGCCGAGCAGACCGGCGGCCGGGCGCTGATCAACACCAACGACGTCACCGACGGGCTGCGCAAGATCGGCAGGGAGCTGACGACCTACTACTCGCTGGGCTATCGACTGACCCCGACGGGTCAGGACCGCCTCCATCGGGTGTCGGTGAAGGTCAAGGGAAATCGCGACTACCGGCTCTCGTACCGTAAGACGTTCATTGAGAAGACCCTGCCGACGCGGATCGGCGACCGGGTGATGAGCGGGCTGACCTTCGACATAGACGACAACCCGATGGAGATCACCCTCTCGACCGGGGAATCCACGCCGGCTTCGGGCGGGCGCTGGCTGCTCCCGGTCGAGGTGCGGGTGCCGATTGACAAGATCGCATTCGTGCCCGACGGCGACCAGCTCGCCGGTTATGTCAGCGTCTACTACGCGGCGCGCGACAACGAGGGAAAGCAGTCGGACCTGCAGCGGACCGATCAGACGATCAAGGTTCCGGCGGGCGAGTACGAGTCGGCCAAGGCCAAGAACTACATGATCGGAGCCTCGCTGCTGCTCGAGCCCGGTACCTACCGGATCTCGGTCGGGCTCCGCGACCAGCTCACCAACCAGGCCGGCTATGCCGTGATGCGCCGGCCGGTTCATCCGGAGAAAAATTGATGGCAAGCGTCAGACTCACGCCCTTTCGTGCCTTCGCCGTTGCTCTCTTTGCCGCTGGAGCATGCCGCGCGACGACGGCGTCGGCGCAGTACTCGACGCCGACACCGGGTCCGGCGACGAAAGCCGGGAGTGCGATCGATCGCGCCATGGCCAACGTCAGCCACGACGTCGCCGAGGCGTTGCTCGCGGCGCGCCTCCGCATCGCCCTGCTCGAGCATCTGAGGAGCGACGGTCTCGGCATCTCCATCGACGTCAAGGACGGCGCGGTGGTCCTCACGGGCAAGGTGTCGCAGCATTCCAGCCAGGAGCTGGCGGAGCAGGTTGCGGCTTCTGTGGAAGGCGTGCGGTCGGTCAAGAGCCGGCTCGAGCTCGAGGTCGAGCAGGCGCCGTCCGCTTCCAAGGTCTCGCGGGCGGTCCGCAGGGCCGAGAGCGAGGTCAAGGATGCCCTCTTGGAGGCGCACGTGAAGGCACGCCTCATCGACGAGCTCGGCAGCGTGGCATTCGCCATCGAGGTCGAGGCGACTGACGGAGTCGTGTCGCTGGCTGGGACCGTGCCTGACGCGACCCGGCGCGGGCTGGCTCGCGACATCGCCCGCAAGACCAAGGGCGTCGTCGAGCTGCACGACCTTATACACCTCAAGTAGGCGACCGTGACTCTCGCCTCGAAGTTGACGGTCGGACCCTGCGAAAGCTCGACTCCGGACGCCTGATTTCGCGGTGCTGATTCCCTCGCCGGCTGGCGTAGAATGCCGCTCGACAGAGACCGCAAAGCGAAGGGGGCCTCCGCCATGGACGTCAATCTCGAGCCGGATTTCCTCCGAGTCACCGAACGCGCCGCCATCGCTGCAGCCCGGACGATGGGCTACGGTCAGCGGAAGTACTCGGACCAGGTGGCGGTGGAGGCGATGCGCAGCGAGATGGACTCGCTCGCCATCAACGGCACGATCGTCATCGGCGAGGGTGAGCGCGACAAGGCGCCGATGCTCTACGTTGGCGAAAAGGTAGGGCAGGGGAAGGACGGCTCGGCAGGGTTCCCCGAGATCGACATCGCCGTGGACCCTCTCGAGGGCACCAACCTGTGTGCGACCGGGACCAACAACGCGATCGCCGTGTTGGCGGCGGCGAGCCGTGGCGGTCTGCTCAACGCGCCCGACGTCTACATGCAGAAGATCGCGGTCGGACCGACGGCCCGCGGCTGCATCGACGTCGACGCCCCGGTCAAGGACAACCTGGCCCGCATCGCGAAGGCATTCGAGCGCGACATCGAGGACCTCACCGTGGTCGTCCTCGAGCGGCCGCGTCACGATCAACTGATTACCGACATTCGCGCCGCCGGAGCCCGCATCAGGCTGATCTCCGACGGCGACCTCTCGGCCGGTCTGTCGACGGCGATCCGCGGTACCGGCATTCATGCGCTCATGGGCATCGGCGGCGCCCCGGAGGGCGTGATCACCGCGGCGGCGTTGCGCTGCCTCAACGGCGAGATGCAGGGACGTCTGGTCGTGCTCGAGGACTGGCACAGGAAGCGCCTGCAGGAGATCGGCATCAGCGACTTCAACCACGTTTATCAGACCGAGGAGCTCGCCTCCGGCAACGACGTGATCTTCGTCGCGTCCGGCGTCACGAAGGGCGACCTGCTCGAGGGTGTGCGACTCTTCGGCGGCGGCGTGCGCGTGGCGTCGGTGCTGATGTCGTTGGCGACGCGGACCGTCCGCTTCATCGACACGGTATACATGGAACGGGAAGGCGAGCTCGAGGTGATGCGCTAGCCCGCGGTCATGATGATCGGACCAGCGATTCTGCTCGCCGTCGTGGCCGGCGCCGGGAAGATCCCGATTCCCGAGGCCGCGCAGCGTTTTCCGGACTCTACTGCCTTCCTCGGGGCGGGCCTCCAACGCGAGGGCCACATGCTGGCGGCTGCAATTGGCGACTGCGGCCTGGGGTTGCGGGGTGACGGACCCGGCCCGCAACAGCTTGCCGCCCGCTGGTTCGCCGGCCAGCTCAACGAAGCGGAGAAGGTCGTGGTCCTGCTCGGCGGCGGGGTGTTCCACGACCGTTCGCTGTTGACGGTGTACGACGATGCGCTGCGATCACCGAACCTGCGGCTGCGGCAGGCAGCAGCAGTGGGGTTCTTTAGCCTGGTTGGCGCGCCTCCGCCACTGCCCTCACAGATCCGCGACGATCCTCGGGTCTGGCGGCAACTGCATCGGATGGTGCGCGACCTCGACTTCGTGACGCTGACGCGCCCGCTCGTGCGTGTCTGGGTCGATTCCTACGTGGCCGGGAAGGGAGTGCGGCGGCCGGAGCTGTTCGCGTTCCGGCAGGACGGCCTACAGTGCCTGAAGGCCATCCGCGAGATCGCCGAGCCAGCGGACCTTCCGGACGTCCTCTCGATCTGGCCGTTCCTCGAGAGCGAGCAGGACCGCACGTTCGTCATGAGGACCATCGAGGCGATCTCGCTCCAACGGCTGGTCAACCGGCCTCAGGACCCCCAGAAGCCTTCGGGCGACTGGCTGATACGCGCCGCCCTCGCGTTCGTTGATCAGTGGGTCGCCACCATGTGTCAGTCGGTCGACGGCGAGAGGCAGGTCAGGCTCAGCCTCGAAAGGGACCGCCTTCTCGCTCCGAACCGCCAGCCCACCGCGCGGACCTGGTTTGCCGTTCTGAGCATTCGCAACTCGTCGTTCTTTCCGTTGGCGGCAGAGCGTCTCATGGACCTCTCCGGCAGGGCAGTCAAGGTCGATCGCCAGATATTCGACAACCCGTCAAACCTGGATGCCAATCACAAGCTCCGGGAGTACCTGCCGATCTCGTCCTGGGTGTCGCCGGACAGGCGGCCGCGCAGGCGTTAGGTTAGAATCATCCCGCAGCCGACTCTGAGCTGGCGTCCCGTTTCCCTGGAGGTGACCGATGTCGAGCCCATTGAGCAATCTCGAGCCCCTCGGACTGTGGAAGCACTTCGATGACATTCGTCGCATACCCCGGCCCTCGAAGTCCGAGGAACGGGTCGCCGAGCACGTCGTACTCTGGGCGCGCGGTTGCGGCTTCGAGGTCCTGCGGGATGCCTCCGGGAACGTCGTCGTGCGGGTCCCCGCGACCAAGGGCCGCGAGGGAGCGCCGGTGATCGTCCTCCAGGGCCATCTCGACATGGTCGCGGAGAAGAACCAGGACGTCGCCTTCGACTTCATGAAGGACGCCATCCAGGTACGGATCGTCGGCGACTACGTCTACGCCACCGGCACGACGCTGGGCGCGGACAACGGGATCGGCGTCGCCGCCGCCATGGCCGTCGCCGAGGACCCACAGGCCGCTCATGGCCCGCTCGAGCTGCTCTTCACGATCGACGAGGAGACCGGCCTGACGGGCGCGATGCAGATCGACACGGCGCTGCTCAAGGGACGGACGATGATCAACCTCGACACCGAGGAGGACGGCGCGCTCTATATCGGGTGCGCTGGCGGCGCCGACAGCACCTGCCGCTTCACCATCGAGCGGGTCGCGGCCTCGATCGCCACGGCGCCGTTCCAGCTTTCGGTTCGCGGCCTGCGCGGCGGCCACTCGGGCGTCGACATCCACGAGAACCGCGGCAACGCCCTCAAGTTCGTCGCGCGCTGCCTGAACGCGGCGCGGGCGGTCGGCGTGGACTTCGAGGTGGTGTCGATCGCCGGGGGGAGCAAGCACAACGCCATCCCGCGCGAGGCGGACGCGGTCGTGCGGCTGCCCAAAGCGAAGGAGGGGGCGTTCCGCACGACGGTCGAGCAGACTGCCGCGGCGCTGCGCGACGAGTTCGGCGAGATCGATCCGAATCAGAAGATCGAGGTCAAGGCGCTCGACGACCCCGACGAGCTGCGGCGCGTGTGGTCGCGCCACGATCGCGACCGCATTCTCGACGCGCTGCTCGGTTGCCCGCACGGCGTCCTGGCGATGAGCCGGGCGGTGCCCGGGCTGGTCGAGACATCGAACAACCTGGCGGTCGTCACCACCGAGGGGGACGAGCTGCGCCTCACGATCTCGTCCCGGTCGTCCGTCGCGCCATCGCTCAAGGCCGTTTCGGAGCAGGTGGCCGCGGTGTTTCGCCGCGCCGGGGGAGAGGTCGAGAGCCACGACGGCTACCCGGGGTGGGCGCCCAACCCGAAGTCGCCGATCCTGCAGGTGGCGCTGGCGGTGTACGAGCGCGAGTTCGGCGCCAAGCCGGCGGTCAAGGCGATCCACGCCGGCCTCGAGTGCGGCCTGATTGGCGAGAGGTTCCCGGGGATGGACATGGTGTCAATGGGGCCGCAGATCGAGTCGCCGCACTCGCCGGACGAGCGCGTGAAGATCCCGACGGTGGCGACCTTCTACCGGCTCCTGAAGGCCGTGCTCGCTGAAATCGCAGGCGAGTAGAGGCGGACAAGCGTTTTGGCCGGGTAGCGCTCCAGGTTCATGGGGGGGCATCCCTGCGATTTCAGATGGGAAGAACATTGGCCAGAGACGAAGCATGAGCGAGTTCCCGCCGGAGGTGCGGCACGAGCTGCCCGGGTGGACGCTCCTGTGGGCCGACCTCGAGGTGCGCCCGGGCGATCCGGCCTCGCTCGCCGCGCTCCGCGCCGAGACCGCAGCGCGCTCTCGCGCCTCGCACACGCTAGAGCGGCTGGCAGAGCACCCCACGGTGGCGGCGCTGCGCCGCCTGTTCCGCCAGGCGGGGTGCGATCCCACCCGTTACCGCCCATCCTCCGAGGCGCTGCTGCGTCGGGTCCTCAAGGGCGAAGAGCTGCCGCCGCTACACCCGCTCGTCGATATCAACAACTGCCTCTCGCTCGAGCTCGCGGTTCCCGCGTGCGTGATGAACGTGCCGAACCTGCGGCCTCCGTTCGTGCTTCGCGCGGGTCGTCCGGGCGAGGCGTACGCGTCGCTGCGCGGCCCGTTCAACCTTGAGGCGAAGCCGCTGCTGGCCGACGCCGAGGGGCCGTGCGACGCGCCGATCACCGGCGGCGAACGGGTGAAGCTGCTCCCCGACACCACTCGCGCCTGGCTCGTCGCATACATGCCGTCAGGCGTCGTCGGGCCAACGTGCGGCGAAGACGCGTTGCGGTCGCTCCTTGCGGCCGCGCCCGTCGTCACGATGAACGCGTGCGGATGGACCGGGGAGGTCTAGCCGATCATGACCGAGCTCATCCACATCGCCCACTCGCCGGACGCCGACGACGCCTTCATGCACTACGCCGTGGTGAGCGGGAAGGTGCCGGCGCACGGGCTCGAGTTCAACGAGGTGCTGGCCGACATCGAGACGCTGAACCAGGAGGCGAAGCGAGGCACCTACGAGGTGACCGCGGTGTCGCTGCACGCGTTCGCCCACCTCGACGACCGCTACGCCTTGCTCAACACCGGCGCTTCGCTCGGCGACGGCTACGGCCCGGTGGTGATCGCGACGAGCGCGCTCGACCGCGCCGACCTGGCCGGCCGCACCGTGGCGACACCCGGACGCCTCACGTCGGCGCGCCTGGCGCTGCAACTTTGGCAGCCGGCAGCGATCTGCGTTGACGTGCCGTTCGACGCCGTCGGGGACGAGGTTAGGAGCGGTCGGGCGGCAGCCGGCGTGATCATCCACGAGGGTCAGCTCACCTACCGCGACGAGGGGTTCCACCGGGTCGCCGACCTCGGCGAGTGGTGGACGCGCGAGACCGGGACGCCGTTGCCTCTCGGCGGCAACGCGATCCGCCGCGACCTCGGCGCGGACACCATGGGCCGGGTGGCGGGCGTGCTCGAGGCGTCGATCCGCTATGCCCTCGATCACCGCGAGGAGGCGTTGACGCACGCCCTGGCGTTCGGGCGCGGCCTCGACCGGGCACGCGGCGACCGCTTCGTCGGCATGTACGTCAACGAGGTCACGCTCGACTACGGCGAGCGCGGGCGGCGCGGCGTCGAGCTGTTCCTCCGGCGTGCCCTCGAGTCCGGGCTGGTGCCGCGGCTGCCGCTTCTCGACTTCGTCCGCTAGAATCCACTCGCTGCCGCGGCAGCGGCGATCGGCTGCGGCTGGCACGGCGACGCTGGGGAGGTACCCAATGAACGAGAGGCGGCAGCGATACGAGTGGTTCGCGGTCGGCGACATCAACGGTTTCTTCGGGCTGATGTTCGACAACCTGACGGTGCTCTCGTTCCTGGCGGGCATTCTCGTCTTCGGGTTCTCGTTCCCGGCCGACATCGTCTATACCCGGATGTTCCCCGGCACCGCGTTCGGCGTGCTCTTCGGCGACGCGATCTACACCTGGATGGCGTTCCGGCTTGCAAAGAAGACCGGCAACACCAGGGTGACGGCGATGCCGCTCGGCCTCGACACGCCGTCGACGATCGGCATCGCGCTCGTCGTCCTGGGACCGGCGTTCATCTCGCTCAAGGCAACCGGCATGCCGGAGCGCGAGGCGGCCATGATGACCTGGTACATCGGCATGGCGACGATGGTGATGATCGGCATCGTCAAGCTGGTGCTGTCGTTCTGCGGCGGCTGGGTGCAGCGGGTGGTGCCGCAGGCCGGCCTGCTCGGCTCGCTCGCCGGGATCGGCCTGGTGCTGATCGGCTTCATCCCGCTCGTCGACATCTTCGGCATGCCGCTGGTGGGCATGATCGCGCTCGGGCTGATCCTCTACAACCTGGTAGCCCGCGTGCGGCTGCCGAAGAACTTCCCCGGGGTACTGGCGGCGGTCGCGATCGGCACGGCCCTGTACTACATCCTGGGGCCGTACGGGTGGGTCGGCGGCACCTTCGCGAGCCCGCCAG
>Ga0315278_10002813_pt1 | contig 15539 bp, 10 predicted proteins | sample YL17G06_0_MG_FD_203880 | JGI IMG/M metagenome (GOLD analysis project Ga0315278, IMG submission 203880) | Sediment microbial communities from Yellowstone Lake, YNP, Wyoming, USA - YL17G06_0 | ecosystem: Environmental > Aquatic > Freshwater > Lake > Sediment | place: USA: Wyoming | collected... | reverse complement strand
CTTTCGCTTGCCTCCACAGAATCCCTCGCTCACCATTGAGAATCTCACATATACTTCACAGGTGGACTTAGGATAACACTAAGTATCAATTAAATGCAACACTTTTTTATTTAGCCGAAAGTCATATTATAGACATTTTCAAGGAAAATAAACGAAAGCACGGAGAAAAAAGTGACCATATACCATGCCATTTGGAATCCCCAAAGTGTATTTTCAAATTGGACTAAACTAAATAACAAATAACAGACAGGAAGGAATTTCCAAATTGATTCCTTATTGACTCCAAAGAATCTTGTATAAGAAATAAAAATACCTATTAATGTAAGTACAAGTAAAGAAGCGCTAAAATACAAGAAAGCTTTAGTATTAAAATGGGTTAAGTATCCAAAAAAAAGAAAAATTAACCTTGGAAAAAAAATTCTGTGTTCATTATGTTGATTGAAAAGGTCAGCAATAGTTAAAGTTCCAGTGGAAAGTTTTTTAAAAAGGGGAATATATACATGCCATTCGTCAGCTACTATTACATTGGTACCATTAGCAGAGATGTACCAAAAATAAAATAAAATGGGTAAGGTTATTAAAATGCAGGGGACAAGAAATTTTAAAGTTTTCATATAGACTGCTATCTATCTATAGCTTCCCAAAATTAATGTTATTACGTATTTAAATACACCTTAATAATCGATGGTCATAATTCTTATATACATTTTCTTATAGCATAAAAATACCATCTTAAGTATTTAGGTACCCATTTGATCAGTTTGAATCTCGATTTGCCCGTTTGCCTATCTCGCCAGGTGCAAGGGACTTCGGTCACTTTATAACCTGAAAAATGTGCCTTTGTGACGATCTCCATTCCTAATTCAAAACCACCGTTACTCTCTATTCTTATGCCATCTAATACCCTTCTTGAATACATCTTAAAACTGTTTGTAACATCATGTGTGGGAATCCCAGTTAAAAAATGTAAGGAAACACTTGCTAATTTAGAAAGAAGTTTCTTAATCCAAGGCCCACCTATCTGTTTTCCTCCTCTCATATACCGTGAGCCGCAGACAATGTCATATCCCTTATTAATCATCTTAAACATCTCATCTATTTTACCTATGTCATCAGAAAGATCACCCATGACAACTAAGATTACACCGTCATCGATACTTTCAAATCCTGTCTTTATAGCGTTGAGTGCACCTCTTTCATATTTATTCTTCATCAAAATAACATTGCTATTTGCTTTCATAAAATCTTTTACAATTGGGATTGTGTTGTCTTCATCAAAGTCATAGATAATAAATATCTTATGTGGTGTTTTAACCTTATCGTTTATCTCGGTAAGAGTTAGCCTTATATTTTCTCCCTCATTATATACTGGAATCACTATATTGATTGAGTTATACACACTTCCTAACCTAAGTAAATCACATCGATCTTATGGATGGGGCATTTAGCCATGGTTTTTCTAAAACAGGTGGACTATATCCCACCGATTTCGATCTGTTTCTCTATCCAGGGGATGATTTCATCCAGGGCTTCGCTTAAGGATGTCGTTGCCTCAAAGCCAAGAATTCGCTTTGCCTTTTCAACGCTTGGAATCCTCTTCTGAACATCATACTTAAATGGAGGATCGGAAACATATCGAAACGGTTTGTCCCCATTTATTTTTTGCCAGACAAGTTTAGCGAGTTCTAATACAGTGGTGGATACGTTGGTTGAAAGATTAAAATCTTCGTTGATAGATTTTTCGCTCTCAATGCAGATACGCATGCCTTTTGCAAGGTCTCCGGCATATGTGTAATGCCTTATCTGATTACCTTTGCCAAGAATATGTAGGGGATCCTGGTCTTTCAAGACCTTCTGAACGAGGTCTGGAACAACATGACTCATTGCCAGCTTTATATTTCCTGATAAGATATCTCTTTCAAGTTTTGCTCTTTTTTCACCGATGCCAATCGCATTAAATGGTCTTATTATTGTATAGGGAAGGGCATATTGTTCATAGGCCCCTTTGGTAAAGTATTCAGACGCTAATTTCTGAAAGCCGTACGTAGATAAAGGAGGCGGGCATTTTAGTTGTTCTCCTTCAAGAGTCGGGAAAGTGCTTGTGCTTTCAAAAACCATCGAAGAGGAGATAACATTAATCTTCTTCAGTTTTTTCTTTTGGAATGCCCAGATACAGGCATCAAAAATAGCAGCCGTGAGTCGTTCATTTTCGGCCAGCAAATCATAAGCCAATTCATGGAATAAGGAAATACCACCAATGATGGCAGCCAAGGCGACAGCCTGGTCGCAATCGGAAATCAAATCTTTTAAAAGATTAACATCCTTTGCATCTCCCTCAACAAAGATAAAATTTTTATGATGATCATAACTCTTTTCGACTTTACCATATTTAGAGTAATTATCCAACCCAATCACCTCATGTCCGTGCTCCAAAAGTTCCTGCACCAGGTATCCGCCAATAAACCCAGCTGAGCCAGTAATAAGTATTTTCATCTCTAAAAACATCCTCCTTTTCCCAAAAGATTCCAGATATCCACTATCACTTTTGTAGAAGAGTCAACATTGATAGTTCTGTATGCGGTGTGAGGCGCACCTATGACCAGAACATCGGAACGTGAAAGGACTTCGTCTAAGGAAAGAAAAGAGTTCTCTTTGATAAAAGGGTCCGTACATAAAACTTCTTTTGCCTCTATTTCAAGTATTTTTTTTAATTTATAAGAGAGGGAATCACGGGGGTCGTCACTATCGCCTTTGAAGGCCATCCCTAAAATCCCCACAATTTTTTCCTTTAAAGGATATCGGTATTTCAACTTTTGGACGATAATATTAGGGAGCCCTTCGTTGATAAGCATTGCTGCATGGCCCAGGAAAAAACTATTATTGCTGAAAGAGGCAAGCTGCATTGTATCTTTGAATAAACAAGGACCTGCTGCAAAACCCGCACGAGGGAGTCCTTGAGTTCTCGGATAATGATAGGTCATTGCTTCGTAAATCCTGTAAAAATCAAGATCATTTTGAATTGCGATCTGGTAAAACTGATTAGAGATTGCAAATTGTATATACCTCCAGACATTTGTGAAAAGTTTTGCCAGTTCTGCCTCGATGGGTTTTAAAGTAATTATTTCAGGTGCAAGTAAAGAAAATAAATCCCTTGCTTCTTTAAGAGAATCCTCATCAAAGGCGGCTACTATTTGTGGTAACTTCCTCAATTCTTCCATCGCTTTCCCTTCAGCAATTCTTTCTGGGCAAAAAGAAATTTTGACTTTTTTATTACTTGATTCGAGATATTCCTTTAACTTTTCAGTGGTCCCAGGAAAGACAGTGCTTCTCAGCACAATATGTGAGCCATCCTCTATAAAATCCAGTATCTCATAAAAAAATTTCTTAAATGCAATAAATTTTGGGTTAAGGTGCTCATCCACAGGGGTTCCAATGCAGATGACAGTGAAGTGACTTTCTGAGATTACTTGTTTGTTGTTGGATAAAAAGATTTTCGTATTTAAAAGCTGCTTGAGGTCTTCTTCTGCCCCAGTTTCCATGAATGGCATTTTGCCCTGCATCACCATGTTGATGGTATTTGGATTGATATCATATAAGACGACTTTTTTACCTGATTTTGCAAAAGAGATTCCTAATGGCAATCCAACGTGTCCCAGACCACCTACGATGCATATATCATATATCTTTTGTGCCATATTCATTCCTCCGGAAGACAAATTTATCATAAAGGATAAAATCAATCGTTGCAGCAGTTGCTATACCTATTGTCACATTGATGAGATAGAATACCTTGAACATCTCAAGGATAGCAAAAAGAACTATTCTTATCAGAACTCCTGTTACCGCGGCAGAATTAAAAAGGATAAACTGCAGGACAAGGCTCTTTCCCTGCTTTTTAGGGGCATCCCCCCAGGTCCATATCCTTTGAAGGAAAAAATTAAAGAATATACTTATTTCCATAGCGATTATGTTTGCAAGATTTCTTAAGTAATATCCTTTGAATCCCAGAAGTTCTATTAAAAAACTCATTGTCAGCAAGTTGACTATAGCTGCAACAAAGCCCGCTATTAAAAATTTCTTTGTTCTATGGTTGAAAATTTTCTGAAACATTACTCTCGAATTAATATAAAAAATTGCTTTATGCAATTAGCAAATTATCCCTTATAAAATTCTATCTATTCTTCTTCTGATTTTTTTTCCTGTCATTTCAGGACTGAATTGATTCTTAATATCATCTGATGCTTTTTCTCCCATCTTTTTTGCTATCTCTCTATTTTCATATACATATCGCATTAACTCCGCAGCATGTAAGGGATCAGGATCAGCCCAAACATTTCCTTTTTTATAAGGTCCAGCATCATCTTCTATTTCAATCATTTTATACTTTACAAGGAAGCTGTTATTGACGTTCATAAAATCCACATTTCCGGAATAGGCAGTGGCGATAACAGGTTTCTGAAGATACATGGCCTCTGCCAAAGGCAAACCAAATCCTTCGGATCGGTGTAGAGAAACGTAGCAATCGCTCAACCTCATGAGTGCATGAAGTTCGTCTTTATAAAGATATTGATCGATCATCTTGACACGCAAGCCTTTAGTAGCCTCTGTGATTCTATCTCTCGCGGAGATATTTCTTTCAGAATTAGAGAATTTAAGTACCAACATGACGTCATCTTCTGGCTTAAAAGCTTTTTTAAAGGCCTCGATGAGAGCCAACGGATTTTTTCGTTCAAAGTAGCTCAGCATATCAAATATAAATAAGAAGAAAAAGTGGTCCTCGGGTAGCTTAAAATACGATCTGTTTACATCCTTTATTTGATTGATCACTATTGAATGAGGAATTCTTATCACAGGCACAGGTGATACAGCCGATAAGGAATCGACACAAAAACTACTCGGTGTCCAAATTTCATGATAGAGACGAAAATGAGGCCACCACTCTTGAGGAAATTCTGATAACTCCCACACCCAGAAACCGATATTATATTTACCTTTAAAATATTCATCACCTTTCTGAGAATAAAATACCGGAACCTGATCTGCATTGACATGGATATAATTAATTTTGTAAGGATTATTTTCATTAAAAGAGGTATATGTTTTATCCTCTTGTCTGTATTGGGTTTCGAGATTAATTAAAACATGAGGGAAACCCGCAGATTCGAATGCCCTGATATTTCCCCTGACGGCTTCCCCTGTACCACTCTCTGATGTAATATAGCCAGCAATGTTGATTCCTATTTGACTTTCCTGATGTAGCGTACCATCAACCTTTTTTTGGCTTTCATCCTCAGGGGTGGATATTTTTAAGTTGGCTTCCAACTGAGGCGAACTTTGGAATCCTATGCCTTGGTATCGTTTTCGAGCTAATTTGGTAAAGATCTTTTCCGCAATATCCCTTAATATAGGTATTTTTTTAATAAAAGAAGCATATCTTATACCATACTTCCATAATAGTTCTTCAAAACGAAATTTTTTAGGGACCAATGAAACATTTCCTTTTGTTAACGTTATCGACTCCTCTCTCTTTTCTTTTTTTAGTGCCTCAAGAAAAATCTTATCCACACCATACTCACGGGTCAATGAGTGGAGGGCCCAGCCTATTAATTTTTTCTCTCCATCCCCCTTAATATCTGGAAATGCAGTTTGAAGGTCAGGTCTTATGGTGTAGATATAGTAGAGAAGGTTTGAGATGGTAGATCCCTTCTCATAGGAGGAATTGAGCCAGTTTAAAAAACTCGTTTCCCCAGATGTCTTAGAGGGATTTCCGAAATGACTTGCTCTGTCCAGAATCTTCCAATATAGTCTTCTCGCAATGCTTGGAATCTTTGTCCCATCATCAAAAAAATCATAGGAATAAGGCCAGTCTTTTGTATTTGAAATACCATTCTTAATGAGAAGGTCCTTATAATTTTCAAATAGTCCTTTTAAATTCTTTACATCCTTCAGTTTAAACCGATTCTGGTATTTAGAAACCATATCCAGATTATTGATGTCTATGCCGCTGAAATGATAAAAAAACAGAGGCTCTGAATTTGTAAAGTATTCGCCATTATTTATCTGGATTTTTCTCTCATGCAGATTCCAATAAGCAACATTATAGCCGGGATGTTTTAGGATATATACGCCATCATACATACAAGGGACGAGGTCTATCCATTTCTGGTCTACGAAAAGACCTACCTCTGGGGCAGAGAAGCAGTATTTGTTCAGGCGATCCTGCCACCAATTGAGAAACCCTTTAATCCTCTCATAATTTGACAGACCGATGAATCCAAGGTTGTAACAACCAGCCCTCATGATTTCAATTTCACTCTGTGCTTTTCCGTCATCTGGAATGGGGGATGTAATATGAGGAATAAGCACGATTGAATATCTATTGAGGATATCAAATAGATCACCTAAGCCTCTCAATATTAGGATGTCTGGATCAAAATATATCACTTTGCTGTAGTTGCCATGTTTGAAGAGATACTCGATGAAGAATGGTTTGACAGCCGTATTCAGTTCCATAATATTATATTTAAATATAAAAGAATCCCTATTTGGAATTTCTAACTGGTCTACCTCGATCGTCTTGAAGTTTTCTTTGGAGGGGTCGAAATAACCGTCAATCTTATCCACAAGCAATACAAAGGCATCACAATCCTTATTATTCTTAAAAAAGGAATCAAACAGGACACGTGAATAGCTGATATAATTTTTTGAAACTATCGTAAAGACCGCAGTTTTTTCCATACTATTCATTTTTGCTAAAATAATAATTCAGATTTTTACAAGGATCAATCTGAGAATTTTCTTCTAACATTTATGGCACCCCCTCACCCCTCCCTCTCCCCACTCGGGGAGAGGGGGAGGGTGAGGGGAAATTTCAAATAGTTTGGTTAGATGATTACTCTATAATGAATTCTATTTCAGGGTATTTTGTAAATGCTTCCATCTTATCATAAACAACAGCATATAAGGTATGTTTTGCTTTATTTAAGGGAATCTTGGCCCTTATTTCCCAACCGGATTTAACCCAATTTGGATTTTTAAAAAATGTGCCTACATCCGGCCTTTCGAGCCCCAATTTCGCCTGCCCCACAAGTTTATTATCCACATAAACCATCACCCTTTTAACAGAAACCCCATCTTCCAAATCAGCAGACCACCCGGCAGCATATAAAGTCCCGTCCCTATAACTTCCGATATCCAAATTCCCCTGAGGTAAGTTGTTGACTGCGGGTGTCTTAAAATTTTCAGTATGAATTGCCCCTTTATCAGAGCACGAAATAATAGAGATAGTTAGAATCATAAAAGTGAATAGCAAAATTTTCTTAAAAATCTTCATAAACCCCTCCTTCATTAATTATTCGTATCAGTTTAGCCTTTTGAAAAATGAATTTCAAAAGCCAAAAAAATTAAAAGAATCACTATAAAATCCCCCTCTATCCCCCTTTTTCAAAGGGGGAAGCTAATATCTCCTCCCTTTGGCAAATGGTTCGGCATGCTCACCATCCTGAGCCTGTCGAAGGAGGGAGGCAGGGAGGGATTTTCAAAGCGCTAAAGTATTACCACATTTCATATCTTTCTCGTATCATCCATTGCATGTTTTGTATAAAGAACTTTTTCTGATTTAAATTAATCTAAGAATTTATTGAATTCCTCTATGGATAAGTAAGCATCTCTTATTAAAGACCTGAGGAGACCTCTATCCAGTGTCTTATGGTCTGGGATAGAAAGTTTTGTAACTGCCCCTTCTTTCTTCATTATCATGTGTGTACTGCTTCCAATTCTTACAACCTTCCACCCAGCTTTCTTAAAAGCTTTTACTGCATCTTTCCCTGATATTACACGTAGTCCTGCAGGCATTAAATAGTAACCTCAAAGTAAACTAAATCTTTAGTTTTAGGCAACAGTTCACTATCTAATGCTTCTATACATCCCTTTATAGCATCCTTAATGTTCTCAATTGTCTCCTCAATCGTATATCCCTGTGAATGACATCCAGGAATAGCTGGGCAATGGGCTACATACCCAAAGTCTTCACCTTTTTCAATCACTACACGATATAGCATAATCCACCTCCCTAAAGGCCCCTAAGGTATTATTGACTTTCACGTAAATAATGGAACGAAGATTGTCATCACATTAGACCCCCTCACCTTTATCCTCTCCCCCATAGTCGGGGGAGAGGGGAGGGTGAGGGGGATGTAATAAAATGGATAATGTTCCATTACTTTTGCGAAGCTCAATAGCATAAACCATACCCAGCAGCAGGAACAACGGCAGTTTCAATTAAAAATCCCTGATACACTCCTCTATATCCTGTAAATTGAACTCACTGAACTTTTTTACTTTCTCCCTCTCCGCATTTGTAACAATTTTCCAATAATTATGCTTCCATGAGCGATATTTCCAAAAATAAGTTCCTTTGTCCATATATGATGAAATCGTAAAAAGTCAAAAAACCCAAGAAATGTCATGAAACCTAAGTTACTAGTCAGTCCATAATTGTATGGACGCTGAAGGCTAAATCCCTCCTCCCTCCCTTTACCCTCCGGGTCAGAGACCGCTCCCTCCGGGCCAGAGGCCCTCTTGGGCCGGAGGCTGGGTCGGAGACTAAAGGGAGGCGCCGCCGTCCATAGCCACATTACTCACTTCAAGCCGGGCATTGGGACTCTGGCGCCGGACGGAATTTCCCCTCTTTGGCAAATGGTTCGACGAGACTCACCATCCTGAGCTTGTCGAAGGAGAGGGGTTAGGGGAGATTTTCTGAAGAATATGTCTACTCAATTATGGACTCCTTAGTAAGTCTGTGGGCTCACATCTTAACAAATCTAAATTTCTTGAGCAAACGGTAAATGACCGTGTTTTTTAAAGCATTCAACTCTGAGTTTAAGCGTTCTATATCTTCATTCTTCTGAGCAATTGAAGTATTTAAATCAGCAACTTCCTTCGCTTTGCCGTCAAGGGCATTCAATAAACTCTCTATGTATTGATCTTTCTCAGGGATAATGGATTCTAAATTCCTCTCTAAATCCTTAGCATACTTATCCTTACTATCCATCGCCTCCTTTAAGCTCTCTATGTATTGATCTTTTTCTTTGATCATGGATTCTATATAATTTTGTAATTTTAAAATCTCATTTACCTTTGATTCAAGAGTTGTCTCAAAATCTTTAATATACTTATCCTTACTATCCATCGCCTCCTTTAGGCTCTCTATGTATTGATCTTTTTCTTTGATCATGGTCCTCAAATTCTTCTCATGGGCCTGCCAATCCCGGTAATTCTCCTCCCGCTGACGTTCGAGGTTCACGATATGAGTATCCTTATCTTTTATGGCCGCCTCGAGGTCCATTATGTAGACATCCTTCTCCTTTATTGCAGCTTCGAGGTTTCCGATATGAATATCTTTTTCACTCATTACTAACTCAAGGTTTTCTATATGGGCCTCTTTATCACTTAGCTCTTCTTCAAGGCTTTTTATTTGAGCCTCCTTGAATTTGAAGAGGCATTCAGAAGCATCAATGAGATATGAATCTGCTGCCACATTTTCTAAAGGTTGGTTGGATGCTATAGCAATAAAATATTCTGCCGCCTTTCTCTCAGGAGAAACAAATAAAAAATTCTCCTCACTTTTTTCTACCAGATATTCTCTTGAACTTTCTGAAGTATTAAATAAAGGGAAAATATTTGACGACGGGTATATCTTTTGGCCATACATCAAGGTATATTCAAAATATTTATTGAGAAGTGACTTGAACTCATTAAGAGAAGATCTATATCCCAACGGATAATTAAGGGAACTTAGATCATTTCGCTTGTTCGGTAAAGAGACTAAAAATATCCCACCTTCTTTTAGAAAACGATGAATCATTGGGAGCTGTTTCTCAAGTTCTGTAATATTACTCATTGATCGAAACCAGATGATCACATCAAAAAGAGCTTGACCTTCTCTGGATTGATCAAGGAGCGAGCCTTTCTTGAAAGCAAGATTTTCTTTTAAAAAATGGGACGATGCATATCGTATGGATCTTTCATTCTCATCAAGGGCGATAACGGACCCTGCATCCTCTGCAAGTAAAAAACTGCCATGTCCTTTACTACATTCCAGGTCCAAAACCTTTTTACCTTTTACAAATTCTTTCCCAAGTCTGTAAAAATGTAGCGGTGTATACTGCAAAAAACTTTTATGCCACCTACTAATCTCTGCTTTAGCTTCAAGGGTTCTTTCTATCTTCTTCTGCTCCTGAAATATTTCGTTTTGGCTGACCAGGTGGGAATACCGTTTATGGATCAATTTTAAAGTCTCAAAAAGAGATTCGGACTTACTGGTTATCGCATTCGTCATGTCATCACGGACTCTGAACTCAGCCGTTGCCTTTGGAATATGATAAAAATCAGATGCCTGGGAGAGCCTTATGCACAGATCCCAATCCTCATGGGTTTCAAGTTTTTCGTCAAACAAACCAACCTCGTCAAGTAGTTCTCTCCGGTGAACAATACTGATGATATGAATGTAATTAGAGACAAGAAATCTCTCACGGTCAAAGTCAAAATTATATTTAATCTCTTTATCCGTAATAACATAGCGATCCGTTATCCAAGTTTGAGACGCCTGATAAGAATCTGTGTAGGCCACCCTGTAATTGTTTCCTTCAAGAAAGGGAATAAGTGTTTCAAGATGGGTTGGATAATAGATATCATCATCATCCAGATAGGCGATGTACTTGCCTCTTGCTGCTTTTAAGCCTGTATTTCTTGCAGCCGAAGGTCCCCTGCTTTCTTCTTGCCGAAGATAGATAATCTTCCCACCGTGATCCAGAGAATTTATCATTTCCGAAACATCTTCGCCCCCGTCATCGACGACGATGATCTCATAGTTCTTATAAGTTTGAGAAAGAACACTTTCCAATGCTTCTTTAAGAAAGTGAGGTCGATTACATGTAGGGATAATGATACTTACCATCGGAGTATTATATTTACATGAGTCTCTACCCACTTTCTCTGCCTCCAATATTTCTGAACTCTTTGAAGAAAGGGGTTGTCTATCGTTAATTGGATGCACAACCAACGGTTCTTTTATATAGTGAAACCTATATCCCATATTGTCCACTCTTTGCTGACGACGCACAATTGCCTTTTCAAGCTCTGAGGCCCTTGCTTCCCATGTGTTCTGTTTAGCTTCAAAGTCCAGTAATTTTAGATAATCTTCGTCGTCTTTAAGTTTGAATCCCCTATCGACTAAAAGGAGAAACTCCTTATGGTCTTGAGCAGCCATGACAGAACGGTATCTCTTACATTCAAACACGTCTGTAGTAACAATCGGTTTTCCAAGCGCCATATATTCATACAATTTTATCGGAGATGTTGTAGAGGAAATATCTAGATCACTAAACGGGATTATGGCGATATCAAACCATATAGCATATTTCGGAAGAATGGCGTATGGTCTTGTGCCGAGAATATGCAGGTTGGCCCTATCCTTAAGCAGTTTCTGACTACCGTCATAGTCCCACCCGATTAAGATTATTTCGGCATCTGGCCGCTTTTCAGCCAGCAGATTAATGAGGTCATAATCAATCCATTTTGCCAATGCCCCGAAATAGCCTATAATTGGCTTATTCTTATTCACTATATGCTTAATATCTTCAGGTAAATCCGCCACTTCCCTCTTTATGTGGAAATGCTCGTATTCTACGGCGTTCGGTAGGTAATACACTTTATCGGAGGGGAATCTTTGAAGCATCTCATCCACTAATACCTGAGCCGTACAGGTTATAATGTCTGGGTTGATTAACATATGTCTTCTATAGATAAATTCCGCCGCAGCCCCTGAGATGTATTCATGGATAGGGTCAATATAGTCATAAATGGTTATATGATTCTCGTTTATACGTTCAAATATATCACTATCGATTTTTCTCGGGCATATTGAATTCAGGTTATAGATAAACGGGATGTAACCTTGCGTAATCAGATCGTGCTGGTCTGTCACATAACATCTATCAGTTATTTTCTCAAAACCGTATATTTTGTCATAATTGACATTGCTTGTGCAGTAAAAATACAGATACCCTTTAGCCGCCATTTGAAAGGCAAGATGTTGCGGCCTTTGCAATAAGGGCACACTCCATTCCATAGCAGGTGCATACACTATTATCCCTTTAATATCCTGATTTTCTTTTAAAATCGCTTTCAGTGCGAATTTATGTACTGATTTCAGAGGTGCCATTTGAACAGTTTGCATTTTATTTTTAGAGGCAACTTTGCTCTCCTGCTTCTCATATTGCGACAAGAGATCATGAATCCTTTTTTCTCTCTGGCTTAGCTGATTCCAGAGATTATCCCTCTCCACCATGGTCTGGTTGAGCTTCGAATTGAGGACATCGATTTCGTATATCGATTGATCGAGAAGTTTTTGCATGGCTTCGATTTCTTCTACGGCGATTGACAGGTGTTCTTCTATTCGTTCCTTTTCTGCCTGTTCTAAAGGTCTTTCTGAATCGAGGGCGGTGATTATCTTATCTACCCTATCTTCCCATCGGTTGGAGTATGCCTCCCCGGCTAAAACCCGAAGGTAATCTGAATTATCTTTAAGAAGCAGCGCCTTTCTTATATTTTTAATGAAATCTTCATAATTCTCGGAAATGAGAACGCTTTTGAACTTCCTGCATTCCTTCATATCGGTCGTCACAACCGGTTTGCCACCCGCCATATATTCACAAAGCTTTACTGGAAAGACGGAATTGGTGATTCTGTCCACCTTATATGGAATCATCGAAACATCGAAGTGTTTAAGATAGTATTTTAATTCTTCATACTTTTTGGGCCCGAGCAGGAAAAGGTTTTTGGAAGGCCTAAGCTTCTTAGAGCTTCCATCATAGGAAGGTCCTATAAGGACAAAATTCAGATCCCTACATTCACCGCAAAGGTAATTCACAAGGTCATAGTCCATCCGCCATTCTGCAAGCAACCCGTAGAAACCGATGACAGGCTTCCCCTGAGCAAGGATTCCCGCCGTATCTTCAGGGATGATATCCCCTTCGACCTCAAAATCTTCCATACAGACGCCGTTGGGGATAAGAAGCGCGTCCGGGCGCAAGGTTTTTGCCTTCTCCAGGAGTGAATCCGATGTCGCGAATATAACATCCGCACGGTGAAGGAGTTTTCGGTGGTCGATCTCCATGAATTTGGAGTAGTAACCAAAGACGTCCAGTTCATCGATCCAGTCATAAACCACGACGCTATTTGGGAAAAGTTCCTTAAAAACGATATTCGGAGTCCATGTGATCCACAAAACGATCGGCTCATCCTTCAGGCAGTAAAGCATGTCTATATCTTTTATCAGGTAGAGATTTTCATTTATCTCCCTGATCGGTTCCGCCCTGTCTGCTTTAGGGTCTGGGGAGAGGAAGAAAATGAGGTATGCTCTTTTTGATAGCTCTTTAAATATCTGGTGGGGTCTTTGAAAAAGGGGCACATCCCACAGGATGGGAGAGGGATAGAATATAATTTTCTTAAAATTGCTCCGGTTCAAAATCCTTCTGATTTGAAATGGACTGTATCTCTTGCTCGAAAACTGCCTCTTTAGCCTCTCCTGGTATGACTTATAGTTGATCCAATCGAGAGGGAGGGGAGAGATTTCATCAGGTTTCTCCACAGGGACAGGAAAAGTTTTGACTTCGGCTATCCCTTTAACGAAATCCCTGAAATGATCGATATCCAGTTTGAGCCTCTCCTCAACTACGGATCTCCCCTTTTCGATCTTTTTCTTAAGGTCAATCGACTCTGAAATGATGGACAGAAACCTTTGTCCGATCCTTTCACTCGAGATCTCATTAAGGGGGATCAACAGGTCCTCAAGCCCGGTCTCGTTTAAAAGGCTTTCAACCTTGTTCCAGTAGGGAATGGCGAGAAAGGGGATTCCGTATTTAATGGCAAGGATGATGGAATGAAGCCTCATCCCGATGACAAAATCGAATCCTGAAACCAATCTCTCGATCTCTTCCAGGGAGTGATCTTTTGACCTTATGAGGTTTAACGCCCTGCCCTCTTTGAGATCGGCTTCAATCCTCCCGTAGATAGAAGAGTCGGTGTTTCCTTCATCATGATCCTGAAACGAGATGAAATAGGGATCGTATTCGAGAGACAGGGTATTTAAAAAACCGGAGATGGCTCTGATAATCCTCTCTCCAAGGCCCTTATCCACCCACTGTCTCAGGGAGATCGCTACCCGTGGCCGCTCTTTTTTCGTTTCACCCCTCTCCACCGGGAACAGGAAGCAGGGGTCTGATGAAAGGATGACATCCTGAATCCCCAGCTCCTCAAGGAGACTTACTGATTCCCTATCCCTCACACTGATATAATTGGAAAGGGAGTAGGCATATCTTGTGAAATTCCGAGAATCCTCTGAAAAGAGTGGACCTAATCCCTGAAAAAGGTAGGCAACCGGCTTTCCATATATATGGGCAATGAGCGGGACGTTGATATACGAATGAACCCCCATCTGGGGATATTCAAAAAAACCGGGGGTGGTGAGCCTGTTATAATCCTGAAAAAGACCTCCTCCACCAAGAACCACTAAATCGACTTTTTTAACAGTATTCACTATTGTGGAGTAGTTATCTCTATCTATGAATTCAATATCGGGGTGCTTGGCCTTTGAATACTCGATGTCTCCGGAGACAGCGTATATTGAAGTAAATCCCATCTCCCTGAAAAGAGTAGCGATATTTTTCAATATCAGCTCATCGCCAAGGTTTCCAAACCCGTAATAACCACTTAAAAGAACCGATTTCATTATGGTCGCATCTCCTATTCAAGATGAGGAAGCGAGTCTCCGAAGACTCTGTGAAATCAATCGTGCCCGATTTTCAGAACGAGTATTTTATACCAGAAAAGGAGGGGGTTATGCAAGTGCAAAAACTCTCTATCCTATCTTTCTGTGAAAGAAAATTGCTACGGGGATTACTTTTAAGACATTTACTCACCCCCGATGGTAAGAAAAAATCGCCGTGAACATTATCAATCAATAAATTCTTCTATGTTCACTTAGATCTGAAAAGGATGACCACAATCCATCTAACCCTTTCTGCTCCGTGTCGGTATACGCAAATATCCCTGCGTTGCATGGCTACATCCAGAGCCCAATAGGAAAAGATAAATCTGACACTCTGCCACCTAATATGGACTCAATACCATGACCAGTCAAATCCCATTGATCTGCCTTTGTCATTCCTTTTCTACTCTCCAGGCTTTGGGAAACAGCATAGTCGATGATCTTACGGGAGAAGAGATCAACAGCACAGCCCATGATAGACGAAGGAATTGACAAACCACCTAACATATGGTATTCAAAAATGAATCTAAGAAAGGGGACGGGCTATAGCACGGCTGTTTCGCATTCAGTTTGCTGGCGGCTTTTACTAATCAGTCCATAATTGTATGGACGCTGAAGACTAAATCCCTCCTCCCTCCCTTTACGAAAGGGAGGCGCCGCCGTCCAGAGCCGCATTACTCACTTCAAGCCGGGCATTGGGACTCTGGCG
>Ga0315278_10002811_pt1 | contig 15547 bp, 18 predicted proteins | sample YL17G06_0_MG_FD_203880 | JGI IMG/M metagenome (GOLD analysis project Ga0315278, IMG submission 203880) | Sediment microbial communities from Yellowstone Lake, YNP, Wyoming, USA - YL17G06_0 | ecosystem: Environmental > Aquatic > Freshwater > Lake > Sediment | place: USA: Wyoming | collected... | reverse complement strand
GCGCAGTGCAAGGGCAAGCATGGGGATGATGACGCGTGGTCCGGGCAACGGCATGCGCCCGAACACCGCACCAGCGCCCCAGGCGCCGGCGGCGAACGAGCACGTCCACTGAACGGAGAAGACCTGCATGACTCCGAAGCACTGGCTAATCGCTGCCGCCGTAGCCGCCGCGCTTGCCGCGCCGGCGTGGCTCGCCTTCGCGCAGCACCGACACGACCCTGCCTCGAACGGACAAGACGCCGCGGGCAGCCAGCAGGCCCCGGCCACGGATCGGCGGGTACCGGTCACGTTCCCGGCCGCGTTGCGGGAGCACACGCTCGCCAACATGCGCGATCACCTCCTCGCACTGCAGGAGATCCAGGAAACGCTTGCGCAAGGCAAGTTCGACCAGGCGTCCGAAATCGCCGAACGGCGGCTCGGCATGTCCTCGCTCACCACGCACGGCGCTCATGAGGTCGCGAAGTACATGCCCAAGGGCATGCAGGACGCCGGCACCGCCATGCACCGCAGCGCGAGCCGATTGTCGGTTGCGACGCTCGACGCGGCGGTCACGAACGACGTCAAGCCGGCATTGTCGGCCCTGGCAGAAGTGACTGCCAGTTGCGTCGCCTGCCATGCCGGCTATCGGTTGGAATAACGCGTAGAAACTAGACCGCCGCCTCTCCAACGACTAGGTTGCTGCGCGTCCCTCGTACCAGCGCTCGGTGCGGTTGACGATGGCCACCACCGACAGCATCACCGGCACCTCGATCAGCACGCCGACGACGGTCGCCAGCGCCGCGCCGGAGTTGAATCCGAACAGGCTGATCGCCGCAGCCACCGCCAGCTCGAAGAAGTTGCTCGAGCCGATCAGCGCGAACAGCAGGCCGGCACGCAGCAGCTCGCCGGCTTGGTGGCGCGGATGAACGCGCTCACGAACTTGCCGTCGATCTCCTTCGCTACAGCGTCGACATCAAACCCTTCCGCAGCCAGGAAGGCTCGCGCATCGTCGAGCCCGTAGGCGCGCGTGACTTCCACGTCGATGCTGGTAAAGCCGGCTGCCGCAAGCTTGTTCCGGTACTCGGCTTCCGAAAGCGCACCGGCGATGCAGCCGGTCCACAGCTCCATGCTCCTGCGGATGGCCGCCGGCACCTCGCCGCGCACGACGACATCCGACACCGCAAACCGCCCGCCCGGCCTGAGGACGCGAAAAGCCTCCTCCAGCACCCGGTCCTTGTCGCCCGACAAGTTGATCACGCAGTTCGAGATGATCACGTCGACCGCGCCGTCAGGCAGCGGGATGGCCTCGATCTCTCCCCTCAGGAACTGAACGTTGGTGAGTCCGCTCTTGCGCTTGTTCTCCTCGGCCAGTGCCAGCATCTCGTCGGTCATGTCGAGGCCATAGGCCTTGCCCGTGGGCCCCACTCGGCGCGCGGAAAGGATCACGTCGATGCCGCCCCCCGACCCCAGGTCGAGGACGGCCTCGCCCGGCTTCAGCTCGGCCAGCGCGGTCGGATTGCCGCACCCGAGGGACGCCTGCAGCGCGGCATCGGGCACTTCGCCGACCTGATCGGCGTCGTACAGGTTAGAGGTGATCGGATCGCAGCAACTCGTCCGGCTCGGCGTGCTGCCGCAGCAGCTCGCCCGGCCCGCTTTCACCTGTGATGCGGCGGCACCGTACTTCCCGCGGACGATTTCCTTCAGATCGTTGGCGGCAGACATGGACGGATCCTCTCGGAAGTAAGTGGCGGCAACCCGTGTCAGCAAAGTCCGGGCCCGCTCGAAGGGCTCATGGGCGAACGTCTGACGCCCGGAAGCTCGCTGGCTGCGGCGCCGCGAAATACTTGCGCTGAAAATAGAGCGCGACGTTGACGAGCAGGATCAGCACCGGCACCTCGACCAGGGGGCCGATGACGGCCGCGAACGCTTCACCGGAACTGATCCCGAACACCGCAATCGCGACGGCGATGGCAAGCTCGAAGTTGTTGCTGGCGGCAGTGAAGGACAGCGTCGCCGTCTTGGGGTAGTCGGCGCCGATCCTGCGTCCCATCCAGAACGACACCAGGAACATGACGACGAAGTAGACGACCAGCGGGATGGCGATGCGCACCACGTCCAGTGGAATACGGACGATGTAGTCGCCCTTGAGCGAGAACATGACGAAGATGGTGAAGAGCAGCGCGATCAGCGTGATCGGGCTGATCTTCGGCACGAAGCGCTCGTGGTACCAGGTCTTGCCCTTGGCGCGCACCAGCGCGAAGCGGGTCAGCGCGCCGGCGATGAACGGGATGCCGAGATAGATGAACACGCTCCACGCGATGTCGGCGATCGTGATGTCGACCTTGAACGACTGCAGGCCCAGCCACCCGGGCAGCACCGTGAGAAACACGTAGGCGTAGACCGAAAAGAACAGCACCTGGAAGATCGAGTTGAAGGCGACGAGGCCCGCGGCGTATTCGGTGTCGCCCCTGGCGAGCTCGTTCCACACGATGACCATCGCGATGCAGCGCGCCAGACCGATTAGGATGAGGCCCGCCATGTAGTGCGGATGGTCGTGCAGGAAAACCACGGCCAGCACGAACATTAGGATCGGCCCGATGACCCAGTTCTGCACCAGCGACAGCGCGAGCACCCGGCGGTTGCGGAACACGTCGCCCAGGTCCTCGTAGCGGACCTTTGCGAGCGGCGGGTACATCATGAGGATCAGTCCCACCGCGATCGGGATGTTCGTCGTCCCGCTCTGGAACCGGCTCCAGAATCCGCTGACTCCCGGGTAGAGGTAGCCCACCACGACCCCGGCGAACATGCCGAGAAAGATCCACAGGGTGAGGTAGCGGTCGAGAAAGCCGAGCTTGCGGGCGCCGGGTGTCATGAGGGCTGCCCGTCCGCTCGCGCGGTCAACGTCCCGATCTCGCGCAGCTTCGCGTCGAGTGCGAGGCGGTCGAGCGATTCGAGCCGCAGGCTCGCGAAGATCCGGATGCGATTGCCGAGGATCTGGAACGCGCCGAGGAAGGCCCGACGCTTCGCCTCGTCGCTCCCCTCGGCGGCCGCGGGATCCTCGACGCCCCAGTGCGCGGTGATCGGCTGCCCGGGCCAGACCGGACAGACTTCACCGGCCGCGCTGTCGCAGACGGTGAAGACGAAGTCGAGCGGCGGCGCGCCGGGCTGCGCGAACTCGTCCCAGCTCTTGCTGCGCAGCCCCTCGACCGGCAGGCGGTGCTTCCGCAGCAGCTCGAGCGCGAACGGGTTGACCCGTCCGGCCGGATGGCTGCCCGCGCTGTACGCGCGAAAGCGTCCTTGCCCGAGGTTGTTCACCACCGCCTCGGCGAGGATGCTCCGCGCCGAGTTGCCGGTGCAGAGGAACAAGACGTTGTAGGTGCGGCCCACCATCGCCGGTTCAGCAGCAGGCACCCGACTTGGCGCGCTCAGCGAAGCGCACCGGCTGCGCGGCCGGCGCGCAGCACGCGGAAGCCTCGTCGCCCTTGCCCCCGCTCTTGGTGTCCGCGCCGAACACCGGGATCTGATCGAGGGTGTGGAAGGTCTCCCACGCGATCCCTTGCGGATCGTTGATCCAGTATTTGTCGGACTTGGCGTAGCAGCATGCCGCCTGCGACTGGTCGAACGCGGCGATCTCGGCCTGGCCGACCTGTTCCCGCAGCCCGGCGAGCTCTTCGTCGGAGTCCACCTGCAGCCCGAGGTGGTCGAGGCCGGGCTTCGCGCCGCGGCTGGAGATCGCGAAGTTGACGCGCGGATCGTCGAGCATCCACTTCGCATAGTCGTCCTTCACGACGGCCGGCTCGGCGCCAAAGACCGTCGAGTAGAACCGGATGTTCGCCGCGAGATCGTCGACGGCGACGTGAACGTGGAAGCGTTTCATGTCTTGATTCCTTTCCGGTTGCGTTGGATGCGGATCTGCTGCGGCCCGCAGGCGTTGCCGCCGCAGCAGTTCTCGGTGAGGAACCCGACGAGCGCGTTCATCGCGCCGAAGTCGGCCGAGTAGTAGATGAACCGGCCGTCCTGGCGCGAGCGAAGGAGCCCTGCCCCGGCGAGCTGCGCCAGGTGAAACGAGAGCGTGGCCGGCGGGATGCCGAGCTTCTCCCCGATCACCCCCGCCGCTTGGCCCTCCGGGCCGGCCTGCACGAGCAGTCGGTAGATGGCCAGCCGAGTTTCCTGCGCGAGCGCACTGAGCGCCCTGATCGCGTTCGTCGTTTCCATGCTTCTAGAATCTTCGAAATGATGCCCGGCTGTCAAGCCCGGATTTGTAACCGGGCAGTCAGGCGCGCGATTCCGTCCCGATGAACCGCTCGGTCAGCTGAGCGAGCGCTCGGTAGAAGTCGGTCTGCGCGTTGGCCGCGACCGCGGCGGTGAACGGCCCGACCCAGGCGGCGAGGTGCGCCTCGAGGAACCGCTTGCGGAGATCCGCGGCCGCGGCGAGCGTCGCGTCGTCGCCCGCAAGGCGGGCCTGCGCGCATCGGAAGAGGAGGAGATACAGAAACTCGAGCTCGGCGGCGAGATGATCGGGCAGCTCGCGGAACGCCTCGGCGATCTCGAAGCCGCCCTCGGCGTACAGCGCGAGCACCGCCATCGTCGAATCCTGCATGAGGCCCTTGTCCGCCTCCAGCCACACCGAGCCGTAGGGCCGGGCGGGCGCCGCCACGGGGCCGAGAAAGAGGCGCGTGTAGTCGATCAGCAGATCCTCGAGGCGCGCTGCGGCGAACGCATCGCCGAGCCGGCGCGCATCGGCCGCCAGGCCCGGGTCGACGCGCGCGGCGGCGGCGCGCAGCGCAGCGAAGACCCGCTCCTCTTCGAACTCGCGGCCAGGCTCGTAGTAGCACGCCGCGAGCAGGCGGCAGAGGTCCGCGCGCGCCGCATCGCGGTCTTGCTCGGGATCCGGCATCCGGTCTCCTCGAATGAAAAGGGGCGGGTTCGACCCGCCCCGGCATACCCGCGCGGCCGCGGCTCAGCTGCGCGCGCTGTACTTGCCGACGTAGTGCACGTTCGGCTTCGTGCCCTTGTCCTCCTGCAGCCGGAACGACTTCTGCGCCTTCAGCACCTTCGCGATCTCGGCGTTCGCGTCGTCCTGGTCGCCGAAGATGCGCGCCTTCGCCGGGCAGACCTCCACGCAGGCGGGCTGCAGGCCCTGGCTCGTGCGGTGATAGCAGAAGGTGCACTTTTCGACCACTTCGGCTCTGCGCACCGGCTCGACGTCGCCCGCCTGCCACTGGTTCAGGGTGGGCGTCACGGCGCCCGCCCGCTGCGCGGTCTCGGCGCCCGAGGCCGTACAGCCGGGGATGAGCACGGTCTTGTCGGTCCACTGCGGCTGCGTGTCGCCGTCCGGGCGGTTGAAGCTGATCACGCTATAGGCTTCGCCGTTGAGGCTCTCGTCCCCGAGCGTCCGATTGCTGTAGGGACACGCGCTCTGGCACTGGCGGCAGCCGATGCAGAGCCCGTCGTTGTGCATCGTGATGCCTTCCGGCGTCTTGTACATCGCCTTCGGCGTCACCGGGCAGGCCTTGACGCAGGGCGCGTCCGAGCAATGATTGCAGAGCACCGGCATCACCCAGTGGGTGACGTTCGGGAAGGTGCCCTCCGTCTTCATGAGGAAGTCGGCCCAGTTGTAGCTCTGCCCGCCGGCGCGGTTGCGGGTGTTGTTCTCGGCCTTGCACGCGAAGGCGCAGGCTCCGCAACCCACGCAGCGCGCGAGGTCGATGACCATTCCGAGTTTTGCCATCTTCTTTCTCCGTCAGGTCGCGTGCAGGGATCAGGCTTTCTGGATCCTGACGCCGGTGAATCCGCCGTTGCGCGCCGTCGAGCCGCTCAGCCGGTCGTAATCGTCGACCAGGATCTCGTTGTTGTTGCCGCCGCGCGGCACCGCCTTCGCGTAGTCCTGCGCGGCGACGCGTCCGTACGCCCAGTGGCCCTGCCCGTAGCACTTCGCGACGGTGCCGGGGCGCAGGCCCTCCCAGAGCCTTAGCGTGGTGACCATCGACCCTGCCGGCGAAGTCACTTGCACCGCGTCGCCCGTCTTCAGCCCCAGCTTCGCGCCGTCGGCCGGGTTCATCTTCAGCACATCGCTCCAGGAGACGTCGCCCGGATCGACCTTCTTGAACTCCTGGTACCAGGCCAGATTCGCGGAACGGCCTTCGCGGTTGAGGCGCGACTTGTAGTCGATGAAGGTGAACGGGTATTCCGCGAGGCTGCCGTGGCGCTTGGGCGGCTCGTAGTGCGGCACGAACGCCTGCTGACCGCGCGCGACGTAGCCCGAGACGGCGAGGATGTCGTCCACCGTGGTGTCGTATTTCTTCGCCTGCTCCTCGAGGCCCTTCTTCGCGGTCTCGCTGTAGAACTCGAACTTCTTGGTGACGGTGCTGAACTTGCCGCCCCAGCCCCGCTTCAGCGTGTACCGGGGCCCGCTGAAGATGCCTTTCTTGCGGAAATCGGCCCATCCGGTGAGCGGCGCGTCGCCCTTGAGCGGCTCCTTCGGCTTCCACAGCGAGGCGCTCGACATCTTCGTGGCGATCTCCGAGAACTCCATCGCGTTGCCCGGGCTCTTGCCGGTCTCGGGATCCTTGAATTCCTTCGAGTAGTAGTCGAACAGGTTCGGGAAGCCCTTCGCCTTCAGCTTCTCGGCGAGCAGCCAGACGACCTCGGTCTCCTCCTGCTTGACGTCCCACAGGCGGCGCACCGCCCCCTGCTGGATCGTCGCGTAGCCGTAGCCGTTGCCCATGTTGGTGACGACCGACCAGCCCTCGGCCGAATTGAGCGTCGCCGGCAGCACGATGTCGGCGAACTGCGTCATCTCCGAGGCGTTGGTGACCATGTGCACGAAGAAGGGCACGGCGGCCATCGCCTTGTCCCAGCGCTGCGCGCCGGCGCACGAGAAGTTGAAGTTCGACCACGACGTGATGAACACCTTGCACGCCGCGGGGTCCTTCAGCATGCCGTTGGCAACGTTGTTGGTGACCACGCCGCTGCCGGGCCGCGCGTTCATCATCGCCGGCATGTCCTTGGCGCCGCGGCCGTCGAGCTTCCTGAACTTGCTCGCCCCCTTGGCGATGTCGTCGAGATACGTGTCCTCCTTGGGGAATGCGGCGATCGGCACGCTGCTCGACTGCCAGACGCCGCCCTCGACGTCGATCGAGCCCAGGATGCCGTTCAGCGCGTAGACGGCCATCGCCGTGTAGGTGCCGCGCGGGTTCATCGCCACGCCCGGTCCCATCCACACGGCGGTCTTGGGCGCGGCCTTGCCCATCGCCCGCGCGACGCGCACGATCTGCGCCGCCGGGATCAGCGTCTCCTTCTCGGCCCAGACCGGGGTGCGGTCCTTGAGCTCGAGATTCCACCACTTGACGAGCCCGAACGTGTTGTCCGTTTCGACGAAGGCCGCCTCGTCGACGGTCTTGCCGGCGGCAAACAGGTTCTTCCCGTCCTTGAAATCGCCGACGAATTCGCGGCTCCACATTCCCTCCACGAGCAGCACGTGCGCGATGGCGCCAGCCAGCGCACCGTCGGTGCCCGGTGCCACCGGCAGCCATTCGTGGGCCTTCGCGGCGACGTTCGAGAGGCGCGGGTCGATGGCGATCACCGTCCCGCGCGCGACGATCTCGTGGAAGCGCACGATCGTGTTCGGAACCTCGCGGTTGGAGGCAAGCGGATCCGTGCCCCAGAGGACGAGGCAGTTGGTCTTTTCGAGATCGTAGTCGCGATAGCCGAAGAAGCCCTGCGTGAGCCCCGGCCCCATCTTCTCCGCCTCGGCGCAGATCGCGCTGTGCGAGAAGTAGTTGGTGGTGCCGTAGATCTTGGGCAGCGCGCCGTACAGGAGGTCCGTCGACGTCGGCGAATAGCGGCCGCGCATGTAGACGAGCTTGTGCGCCTCGTTGTTCTTGCGCAGCTCGATCATCCGGTCGGCGATCGTGTCGAGCGCCTCGTCCCAGGAGATGGGGACGAACTTCGGATCGACGCCGCGGCCCTTCTGCGCATTGGTGCGCTTCATCGGGACCTTGACCCGGTCGGGGTCGTAGACCTGCTGCGGGATCAGGTGGCCGCGCGGGCAGACGTAGCCGTGATTGGTCTTCGAGAGCGGGTTGCCGCGCACGCGCACGGCGCGGCCGCTCTCCTCGACGAAGATCTGGATCGCGCACCATTGCGTGCAGCCCTGGCACGTGCTTGCGATCCATTCGCCCTTGGCCGGGCCCGCCGGCTTGGCCTTGCGGACCGCCATGGCGCTGGTTTCCGGTTGCATCGCGCATCCCGCGGCCAGCATTGCCGCGGTGGCGGCGGACGACTTGATGAATTCCCGTCTTGTCAGTCTCATGAGTGCGCGCCCCTTCGCAAAACGGCGATGCAGCCAACACCTACCGGAAACAATGCTGCACTGCGGGGGCACTCGTCTTGACGTCAGTCAAGCCGTCCGAAAATTAGGATTTTCTGATCTAGTGACGCTCCTCGTTACACGCGGTTCCAGGGCCAGAGGATGCCCGCGAAGCTGCCGATCACCGCCCTGCGTTGGGGAAAAAGAGGTGCTGCCCGCCGATCGTGTACTGCCCGATCGCCCGCTGTCCGTCGGGCGACACGACCCAGTCCACGAACGTCTGGCCGAGCTCCTTCTTGACGTGCGGGTGCTTGGCGGGATTCACCAGCATCACGCCGTACTGGTTGAAGAGGCGCTTGTCGCCCTCGACGGCGACGCCTAGGCCGCCGCGATTCTTGAACGCGAGCCACGTACCGCGGTCGGCGAGGATGTACGCGTTCATCGACGACGCGGTGTTGAGCGCGGGGCCCATGCCGGAGCCGGTCTCGCGGTACCACGGCCCCTTCTGCGCGGCGATGTCGATGCCCGCTTCCTTCCACAGTCGCAGCTCCGCGGCGTGCGTGCCGCTCTTGTCGCCGCGCGAGACGAAGGGCGCCTGCGCGAACTGGATCTTCCTGAGCGCGGCGGCGATGTCCATCCCTCTGGCCACCTTCGCGGGATCGGCCTTCGGTCCGATCAACACGAAGTCGTTGTACATGACGTCCCTGTGCCCGATCCCATGGCCCTCGCTCACGAACTTGCGCTCCGCGTCCGGGTCGTGCACGAAGACCACGTCGGCGTCGCCGCGCCGCGCCATGTCGAGCGCCTGACCGGTGCCGAGCGCGACGACTCGCACCTGGACGCCGGTGCTCTTCTGAAAGATCGGAAGAATGAAGGCGAAGAGTCCCGATTGCTCCGTCGAGGTCGTGGATGCGACGGTGATGAACCGGTCCTGGGCCCATCCCGGCGCCGCCGCCGACGCGATCGCGAGCCAGAAGAAGATCGCGCGGATCATTGCCACGGAAGTTCACCCTTGATGAAGGCCGCAGCTTCGGCGGTCGCGGGTTGCACGAAGAAGGTCTCGACCGGGCCCCGCTCCACCAGACGCCCCTGGTTCAGCAGGAGCACCTCGTCCCCCAGGCGGCGCGCCTGCCCGAGGTTGTGCGTGCTCATCACGATCTTCGTGCCCGAGGCGTGGATCGCCGCGATGATCGCCTCGACCTCGCGCGTCGCGCCGGGGTCGAGGTTCGCGGTCGGCTCGTCGAGGAACAGCACCTCCGGCTCGAGCGCCCACGCGCGCGCGAGCGCGAGCCGCTGCTGCTCGCCGCTCGAGAGCACCCGCGCCGGCCGGTCGGCAAGCCGCGCCAGACCGACGCGCTCCAGCGCCGCGAACCCCCGGCGCTGGCACTCGGTGCGAGACAGGCCGGCCACCTGCAGCGGATAGACGACGTTGTCCAGCGCCGAGCGCCGCAGCACGACCGGGCGCTGGAAGACCATGGCCTGGCGGCGGCGTTCTCCGTGCCGCTCCAGCGACCGCCATCGCACCGCGCCCGACGTCGGCGCGAGCAGCCCGTGCGCGAGCCGCATCAGCACGCTCTTCCCCGCACCGTTCGGGCCGAGGATGATCGTGCGCGGACCGGACGCAATCTCCGCGCTGATGCGGTCGAGAATCACGCGCCCGCCGGCGACGAAGGTCACCGCATCGAGCGTCAGGGGAAGGAGCGACTCGGGCCGCTTCATGCCCTCACCCATAGCGGCGTCGCGCCGCCTCCCGGATGACGTGCGCCCCCGCGTTCACGGCGAGCACGAGCGTGACGAGCACGAGCCCGAGCGCGAGCGCGAGCGGCAGGTCGCCCTTGCTGGTCTCGAGCGCGATCGACGTGGTCATGACCCGCGTCACGCCGTCGATGTTTCCGCCGACGATCATCACCGCCCCGACTTCGGCGGCGGCGCGGCCGAAACCGGCGAGCACCGCCGTGGCGAGGGAGAACCGGCAATCCCAGAGCAGCGTGAGCGAGGCGCCGAACGGCCGCACCCCGAACGAGCGCAGCTGCTCGTCGTACTCGCGCCACGCGTCCTCGACCACCTGGCGCGCGAGCGCCGCCACGATCGGCAGGATCAGGATCGTCTGCGCGACCACCATCGCCGTCGGAGTGAACAGGATCCCGAGCGGGCCGAGCGGCCCGGCGCGCGACAGCAGCAGGTACACGAGCAGCCCCACCACCACCGGCGGGAGCCCCATCAGCGCATTCAGCAGGACGATCAGGGGCTGGCGGCCCGGAAAGCGGTGCACCGCGATCCAGGCCCCGAGCGGCAGGCCGAGCGCCGACGCGAGCGCCACCGCGCTCAAGGACACCTGGAGGCTCAGCGCCACGATGGCGGCGAGCGCGGCGTCGCCGCCCCCGATCAGGCGGGCGGCGGCGCGGAAGGCGAGGGAGAGGGTGTCCATGCAAGGTGCAGAGGTTCCGGCAGCCGACAACTGGCACAACTGGCCCGATTGCCGTACCGGAAGCCTCCCGATGGTAGCCGCTGCAGAACTCCCGCAAAATATGCAGAATCCTGCATATGGCGCGCCCTGCTCAACTCGTACCTGACGTCGTCTGGCGGCCCGCTGGCCCGCCCGGCGCGCCGCTCGACGCGCGCGTCGTCGCACTGCTGGAGGCAATTCGGCGCGCAGGCACCCTGCAGGCCGCAGTCTCGACCGTTGGGATCTCCTATCGCTCAGCATGGGGGCTCCTTGCCGCGACCAGCGAGGCGCTCGGCGCCCCGCTTGCGATCCTGGAACGCGGGCGCGGCGCGCGGCTCGCGCCGCTCGGCGAGCGGTTGCTCGCGGCGGATGCCGCCGCGCGAGCCGCTCTGGCCAGCGCCGGCACCGAGATCGAGCTTGCGTCGGCGCGCTCGCGACGCGCCGCAGCCGCCAGGCCGCCAAGCCTGCACGTGGCCGCGAGCCACGATCTCGCCCTTGCGGCACTGCGCGACGCTTGGGCCGTGTCAGGCGCGCTCGCGCTCGACCTCGAGACGCACGGCAGCGTCGAGAGTCTCTCGGCGCTCCGGCGTGGGGAGGTTGAAGTCGCGGGGTTCCACCTTGCGGCCGACGGACTCGGTGCGGAGGAGCTGCTGCGCGGGCTCGACCCGCGCCGCGATGTGCTCGTGCGGTTTGCGGGCCGGCGGCAGGGATTGATCGTGCCGCGCGGCAACCCGCGGCGCGTGCGCTCGCTCGCCGACGTCGCGCGGCGGCGGCTGCGCTTCCTGAACCGGCAGCGGGGATCGGGGACACGCGTGCTCGTCGATCAACTCCTGCGCGCGCAGGGTGTCGACCCGACGCTGCTGCGCGGCTACGCAACCGAGGAGTTCACCCATCTCGCGGTCGCGGCGACGATCGCTGCAGGCAAGGCCGATGCCGGCTTCGGCCTCGAGGCGGCGGCGCGCCAGTTCGGGCTCGGCTTCATCCCGATCGCCGCGGAGCGCTATCTCTTCGCGTGCCGGCGCACTGCGCTTCGGTCACCCGGCGTTCAAAGGTTCCGCGCGTTGCTCGCCACCACCGCGACCGGGCGGATCGTTTCCCGGCTCGCGGGCTACACGCTCGACGCACCGGGCGACCTCACCGAGCCCGCGGCCCTGCGCTCCGCTTAGGCTTGCGCGCGGCTCGCCTCGGGCGCTATAGTCCCTGCATCACGGGGATGCGCAGCCTCCCCGGCCCAAGACGGTGTCCCGTCCAAGCGCTGCGACCTCGTCCGTTTTTCTGGAGGATCGCCATGGACACCGTCGCCTCGATTTCCATTCCCGCGCTTCGCTCCCTGCTCGGGACGCCGCACGCGCCGCTCATCGTCGACGTGCGCAAGCCGCCCGCCTTCGACGCCGACCCGCTCATGATCGCTTCCGCCCTCCGGCGCGGGCATGACCCGGTCGCCGACTGGTCCGCCGCGTTGCCGCCGGGAAACGAGGTCGTCGCCTATTGCGTGCACGGTCACGAGGTGAGCCAGGGTGCGGCGCGGGCGCTCGTCGGGCGCGGCGTGAACGCGCGCTATCTCGAGGGCGGCATCGAGGACTGGAAGGCCGCCGGCGCGCCGACGATCCGCAAGCTCCCGGACATCGGCCATGGTTCGATCGCGTCCACGCGCTGGGTCACGCGCGAGCGCCCGAAGGTCGATCGCGTCGCGTGCCCCTGGCTCGTCCGGCGCTTCGTCGACCCGCTCGCTGCGTTCGACTACGTGCCGCCGGAATGCGTGCTTGACGCGGCGCGCGCGAGCAAAGCGGTGCCCTACGACGTCCCCGGCGTGCAGTTCTCCCACCGCGGGGAGCGCTGCAGCTTCGACGCGATGCTCGAGGACTTTGCGCTGCACGATCCGGCGCTCGACGCGCTCGCGGTCATCGTGCGCGGCGCCGACACTGCGCGCCTCGATCTCGCGCCGCAGGCGGCCGGGCTGCTCGCCGTCTCGCTCGGGCTGTCGCGCGTCTACGCGGACGATGCGGCCATGCTCGAGGCGGCGATGCCCGTCTACGACGCGCTCTACGCCTGGTGCCGGGAGGCGCAGGGCGAACCGCACAGCTGGAAGTATCCGTCGTGAGCGCTCCCGCAGATCGAGTCACGACTCCGCCCGCACCCGTCAGCTTCTGGCAGGCGGTCGCGTACTGGCTGAAGCTCGGCTTCATCAGCTTCGGCGGCCCGACCGGGCAGATCGCGATCATGCATCAGGAGCTCGTGGAGCGACGGCGCTGGATCTCGGAGGGGCGTTTCCTGCACGCGCTCAACTACTGCATGCTCCTGCCGGGGCCCGAGGCGCAGCAGCTCGCGACCTACATTGGCTGGCTGATGCATCGCACCTGGGGCGGCATCGTCGCAGGCGGGCTGTTCGTGCTGCCGTCGCTCTTCATCCTGGTTGCGCTCTCGTGGATCTACCTGCGCTTCGGCGACGTCCCCTCCGTGGCGGCGGTGCTCTACGGCATCAAGCCGGCGGTCACCGCGATCGTCCTCTTCGCCGCGTATCGGATCGGCTCGCGTGCGCTGAAGTACAAGCCGCTCTGGCTCATCAGCGTCGCGGCGTTCGTCGCGATCTTCGCGTTCGCCGTCCCCTTCCCCGCGATCGTCCTCACCGCCGCGATCATCGGCGCGATCTGGGGTCGCCTCGCGCCGGAGCGGTTCCGGGGCGGCGGCCATGGCGCGGCATCGAAGTCGGTCGGACCGGCGCTGATCGACGACGGCATGGTGCTGCCGCACACCCGGTTCAGCATCGGGAAGGTGGCCGTGTTCGCGGTGGTCGGGCTTGCGCTCTGGCTCGCGGTGCTGGGTGCGCTCGCGGGCGCCTACGGCTGGCCGGGCACGCTCACGCAGATGGGCTGGTTCTTCACCAAAGCGGCGCTGCTGACCTTCGGCGGCGCGTATGCCGTCCTCCCGTACGTGAACCAGGGCGCCGTCGAGCACTACGGCTGGCTCACCGCGACGCAGATGATCGACGGGCTCGCGCTCGGCGAGACTACGCCGGGTCCGCTGATCATGGTCGTCGCGTTCGTCGGCTTCGTCGGTGCCTGGACGCACGCGGTGTTCGGCTCCGACGCGCTCCTGGCAGCGGGTATCGCCGGCGCGTCGATCGCGACGTTCTTCACGTTCCTGCCCTCGTTCGTGTTCATTCTCGTGGGCGCGCCGCTGATCGAGTCGACGCATGGGGACATCCGCTTCACCGCGCCGCTCACCGGCATCACCGCGGCGATCGTGGGCGTGATCGTGAACCTCGCGGTGTTCTTCGCGTGGCACGTGTTCTGGCCGCAGGGTTTTGGCGGACCGACCGACTTCTTCTCGATCGCGCTGGCGGTTGCCGCGCTCCTCGCCCTGTGGCGGTTCAAGGCCGGCATCATCCCGGTCATCGCGGCCTGCGGCGCGACCGGTCTGGTGCATCATCTCGTCCGGACGATCACCTGAGGAGGAGCTGCAACATGCCCGCGTATCTCGTCGCGATCGGCAACGTGAAGAACCCGGAGGCCTACGAGGAATACCGCAAGCTCGCGGGGCCGGCCATCCGGCAGTACGACGGGCGCTTTCTCGCGCGCGGCGGGAAGAGCGAGCTGCTGGAAGGGAGCTTCCAGGGGGCCCGGGTCGTGATCGTCGAGTTTCCCAGCCTCGCGCGCGCGCAGGAGTTCTTCCAATCGCCGGAGTATCAGGCGGCGCGCCAGAAGCGGCTGGCGGTGGCCGACCTCAGCCTGATTCTCGTCGAGGGCGCCTAAACCGCGGACTTGGAGCCGACGTGAATGCAGGCGATCCCGAACGTGAGGTTGCGGTAGCGCACGTCGGCGAAACCGGCGCGCTCCATGATCGTCTTCATCTCCTCCTGATCGGGAAAGCGGCGGATCGACTCGATCAGGTAGGTGTACGCCTCGGGGGCGCGCGCGACCCACGCGCCGAGCCGCGGGATGACGGTGAAGGAGAAGAGGTTGTAGAACGGCCGGATCGGCGCCCAGGCCTGCGAGAACTCGAGGCAGAGGAAGCGCCCGCCGGGCTTCAGCACCCGGCGGATCTCCGTCAGCGCCGCCGGCATGTCGGTGACGTTACGGATGCCGAACGAGATCGTGAGCGTGTCGACGGTGCGGTCGGCGAACGGGAGCCGTTCCGCTGCCCCGGCGAGCCAGACGAGCGCGCCGCGGCCACGCTGCCGCCCCGCCTCCATCATCGCCACGCTCGGGTCGCAGACCGCCACCAGCCGGTCGGCGCCGGCCATCAGCGCCGCGATGTCCCCCGTGCCGCCGGCGAGATCGACGATGACCTGGCCCGCGCGCGGCGCCGCCATCCGCGCGAACGCGCGCTTCCAGAGGCGGTGGGTCCCCATGCTCATCAGGTCGTTCATGAGGTCGTAGCGCGGCGCGACGGTGTCGAACACCCTGCGGATGCGCCGCTCGCGCTCCGCCGGATCGACGTCCTGATACCCGAAGCTGCGCGAGAGCTCGCTCATCGTACGACCGCGCGCGGCGCTAGCGCGCGACCAGCGCGATCGCGAGGAGAAGCCCGAAGGCGAGCTCGAGCTGTGCGGTGCGCTCGAGGAAGACGTTGATCGCGGTGGTGATCGGTGCGCGCCAGAGCGCCGCGACGAGCGCCACCGCAAACGGCACAACCGCGAGTGGGAGAACGAGCCATGCGCCCGCCTGCGTGAGCATCGCGAGCAGCGGGAGCAGCACGAACGGTACGGCGAGAAGCGCTGCGAACTCCGCGCGCGTCGCTGCGCGTCCGATGCGGACTGCAAGCGTGACCTTGCCCGCCTGCACGTCGCTGTCGAGATCGCGGTAGTTGTT
>Ga0315278_10002806_pt1 | contig 15559 bp, 14 predicted proteins | sample YL17G06_0_MG_FD_203880 | JGI IMG/M metagenome (GOLD analysis project Ga0315278, IMG submission 203880) | Sediment microbial communities from Yellowstone Lake, YNP, Wyoming, USA - YL17G06_0 | ecosystem: Environmental > Aquatic > Freshwater > Lake > Sediment | place: USA: Wyoming | collected... | reverse complement strand
GATCCCCACGACGACTACACCAAGCGGTTGCGAGCGAGCGTGCCGCGACCAGGATGGAAGCCTCAACGTCGCGCGGTCGCCGAAGGCCCTTGAGGCGACGGCTCCACGCGAAAGAGGGGCGGATCTCGCCCCTCCTTCGACGTCGCACCGATCGCCTCAGCCGACCAAGACCCGCTCCTCCTTCGTCTCCACGTCGTCCTGCGTCGTGGGTTCGGTCTCTAGCCGGATGGGGATCCGCTCCTGCTGCCGGCGCCAGCGCAGGTACAGGTACAGCGGGATGCCCAGCATCAGCAGCATGTACCCCTTCGCGATCGACTCGGAGCCGGTCGCGTACATCGCCCAGAGCGCGTAGCCGAACCCGAGCGCCGCGACGATGGAGTCACGGATCAGCTTCCGCCCGGTGAACCGCTCCGGTTCCTTGATCATCAGGGCGATCTCAGCCGCGGCGGCGAACGCGTACGGCACCACCGTCGTCAGCGTGGCGAGCAGCAACATGAAAGTGAACTGGTCGACCAGTGAGTTCGTGTAGTTCATGAACACCAACCCCGTGACCAGCACGGCGGCGGCAACCAGTCCGTAGACCGGCGTGTGCCGCTTCGCGCTCACGCGTCCGAAGAACTTCGGGAACAGACCGTCCTGCGAGGCGGCGAGCGAGACCCGGGCCGTGAGGAGCGTCCAGCCGTTGAGCGCTCCGAACGCCGCGATCATCCCCACGACCGCGACCCACTTACCCCAGGCTCCACCGAAGATCGACTGGGCGGCGTCCGCGAACGGCGCGTTGGACACCTCGAGGGCCGTCAAGGGGATGATGCCCATCACCGCGACGGTCGCGACGATGTAGATCAGGGTGGTGACGGCCGTGCCCAGGTAGGTGGCCCGGGGGATCGTCCGCTCGGGGTCCTTCACCTCTCCGGCCGGCACGGTGGCCGACTCGAGCCCGATGAATGCCCACAGGGTGAGCGCCACGGCTGCCGTGATCCCCTGGAGCAGGGTCAGGGCCCCCCGCCCCGCGCCAACGCCCGTCGTTTGCATGAAGGGTGTGAAGTGCGCGGAGTTCAGGGAGAACAGGCCGATGACGCCGATCAGGGCCAACGGCACGAACTTCAAGATCGTGGTGACCACCTGAACCCGGCCGCCCGCGCGGACACCCAGGATGTTGACGAACGTCAACAGCCAGATGGCTCCCACCGCCAGCAGCGCCATCGCCAGGTTGCTGTCCGACAGCCCGGGCCACACGACGGTCGTGTAGCCGACGAACGCGGTCGCGATGGCTGCGTTGCCGACCCACGCCGCGATCCAGTAGCCCCACGCCGTCTGGAAGCCCACGAAGTCGCCGAAGGCACGGCGAGCGTAGGCGTACGGCCCACCCGTCACGGGGTAGGCGCGGCCCATGGTCGCGAACACCCCCGCCAGGAGCATGGCGCCCACGCCGGTCACAACCCAGGCGAGCAACACGCTGGAGCCGTACACGACGGCGACACCGGCGAGGGCTGCAGGCAACAGGAACACGCCCGAGCCGATCATGTTTCCGATCACCATCGCGGTGGCCGTCCACAGACCCATCTCCCGCTTGAGCTCAGGGCGACCAACGTTGATGGGACGTGCGACCGTGGTCTTCATCGTCCCCTCCTTCTCCCGGCGGGGGTCGGATCCCCCGACTACCTCCAGGCTAAACCCGCAGGTCAGAGCGCATGCCGCCAGAGGAACCAAGGGCCCAGGGACCTTTGACCCTCTCAGGCCGCCGCATGAGCACCTAGCGTCGAGGTATCGCGAGGAAGGGAGCACACCATGCAACGGCGCATCGCCATCATGGGAGCCGCGGGCCGCGACTTCCACAACTTCAATGTGGCCTACCGAGGTGATCCGGATGCGAACGTGGTCGTCTTCACGGCGACCCAGATCCCCTTCATCGATGACCGGATCTATCCCGCGCAGCTCGCCGGCCCCGGCTACCCCGACGGGATCGAGATCCACCCGGAGGAAGAGCTCACCACGCTGATCGGCGAGCGGCAGATCGACGATGTCGTCTTCGCTTACTCCGACGTGTCGTACGAGTACGTGATGCACAAGGCCGCCGAGGTGGCCGCCGCGGGCGCGAACTTCCTGCTCCTGGGACCCGCGGACACGATGCTGAACGCCAAGGTGCCCGTGGTCGCGGTTTGCGCGGTGCGCACCGGGTGCGGCAAGAGCCAGACCACGCGATACATCGCGGAACTGTTGAAGGAAGAGGGCCTGCGCGTCGTGGCGGTTCGTCACCCCATGCCCTATGGGGACCTGCTGGCCCAGCGCGTACAGCGGTTCGCGACCCTGCAGGACCTGGACAGCGCGGAGGTCACCGTCGAGGAGCGGGAGGAGTACGAGTCGCACATCCGCGAGGGGACCGTGGTGTACGCGGGCGTCGACTACGGCGCCATCCTCGAGCAAGCGCAGCAGGAGTGCGACGTCCTCCTGTGGGACGGCGGCAACAACGACCTCCCGTTCTACCGTCCCGATGTCCACATCACCGTGGTCGACCCGCTGCGGCCGGGGCACGAGCGCAGGTACTTCCCGGGCGAGACGAACGTCCGGATGGCTGACGCAGTGCTCATCAACAAGATCGATGTCGCCGATCCCGCGGATGTCATCGCCGTGGAGGCGTCGGTGCGCGAGCTCAATCCGGGGGCCACGATCGTAAGGGCCAACAGCGCGCTCGTGTTGGACCGCCCCGACCTCGTCGAGGGCAAGCGGGTCCTGGTGGTCGAGGACGGACCCACGCTGACGCACGGCGGGATGAAGTTCGGAGCCGGGACCATAGCGGCACGGCGTGCGGGCGCGGCCGAGATCGTCGACCCGCGGCCCTACGTCACCGGAACGATCGCAGGGGTGTTCGACCAATATCAGGTCGGACCGGTCCTGCCCGCGCAGGGCTACTCGCCCGCACAGCTGCGAGAACTGGAGGAAGCGATCAAGCAGACGCCGTGCGACACCGTCGTGATCGGCACGCCGATGGACCTACGTCACGTGATCGAGCTGGACAAGCCCGCCGTACGGGTGACCTATCACCTCGAGGAGCTCGGAGAGCCGAGGCTCCGCGACGTACTCGACCAGACGATCCGGTCGGCGCAGCACTCGCTGGTCGGATGATCGCTGGTTCGGCCGTGACCGCCATGGACATCGGGTGGAGCGAAGGGGGCAGGAGATGAGTCCCGATCCCCACCCGATGTCGGGCGGGAGGCGTTCTCCCCTCCCGAGATCGCGTCGTTGGTGGAGACCCGCGGCGCGGCCGAGGCGAACGCCCCGGCGATCACGACCTTCGACTTTAGGCGTCTTCGCGGGCGCCTTCATCGGGCTCGGCGCCGTACTGGCGACGACGATCGGCACGGGATCCGAGCCGGGGTACGGGCCGACGCGGTGGCTCGCGGGCCTCGGCTTCTCCCTGGGGCTGATCCTGGTCGTCGTCGGCGGCGCCGAGCTCTTCACCCGTAACAACCGGGTACGACAGACTTAGAGCCGCCGAAGGCTCCCGGCTCGACGACGCACCCAGGCCTTCCTCGCCTCCTCGGCGCCCATGAGGATGAACGGCGTCACAGCAACGATCGCCCAACCCGCCGCGGTGGGGGCGTCGCCCCGCAAGGCTGCTGACAACGCCGGCACGTAGAGGAACGCAGCCAAAGCGAAGCCCTCGATCACGATCGCGACGGCGAGCAACCGGTTCGCGAACAGGCCGCCTGAGAAGGCGGACCTTGTGGTACTCCGACACTCCAACGCGTTCGCCATCTGCATCAGGACGATCGAGGCGAACACCATGCCGCTCAGGGCCGCGAGATCGGTTCCACCGCTCGGCAGTCGCTGTCCCCACGCCCAGCCGAACAGCACCGACGCGCCGACGAGCGCCGCGCCGATCGAAGCGATCGCCTCGATCGGACCCAGCCAAGCGAACGCCCGCAGCAGCACGTGGCGATCAAGCAGGTGCTCCTTGGATCCTCGCGGCGGACGGTGCATCACGTCCGCCGTCGGACGCTCGGCGCCCAGGGCAACCGCAGGAAGCAGGTCGGTACCGATGTCGAGGGCGAGCACCTGGAGCACCGTAAGCAGGAGCGGAACGGCGCCACCCGAGAGCGCCCAGATCACGAAGGGCGCGAGCTCGGCCACGTTGTCGGTCAGGTGATACGTGAGGAAGTCACGGGTGTTATCGAACGCCGCGCGGCCCTCCTCGACCGCTTCGACGATATGCGCGAAGTTATCGTCGAGCAGTACCAGGTCCGCTACCTCGCGCGCCACATCCGTGCCGGTGATGCCCATCGCCACCCCGATGTCGGCTTGCCGCAGCGCGGGGGCGTCGTTCACGCCGTCGCCGGTCATGGCGACGACGTGCCCCGCGCCCTGCAAGGCCTTGGCTATACGGAGCTTCTGCTCGGGTTCAACCCGGGCCAGGACGTCGACGCTCTCCAGGACCGCAGCCAGGGCGTCGTCCTCACCCGGCAGCTCAGGCCCCACGACGACCCGGTTGGCATCGATCCCCACCGCGCGGGCAACCGAGGCGGCCGTGTTGGGATGGTCCCCCGTGATCATCATGACCCGGATCCCCGCCACCTTGCATCGTTCGATGGCTGCCGGCACTTCGGGGCGGATAGGGTCCTCGAGTCCGACGAGCCCCAGCAAGGTGAGCGATCGCTCCGCGTCCTCCGCAGACGCCGGCATCGGTCCATCGAGCTGCCGATGCGCGATCGCGAGCACGCGCAGTCCTTGGGCGGACAACGCGTCCACGTCGCGGGTCAACCCGACCACGCGCTCGGCGTCCAAGGGGACGGGAACGCCGTCGACCGTCATCGCCTCACAAGCGCGCAGGATCGACTCGGGCGCGCCCTTCGCCAGTACCTCGAAGCTGCCGTCGGGCTTCACATGCACCGTGCTCATCCGCATGCGCTGAGAATCGAACGAGAACGTCCGGCTCCGAGGCATCCACCGCGACAGGTCTCCGCGCTCGGCCGCACCCTTGCGGGCCAACGCGACGAGCGCGCCCTCGGTGGGATCGCCGGCGCAGTGCCAGCGACCGCCCGTCAGTTCCAGCTCCGCATCCCCGCAGAGGGCCGCCGCACGAAGGATCGCCTCGAAGCGTCGCCGTTCCGCCTCCGTGAGGGGTCGACCCTCGATCAACAGCGCCCCATCGGGATTCCATCCCAAGCCGGTGGCGCGGGCAACCTCGCTGCCGCACGTCACGACCCGGGCCGTCATCTGGTTGGTCGTCATCGTGCCGGTCTTGTCCGAGCAGATGACCGTCGTTGCACCCAGCGTCTCGACCGACGCGGGGCGCCGCACCAAGGCGCCCCGATGCGCCATCCGCGTGGCGCTCATCGCCAGTGCCAAGGTCAGCGTGGGCAGCAGGCCCTCCGGCACGAGCGCGACGATCACGCCCACAGCAAACAGGAAGCCATCGCGTGCAGGCGTGCCTCGAAGCGACGAGAGACCGAAGAACACGACTCCCGACGTCACGGCGCAGGCCGCGATCACCTTCACGGTCCGGTCGAGATCGATCTGCAGCGGCGTGCGCCGGCGCACCACGTCACCGGTGAGGCGGGCGATACCGCCCAGCAGCGTCGACCGTCCCGTGACGATCACGACCGCCTGCCCCGACCCGGCCGCCACGTGGGTACCCGCGAAGACCAGGTTCGTGGCGTCCGAAACGGGGGCGGGCGCATGGTCCATGGCTTCCGCGTCGCGCTCCAGCGGGACCGATTCTCCGGTGAGGGTCGCTTCGTCGACCAGGAGACGGTTGGCCGCCAGGATCCGGGCATCGGCTGAGATCCGATCCCCTTCTCGCAGGAGCATGACATCGCCGGGCACCAAGACCTCGGTATCGATCCGCTTGCGGCGACCGTCCCGCAGCACGACGACGAGCGAAGGCATCAATTCGGCGAGCGCTGCCGCCGCGCGAGAAGCACGCTCTTCCTGCGCGAAGCTGAAGAGGCCGTTGACCACCACTACGACCACGATGGCCGCGGCCAGCTGGGGCATGCCCCCGATCGCCGCGAGCGCGGCCGCCACCCAGAGCATCAACGCGAAGAAGTGCGTGAGTTGCCTAGCCAGCTTCGCCGGCAGGCTAGGCTCGCGGGAACGCGGGAGACGGTTCGCGCCCACCACCCGCAGCAGGCCGGAGGCTTCCTCTTCGCTGAGACCCTCCGGGCGCGAGCGCAACCGCGATAGGACCGCGCCGGCAGAAAGAGACGCGGCCATCTCGTGGGTGATCGGGGGCTCTCGTTCGCTCACAACCTTCTCGCCCCCGCGTGTCGCTTTCTGACCCGACGCAGGGCTAGCCGGCCCAGGGGACGGGACCCTGCGCCAAGATCGAGTCGTCGTGGGTCCATCGGAGTCGGTCGACCACATCGATCGTTCCGTCGAGCCCTCTGATCCGATCGACGATCTCGGGAACCTGCACGCGGTGATCGACCGTGCCCTCCACGGTCACGACGCCGTCCTCGACCAGGAACCGTACCTCCAAACGTGAGAGGGACATCCGATGCCAGAGGAGGTCGGCAACGTCGAAAGCAAGCTCGCTGTCGTTCCGTAAGAACTCTCGGAGCAGATCCGCGCGCGAGACCACGCCGAGCAGGCGACCCTTTGGATCGCAGACCGGAAGACGCTTGAGCCTGCGTTCACGCATGATCGCGGCCGCCTCCGAAACATCCGTGTCGGGTCCGACCGTCACGGCCGGGTGCGACATCAACTCGCCGGCGGTTCTTGCGTGGGCCTTCCGCCGGACCGACCGCTTGGTCCACCCATCCGGCAGCCACCAGGCCCCGAACGACTCGTCCCGCAGGATCAGGTCCGCTTCGGAAACGACCCCGGTGACGAGACCGACCTCGTCGATCACCGGCAGGGCGCTCACGTGTTGCTCCGCCAACGCTCGAGCCACGTCCTTGAACGTAGCGTCTTCCGCGACGACCTTGGCATCCTCGTCCATGAGCTCCGCAACGTGACGAGTCATCACAGCCTCCTTTCCCTCTCCGGTCTTCCTCACCTCCACCATGGCCGACGGGACAGCCGTTCGCTCGGGCCGAACGCTCGGGTTCCACAGGGTCGGTCGGCCCTGCGTGAAGGGGCCGCCCGACCGCGGCGGGCGGTTGCAGATGGCGTCAACCTGGTGATGCCAGACAGGAGGGCATGATGCGCCTCTCGACGAAACACCAGCTGACACCACCGGTCCCCCGGGCCGGAGCGAACCCCACGCGCCCGCGACGACCCCTGATCCCCGTCGCGATCGCGGCCGCCCTCGTGCTCCTGATGGCCGGAACGTTCGCCTGGAGACAGGGCGAACTCCGCGACCGCGACGCCGCCATCGCCGAGGTGGTCGCGCAACGGGACGCGGCCCAACAGGCCGTGACCGGCCTCAGCGGTGAGGTCGATCGGCTGCGGACGAAGCTCGATGCCTCGGCCACCGGCCGCGACGGCGTCGCACGGGATCTCGTCGCAGCCCGGGCTCAGTTGGAGCGCATGCTCGGTCCGGTTCCGGCCGACGGACGCTCCTTCGGTGAACTCATCGCCGTGGGCGCCGACCAGGACCCACCTCGCGTGGTGATCGACCTCGAGCAGTGGTTCACGGACCAAGCGGCCGACGAAGCGGCGTCGCAAGACGGCGAGCTGCCGCCGGGCGAGCGCCACGTCCCTAATGGCTACTACATCCGGAACGTGGACCCGCGCTGGCGGATGCTGCCGGTCGATCCCGCAGCCCCTGTCTCATTGACGACCTACCCCTTCGGCCAGATCGACCAGCCGCTCGTGGTCACGTTCCAGCGCTTCGCGGACCTGTTCGCGAGCCACACGAACGAACTGCGTTGGTACCCGTACTGGATCACGGTCCGAGACGGCCGGGTCGTGGCGATCGACGAGCAATACATCCCGTAGCGTGGACCCATGACCATCCGCCAGGAGGCGCCTGTCCTGTCCGCCGAAGGACTCACGAAGCGATACGGCAGCGAACGTGGCGTGACGGACCTGACCTTCAGCGTTGCCCCGGGCGAGGCCCTCGGGTTCCTCGGGCCGAACGGCGCCGGGAAGACCACCACGATCCGCCTGATCCTTGACTTCATCCGTCCCACCGCCGGCTCCGTCCGGGTGTTCGGCCTGGACCCGCGCAGGGAGGGGGTTCGGGTCCATCGACGCGTCGGCTACCTGCCGGGTGAACTCGCGTTGTACGAGCGCATGAGCGTCGAGGCGTACCTGCGCTCGTTCGCGGACCTCCGCGGCGATGTGCCGTGGTCCTCCGTCCAGGAATTGGCGGACCGACTGGATCTGAAGCTGACGAAGCGCATCCACGAACTCTCCCACGGCAACAAACAGAAGGTGGGGCTGGTGCAGGCCTTCATGCACCGACCCGAACTGTTGATCCTGGATGAGCCGACCCAGGGTCTCGACCCCCTGGTGCAGCAGACGTTCTACGCCATCGTCGAGGAGGAGCGTGAGCGGGGGGCCACGGTCTTCCTGAGTTCGCACGTGATGCCGGAGGTCGAGCGCGTATGCGATCGCGTGGGGATCATCCGCGAGGGCCGCCTCGTCACCATCGCGGACATCGGCCGGTTGAAGGCGCGAGCCCTGCGGCGCATCGAGTTCCATTTCGAGCGACCGGTTCCAGCCTCGGCCTTCGGATCCCTACCGGGCGTGAAGAGCGTATCGGTCCACGGCGATTCGGTGCTGCTCAGCGTGGAGGGGCCCGTCGATGCCGTGGTCAAGGAGGCTGCCCGGCATCCCCTCGTTTCGCTCGAAACGCGCGAACCGAGCCTCGAAGAGGCGTTCCTCGCCTTCTACGACCCGGGGCAACCATCGTGAACCCCCTCCTGCGCAAGACGCTCCGTGATCAGACGCGCTCCCTCGTCGCGTGGGGGATCGGCCTGGCGGTCCTGGTGGCGATGTACGCCGCCTTCTACCCCAGCGTGCGCGACAGCGCCGGGGATCTCCAGGGCTATCTGGAACGCATGCCGGAGGCGTTCAGGAACCTGATCGGCGGGGACTTCACGAGCCCGGCCGGATACCTCCGGAGCGAGACGTTCAGCACCCTCGGCCCGATCCTGTTCCTGGTCTTCGCGATCGGCACTGGGGCACGATCCATCGCGGGTGAGGAAGAGGGACGAACGCTCGACCTGTTGTTGTCCACCCCGATCCGCCGGCGGCAGGTGTTGTTCGACAAGTGGATCGCCATGCTCGTGTCCACGGCGGCCCTGTCGGTGGTCGTGGGCCTCACGATCGTCCTGATCGGGCCCGCGTTCGGACTCCGGGTCCCGCTCAGCGGACTCGCGGCCCAGTGCCTGATGCTGTTCCTGCTCGGGATGGCGTTCGGGACCATCGCGCTCGCGGTGGGAAGCGGCACGGGACGCAAGGGGCTCGCCAATGGCATCACCGGGGCGTTCGCCACGGTCGCCTACGTGCTCAACGTGGTGGCGCCATCGGTGAAAGCGGTGGAACCGCTGCGCCCCGGCTCACCCTTCAGGTGGTACCTGGAACCCGATCCCCTGGTGGCCGGCTTGAGCCTCGGCAACGTCGCCGTCTTGGTGGGGATCGCCGCGCTCGCCTACCTGGTGGCCGCCGTCGCCTTCGAACGGCGCGACCTCCGGGCCTGATGAAGCGGCTCTCCGCTGGCGGGCGCCGCCCCCGAGCGCTCGCAGCGCGTTGAGGATCGACGTCACGTCGATGACCTCCTGCACGATGGCGGCTCCCACGGGACCGAGCACGCCGAACGCGCCCAGGAACATGAAGCCGAACGCGAGACCCATGCCGAGTGCGGCGCTCTGCATCGCCACCGAACGGGAGCGTTGGGCGATGGTGATCGCATCGACCAACCGATCGAGGCGATCCAGCACGAGCACGACATCGGCGGCCTCCGACGACGCCGTTGCGCCCCGTGCCCCCATCGCCACGCCAACGTCGGCGGTCGCAAGCGCCGGCGCGTCGTTGATCCCGTCCCCCACCATGATCGTGATGCGTCCGTCGCGACGCTCCGCTTCCACGGCCTCGACCTTCTGCGCCGGCGTGCGTTCGGACAGGATCTCATCGAGGCCAAGGGCTCCCGCGACCGTTGCCGCGACGTCGGGGCGGTCCCCCGTGACCATGAGCAATCGCTCCACCCCCACCTGCCGCAGGGACCGGATCACCGTCGCCGCGTCCGGACGGATGGGGTCGTCGATCACGATGGCGCCCACGGCCTCGTCATCCACGCGCACGAAGGCGCACGAGGAGCCCTCGAGCATGGAGCGTCGGCGCACCTCGAGCGCGCTCGGTGGAAGCGGGCCGCCGGATGTGACGTAGCTCATGTTGCCCAACGCCACCTCGCGACCCTCCACCCGGCCCCGGATCCCTCCTCCCTGTTCCTCCGAGACTCCAGCGGGAAAGGTGAGCACCAGCCCCCGTTCTCGCGCTTCGTGAACGATCGCCCCCGCCAGCACGTGGGGCGACACCTGATCCAGCGAGGCCGCCAGGCGAAGCACCTCGCCGACGTCGAGCGCACCGAACGCGTCGACGCGTGCGACGCGCGGCACCCCCGCCGTGAGCGTGCCCGTCTTGTCGAACAGCAGGACGCGGCCGCGACCGAGCGTTTCCAGGGCGCCGCCACCCTTCACGATGATCCCCAGCCTCGCCGCCCGGGAGATCCCAGCCACGATCGCGACGGGCACGGCAAGGATCAGCGGGCACGGCGTGGCAACCAGGAGCACGGAGAGCGCACGGACGGGATCCCCGGTTATCGCCCAGGTCCCCAGCGCCATCGCCAAGGCGACCGGGACGAGGATGGCCGCATACCGGTCGGCGAGCCGCGAGGCCGGCGCCTTGGACGCCTCCGCCTCGCGGACCAACCGGACGATGCCCGCATAGGTGCTGCCCTCCGCCGTCGCCGTGGCTCGCAGGTCGAACCCCGCACCGGCGTTGACACCCCCGGATCGCACCGGCTCCCCCGCCGCTCGCTCGACGGGACGGGACTCTCCCGTGAGCGCCGACTCGTCCAGGACGGCCGGATCCGCGGCGACGCCGTCCACGGGCACGACCTCGCCGCCCTTGACCAGGACGACGTCGCCCTCCCGCACCTCTTCGATGGGCCGCGACACCAGCTGCCCATCCTCGTAGCGCGTGACCGAGCGAGGCGCGCGCTCGAGCAGGGCCGACAGATCGCGCCGCGCCCGCCCGTTCGCGAAGGCCTCGAGCGCCCGTCCACTCGAGAGCATGAGGGCGATGATGGCGCCGGCGAGATACTCACCCAGCGCGAGCGAACCGGCGATCGCGAGCACCGCGATCACGTCGACGCCCGCCTGCCGCTTCGCCAGGCCGGACACAACGCCGACGACGAGCGGCACCAACGCCACGGCCGTCGTGAGACCCCACGCAACCTCGGCCGCCCCATGTTCGCCGACCAGCCACAGGAGGACGCCGACGAGGACGCCGAGGGCGGATGCGGCGAACCATAAACCGGTCAGATTCCTCGACGAGCTGAACATCGACCTCCGCTCCGAAAGAGCACATCCGCGGCAACCCTAGAACCGTGCATCCTCCGCTCCCAGGCTGAACGGCCCTCGGCCACCGGGCCGCACGGCGGATCCGCGATCTCGTGGAAGCCCAGCCCCTGTTGGCTCCGCTGCCGCCCCTCCCCGGTTATCGCACCACGACCCAGAAGTCCCTGCGATAGCGGTCCCCTTGACCTGTCTCTGCGGGCGGAACGCTCCGGATGATAGGTGCATGAGGCACCCCCACGGACACGAGGAGCTACCCGATGGCCGATGACACCCTTTCGCTGGTCCTGTTCTCCGGAACCGACGACAAGCTGCAGGCGGCCGCCGTCCTGACGGTGGGGGCCGCAGCCATGGAGCGCAAGGTCAACGTCTTCCTCCAGTACTGGGCCCTGGATTGCTTCCGCGCCGATCATGTCTCGAAGGATCACGGCGTCGCGCCCGAGGCGGGGGACATCGGCCTGCGGGCCATGCAGGACCAAGGCAAGATGCATTGGAGCGAGCTGTTCCGCCAGGCCAAGGACCTCGGCGAGGTCCGGATCTATGCCTGTTCGGACTCGATGGAGATGTTCCATCTCACACAGGACGACCTCGACCCGCTGGTCGACGGGATCTGGGGCGTCGCGAGCTTCTTCCTGGAAGCCGACGGCGCCATCACGTTCATCTGAGCACGTTCACGAAGGAGGGATCGACCATGACGACCACGGAGATCACGCGGACGATCGACGCCCGGGGCATGGCGTGCCCCGGCCCACTGATGGCCTTGATCGGAGCGATCCGAGAGAGCCAACTCGACGACGTGATCGAGGTGCTCTCGAGCGACGAAGGCTCCAAGACCGACATCCCTGCCTGGGTCCAGAAGGCTCGCTACGAGCTCGTCGAAGTCACCCCCGAGGATGACTTCGCGCGGTTCATCATCCGGAAGACGCGGTGACCTGCGGTGCCCGCGCGGATCGTTGTGCTCGGAGGAGGCGTCGGCGGAACGCTCGCCGCGAATCTCCTCGACAAGGAGCTGGGCCATGACGCGAAGGTGACCGTGGTCGACCCCTCGGGGATGCACGATTACCAGCCGGGCTACCTCTACGTCGCGCTCGGCGAGGCGAAGGGGCACTGGCTCAGCCGAGAGGAGCGCACGCTCCTGCGCGGCGACGTGGATCTCGCGATCGAGAAGGCGGTACGGATCCATCCCGAAGCTGGAACGGTGCAGCTGGAACGGGGCGGGACGCTCGAGTGGGACTACCTCGTGATCGCCACCGGGGCGCGACTCATGCCCGAGCAGATCCCGGGGTTGGCAGAAGGTTCGTTCGAGTTCTACTCGCTCCCAGGCGCCGAACGCCTTTCACAGGAGCTTCACCGCTTCAAGGGAGGCAAGATCAAGGTCGGGGTGGCGGGCATCCCGTACAAGTGCCCACCGGCACCCGTCGAGTTCACGTTCATGGTGGACTGGTTCCTGCGTGAGCGTGGCCTTCGCGACAAGAGCGAGGTCACGCTGCTCTCCCCGTTGAACCGCGCGTTCACGATCGAGAGCGCCTCCAAGCTGATCCAGCCCATCATGGAGCAACGAGACATCGGGCTCACCACGTTCTTCAACGTGGAAGCGGTGGATCCGTCTGCGGGCGTGGTGGAGTCGCTGGAGGGCGAGAAGCAGGAGTACGACCTCCTGGTGCTCGTCCCGCCGCACAAGGGTGCGCAGGTCGTGATCGATTCCGGCTTGGGTGACCCCGGCGGCTGGCTCCCCACCGACAAGCACACGCTGAACGTGGAGGGGCACGACCGGATCTTCGCCCTCGGCGATGCGACGAACCTGCCCATCTCGAAGTCGGGTTCCACCGCGCACTTCGAGGCGCCGGTGATCGCGAATCGGATCGCCTCCCTCGTGAACGGGAGCGCTCCGAAGGAGACCTACGGGGGCAGGGTGATGTGCTTCCTGGAGACCGGCGACGGCAAGGCAACGGCACTCCGGTTCGACTACGAGAACCCGCCGGTGCCGCCGCAACCGAACCGCGCCTGGCACGTGGCGAAGTGGCTCTTCAATCGCATGTATTGGGAGACCGTGCCGCAGGGTCGGATCCCGGAGAACGCACCCCTGTCGAAGCCCAAGCACGTCCCAACCAAGGAGGCCGCCCCATGAGCGACACCATCACGAAGACGCTGGACCTGAAGGGACTTTCCTGCCCCATGCCGATCGCGAAGACCGCGCAAGCGATCCGGGCGATGGCGATCGGGGAAGTGATCGAGTCGCTGGCGACCGACCCGGGGGCGGTTCCCGACTTCAACGCCTGGTGCAAGTCCACGGGCAACGAACTCGTGGAACAGACCGAGGATGCCGGCGTGTACCGGTTCGTGATCAAGAAGAAGAGGTGATCGACATGACCGCGATGGAATCGACGCTCGAAACACTGGCCCCGGCCGAACCGGAGCATGTAGCCCACAAGAAGCTCGTGATCATGGCGTGGAGCGGCGACCTCGACAAGATCTGGCCGAGCTTCATCCTGGGTACCACCGGTGCCGCCATGGGGATGGAAACCACGATCTTCTTCACGTTCTGGGGCCTGTTCCCGCTGGTCCGCAACGACGTGCACATCACCGGCGAAAACTGGATGCAGAAGATGATGTCGATGATGAACCGTGGTGGCACGGAGCACCTGGGTCTGTCGAAGATGAACTTCGCCGGCGCCGGTCCCGCCATGATGAAGAAGCTCGCGGAAGAGCATCACGTGGCCTCGCCGAACGAGCTCCTTGAGGTCGCGCGCGACCTCGGCGTGCACCTCGTGCCCTGCCAGATGACGATGGATCTCCTCGGCCTCGCGAAGGAAGATCTGATCGAGGGCCTCGAAGAGCCTGCCGGGGCCACCTCGGCGCTGCTGGAGGCCCAGGACGCCGTGACGCTATTCATCTAAGCCCGGATCGCGCGACCGGACCCGGAACGAGACGAAGGGGGCGCGAGCGCCCCCTTCGTGATGGTTCGGTAGGTCCTAGATCTCGGTGATGTCTCGGCCGTGCGCGGTGAGCGCCCAGATCACGGTGATATCGACGGCGATGATCATGATGCCCCAGATCGGATACCAAGGCAGCCACGCGAAGCTCACGATCACACTGACCCCGGCCACGATCACGCCGACGGTGCGAGCCCAGACCGCACCTCGGAACAACCCGAAGCCGGCGAGCAACACGATGATGCCCCCGATCAGGTGGATCCACCCCCAGGACGTCGAATCGAGCTTGAACGCGTAGTTGGCGGAGACCGCGTAGAAGCCGTCCTTGAGGATCGCCGCGAAGCCTGCGATCGCGTGGAACACGCCGATCAGGATCAACATGTACGCGGCGAATGCGGTCCAACCGACCGCAGCGGCGCTGGGGTTCCGTGTCTCGGCCATCCGGACCTCCCTGTTCGTGAAGACGCTCACGGGGACCCATGAGCGATCGGACGCCGCGAGTCTCGACTCCGCCGGGCGCCAAAGCAAACACCCTCAGGGCTGCCGCGCACGATGGATGCCTTCGCGGTAGCCCGGATCGGGTGGGCGGGAAAGGGGCAGTGCGGCGAGGTCCTGAGCGTCTCGGACCATCCGTTCGACCGCCGTCCGGCGAGCCTCCTCGAGGGTGCCGGTGAACTCCACCACCTCGGCTTGGAACGCTTCGATCGGATCCTTGAACTTCGAGAAGCCGCTCCACCGATGGAGCCTCTGCTTGTCGCGGCTGATACGAGGCGTGGCGATTCCCCGCCACCTCCTCCACCGTCGGCCTGCAGCCGGGGGACAGATCCAGCCAAGGATCAGCGTGTGACTCGACGGACCGGGAGCGGGGGCTGATCGAGCGGGGCGGCCACTCGCGCATCCGTCGTAGAACGCCTCACGCCGTTGCGGGATGCGTCCTCATACCCGGTGACTAGCCTATCGGGCCATGCGCGCCCCGATCCCCGCTCCGATTCCAACGGCATCTGGCCGAGGACGGCCGCCCACCTTGCGACGGTCCACACTCACGGCACTCGGCGTGGCGAGCCTGCTGTTCATGGGCCCTATCCCTCTGTCCCAAGCGGCGCCGTCCCAGGCGGCGCCGACGGTCCCCGCCCAGCTCCTCGAGGTCACCTCGACGGCGGA
>Ga0315278_10002805_pt1 | contig 15565 bp, 6 predicted proteins | sample YL17G06_0_MG_FD_203880 | JGI IMG/M metagenome (GOLD analysis project Ga0315278, IMG submission 203880) | Sediment microbial communities from Yellowstone Lake, YNP, Wyoming, USA - YL17G06_0 | ecosystem: Environmental > Aquatic > Freshwater > Lake > Sediment | place: USA: Wyoming | collected... | reverse complement strand
CTCGGCCGAACTCCTGCGCGCTGTGCAGGATCTTGGCTATACCGAACCTACCCCGATCCAGACCCGCGGCATTCCCGCGGTGCTCGAAGGTCGTGACCTCCTCGCCGCCGCCCAGACGGGCACCGGCAAGACCGCGGCGTTCGCCCTGCCACTGCTGCAGCGCATGTCCGAGGCGCATCCGAATCCGAAGGGCAGCCGCGCCCCGCGCGCGCTGGTGCTCGTGCCGACGCGTGAGCTTGCTGCCCAGGTCGGTCAAGCCTTCCAGGACTTCGGTCGCCACCTGCAGCAGCGCACGCTGTTGGTCTTCGGCGGCGTCAGTCCGCGGCCGCAGGTCGATGCGCTCCGCCAGGGCACGGACATCATCGTCGCCACTCCCGGGCGCCTGCTCGATCACGCCAACGCGCGCGCCATCGACCTGACGAAGATTCGCTACCTCGTCCTCGACGAGGCCGACCGCATGCTCGACATGGGGTTCATCCGCGACATCCGCCGCGTGCTGGCCATGCTGCCCAAGGCGCGGCAGAACATGCTGTTCTCGGCGACCTTCTCGGCGGACATCCGCTCGCTCGCGAGCGGCCTGCTGCATGATCCGCTCACGGTCGAGGTCGCCAAGCGCAATGCGCCGGCGGAGCTCGTCGAGCACCGCGTGCACATGGTGTCGCAGGGCGACAAGCGCGCGGTGCTGAGCCACCTGTTGCGCGAGGCGTCGAATCCCCAGACGCTGGTGTTCACCCGCACCAAGCACGGCGCCAATCGACTGGCCGAGCAGCTCGGCCGCGACGGCATCGTGTGCGCGGCGATCCACGGCAACAAGTCGCAGGGCGCCCGGACGCGCGCACTGGCGGACTTCAAGGACTACAAGGTGCAGGTGCTGGTCGCGACGGACATCGCCGCACGTGGACTCGACATCACCGAACTGCCGCAGGTAGTGAACTACGAGCTGCCGCACGTGCCGGAAGACTACGTGCACCGCATCGGTCGTACCGGTCGTGCCGGTTCCACGGGACAGGCCCTCTCGCTGGTCTCGAATGAGGAGCGTGATCGCCTGCGCGACATCGAGCGGGTGCTCGGACACAAGATCAACGTGCTGCCGCTCGATCGCAGTGCGATCAAGGCAATGCCCGACCAGCCGCAGGCGGCGAACCAATCGCAGGTGCGTCCTGCTGCGCAGCCGCGCGCAGCAGCCAACGGCTCCGCCCGCCAGTCTTTTGGCGGTGGTCGCGGTCGCCGTTGGTAATGGTTGGCAATTGCATTTGTCGCGAAAGACACCGCACTGGAAAGTGCGGGGTGAAGGGAGTAGGTTCGGCTTGAATACGAAGAAAAGGGCCGTTCGACCGTTACTGCGACGACTAAAGTCGAGTTGATCGCTCCGCAGTGACAGGTGCATCGGCCAGACAGGGACCATCGGTATCCGGCAAACATGAGTATGGGGGTGTTTGCAGTGCTTGGACTGAGGACCAGGTGCGAAGCTGATTAGGTGAGGAGAGTGTCCGGCACCTGCCGTCGCGGCAGGCATCGGTCGTGTTTCGATCGCAGTTGGTTCGGCCCGGCCTGCGTGCGCCTCCTTGATCCCAAGGAGCGACCATGGCTACGCGTGCCGTTCACGCATCCCGCAACGCACTACGGTTCATTCTCCTTGGATGCATTGCCGCTCTTGGTGCGGGCACGGTGTTCGCCGCACCCGGCGAACTCGACAACACGTTCGGCGACGCCGGACGCGTCAGTTCGCAATCCGCCGGCTTGGTCGACCAATCGTTCCAGCCCCAGGTGAACGCGATCGCCCAGCAGGCCGATGGCAAGTTGGTGGTCGCCGGTTCCGCGAAGCGGCTGGACATCCCGGACGACACGTCCGCGCACATCCTGGTCGCGCGCCTGAACACAGACGGCACGCTCGACACCACCTTTGATGGCGACGGCTGGACGTCCATCGACTTCGCCGGCGGACAATCGCAGGAAGAGGCCTTCGCGCTGCTCATCCAGCCCGACGGCAAGATCGTCGTGGCAGGGCAGACGGCGGACTGGCAGAACACGGGCCTCGTCGACATCGCGCTCGTGCGGCTCGATGCCAACGGCGCGCTCGACCCTGGCTTCGGCACGAACGGACGCGTCGCCCTCGACACGGGCGGCACCACCATCGATCGGGCGAACGGCATCGTCCGGCGAGCCAGCGACGGTAGCCTAGTCGTTGCTGGCAACACCGATTACAACGGCGTCCTCGATATCGTGTTCGCAGCCGTCACGGCGACGGGCCAGCCGGACACCTCGTTCGGCACGCAGGGCGTCACCTACGTCACCTTCGGGCCGGGTGCCACTCAGGGCGTCAATGCGCTGGTCCAGCAGTCCGACGGCGCGCTCGTGGCTGCAGGGTTCGGCCCGGGCAGCAGCGTGACCACCATGGCGCTGGTCCGCCTGACCTCGGCGGGGGTGCTGGACACGACCTTCGATACGGACGGCCTGAAGATCGTGGATTTCGGCCAGGTGCCCGCCGAGGCAACGTCACTGGTGATGCAATCGAACGACAAGATTCTGGTCGCCGGTTACGCGTCCACCGCGGGCGGTAACTTGACCGCCCTGGCCCGGTTGGAGACAAACGGAGACCTGGACACCAGCTTCGGCGGCACGGGAACGGTCATGAACGACCTCGGCCCCGCTTGGAACTCCGAGCAGGCGGCTGGGGTAATCGTGCAGCCTGACGGGAAGATCGTCATTGCCGGCAACTTCTACCCCGTCAATAACTCTCGCGCCGAGGATCTCTTTGTCGCACGACTCGAGTCGAACGGTGCCGTCGACACGACATTCGGCAACCAGGGTGTGTCGATCGCGGATTTCGGCGTTCGAGCCCAGGTGTCGTCGGTGACCACGAGCGCACTGCTGCGCCAGCTGGACGGCAGGCTCGTCGCGATCGGAAATACCCCCAGCCGCGCCGCCGTAGGGGCCCGATTCGAAAGCGCCGGTGGTGGATCCGGAGGCGTGCTGAGCTTCCAGCAGACCGGTGCCAGCACAGAAGAGAATGCAGGCACGGTGACTTCTTTCGACGTGCGGCGCACCGGTGGTGCAACGGGTCCGGTGAGCGTGAAGGTCCGCGTCGGCGGCAGCAGCGGTTATTTCATGGCCGGTGTTGGTTGCGATTTCACGCTGGGTACGGCGACTCTCACCTGGGCGGCCGGCGACTACGACGACAAACAGATCACGGTCACCATCATCAACGACACGTATCAGGAGAGCTACGACAGCTTCCAGCTCCAATTGTACGAACCCGTGGGCGCCGTTCTCGGACTGGATGCCATGGACGTCGGCATTCTTAGTGACGGCGACACCGACGTGCCCACGATGGGCACGATCTCTATCGAGCCGACCAAGTCTGTCGGCGAAAGCGCGGGCTCCGTGACACTGACCGTTACACGCACAGGCGGATCGCAGGATTGCGCGGTCGTCGGCTTCGAGACTGGCAACGGGACGGGCTTCCTGGCCGCAACCGCCGGCAGCGACTACACGGCCACCAGTGGCATCGTGCAGTTCAACGAAGGGGACTCGGCCACCAAGCAGATCACGGTGCCGATCATCAACGATACGGTCGGGGAAGCGGACGAGACATTCCAGGTCAACCTCCAGTCGCCCGGCTCTTCGCTCCTCGGCAATGGGACTGCCGACGTCACCATCCTGGATAACGACGGCGGGTTCGCCGGGCAGATCCGCGTGTTCAGCGACGGCCAGGACCTTGAGGCGGACGGCGCGCTGGGCGGGCCGATCATATTCCAGCGTTACTCAGGCTCGAATGGCGCCGTCAGCGTCGACTACACGATCACGAGCGGCACGGCCACGGCCGGCAGCGACTTCATCGCGACTAGCGGCACCATCACGTGGGCGGCGGGCGACACGTCGAACAAGCAGATCAATGTCCAGATCATCGACGACACGCTGGAGGAGTTGGACGAAACCTACCTCGTGACAATCTCGAATCCGCAGGGCGGCGCCATCCTGGGCGACCCGACTCAAGTGACCCAGACGATCAAAGACAACGATACGAAATACCGCGGCGAGATTTCGTGCAACGTGCCGCAAAACCCGGTGTTCGAAAGCAACCTCAAGGCCTTCGTCTACGGCCTGCGCCAGGACGGCAACGACGGCGTCGTGTCGATCGACTACACCACGACCAGTGATTCAGCGACGGCGGGTGCGGACTTCACGACCACCAGCGGCACGCTCACCTGGGCGGACCAGTCCGGCTGTACGCGGCCTCCGGGCACTCGGTGCACCGGCAATTCGCAGCAGTACATCGAGATCCCGCTCATCGACGATACCGATCCCGAGGGCGATGAAACCTTCGCGGTAACGTTCTCCAATCCGACCGGAGGCGTGAGACTCGCCGCGAATTCATCGTGCACGCTCACGATCTACAGGAACGATCCGCTGAGCGGAACGATTGCCGTCACCAGCGTCAATCCGCAGGTCAGCGAGACGGCTGGTACCTTGGCGGTCTCCGTCGCGCGTACGGGAGGTACCCAGGGCGCAGTCACGGTCGATTTCCTGACGCAGCCAGGGAGTGCGACGCAAGACGTGGACTACACGGGCACCAGCGGAACCCTGACCTGGGCCGACGGCGAAGGCGGGACCAAGACGATCACGGTTCCGATCCTCGACGACGCGATCGTGGATCCGAATGAGTATTTCTACGTCATCCTGCAGAACGTGACGGGCGGTGCGATCCTCGACTACACGTACTACTACACGTACGTCACGATCATCGACGACGAGAACAACCCGGGCACGCTCAGCGTCCCGGCGACGCCGATCAATGTCGTCGAGGGCGCGGGGACGGTCAACGTGAGCGTGGTTCGAATCAACGGCGCCAGCGGCGCGGTGAGCGTGGCCTACACGACCGTCGCCGGCACGGCGCAACCGCCGGGTGACTTCACCACCACCTCTGGAACGCTCAGTTGGGCGGCCGGCGTGGGCGGTGCCAAGTCGATCACCATCCCGATCACCAACGACCTGATTACCGAATCGCCCGAAAGCTTCACGGTACACTTCAGTGCGCAGACAGGCGGGGCGTTGCTGCCGAGAACGGATGCGACCGTCAATATCGCTGACGACGACGATCCGGGCGACATTTCGATGAGCCTCTCGACCGTCTCGGTCAGCGAGACCGCTGCGACGCTCAGCATCACGGCGACGCGCAGCACGGGCAGTTCCGGGGCCGTCAGCGTCACCTATGCGACGGCCAACGGCACGGCCACCGCGGGCGCGGACTACACGGCGGCGAGCGGCACGTTCGCGTGGGCCAATGGCGAGTTGGGAGCCAAGAGCGTCCCGATCACCATCCTCGACGACACTCTGGAGGAACCGGACGAGACCTTCGCGGTCAACCTCTCCAGCCCGACGGGTAGCGCGCGGCTGCTGCAGGCCAGCACGACGGTCACCATCCTCGACAATGACGTGAATCCGGGCCAACTGCGGTTCGCGGTGTCCACACGCGATGTCAGCGAAAGCGCTGCGACGGTGCAGATCGACGTCGAGCGCTTCGGCGGTTCGCTGGGTGCGGTGAGCATCCAGTACGCGACAGCCGAGGGCACGGCGCTCGCCGGCGGCGACTACACGACCACCGGTGGCACGCTCAACTGGGCGAATGGCGACAGGACCACGCACTCGTTCAGCATCCCGATCGTCAATGACACGATCAACGAGCCGGACGAGAGTTTCACGGTCATCCTGTCCAATCCCGGTGGCGGGGCCGTCCTAGGGACGCCGTCGGTCGAGTCTGTGACGATCACGAACGACGATGCGCCGAACGGCGATCTCGGACTGACGGTCAATAGCCTGACGGTGATCGAAGGCGCGCAGGCGGTTCTGCAGGTCACACGGACCAACGGTAGCGGCGGACCGGTGCAGATCGACTACGCGACGTCGAACCAGACCGCGACCGCACCGGACGATTACGCGACCGCGACGGGCACGCTCACCTGGGCTGCTGGCGACAGCGCGCCGAAGACGATCACCATCAATACGGTGGACGACGTCGTGGATGAGCCCACGGAAACCTTCACCGTGACGCTGACCAATCCGGCGGGCGGTGCGCATGCCGGCATTACGCTGGCGACCGTTTCGATCACCGACAACGACGTCGGCCCCACCGGCACGCTGGCCATGACGGCCGCCGCCGTCAGCACCAGTGAATCCTCGGGCACCCTGAACCTTGCGGTTCAACGCACCGGTGGCTTCTCGGGTGTGGCGACGGTCAACTTTGCAACCCAGGACTTCACCGCCCTCGCAGGCAGCGATTACACGGCGCAGAGCGGAACGCTCAGCTGGCCGGACGGGGACACCGCGCCGAAAATCATCTCGATCGCGATCACCAACGACACGTTGGACGAGCCTGACGAGACCTTCAGGGTGGTGCTTTCCGGCGTCACCGGGGCGACGCTCGATCCGACGGCGACCACCACGGTCGTGACGATCCTGGACGACGACCTGCCGCCAGTACCGGGTGTGTTGTCGGTGGTCGGTCCTCTCACGGTCGACGAGAGCGCGACCAGTGTCACCTTCACCTTCAGCCGGGCGACGGGCGCCGACGGCGCTGTCAGCGTCGACTACGCCACGGTCGCGGACACGGCGACTGCCGGTGTCGACTACACATTGCGGAGCGGAACGCTCAACTGGGCGAACGGCGACCTGACGTCGCAGAACGTCACGGTGCCGATCATCGACGACGCGATCGACGAGCCGAACGAGACGTTCGCGATGGTCCTGTCGAACCCGACGGGCGGCGCGACGCTCGGCACGGCCAGTGCCTCGATGCTGATCGTCGACAACGACGTCTCCGGTCCGGGGACGCTGGGCATCGTCGCGAACGTGTCCGTGCTCGAGACCGTGGGCAACGCTGTCGTGTCGGTGCAGCGTACCAACGGCTTTACGGGCCCCGTGAGCATCAACTTCTCGACCACTCCGGACACGGCCCTTGCAGGGCAGGACTACACCGCGGTCAGCGGCAGCCTGAACTGGGCCGACGGCGAAGGCGGTGTGAAGTTCATCACGATACCGATCCTGAACGACGCAGTGTCAGAAGTGACTGAGAGCTTCGGCGTCTCGCTCACCAGCGCAGGCGGTGGCGCGACGATCGGCGCAGGGACGGGATTCGTGTCCATCCAGGACGACGACAACCCCGGCGTGCTCGCGTTTACGCAGACGGCGCAGCTCGTGAGCGAGACTGCCGGCTCGGTGACGTTCTCGGTTGCGCGCACCAGTGGCAGCAAGGGAGCGGTGAGCGTGGCATTCGCGACGGCGGCCGGCAGCGCGACTGCGGGCAGCGACTACACCGACGTCTCCAGCACCTTGAGCTGGGACGACGGTGATTCGTCGAACAGGTCCATCACGGTGCCGATCCTCGACGACGCACTGGTCGAGCCCGACGAGACCTTCACCATCGCACTTTCCGGTGCAACCGGCGGCGCGACCATCGGGACTGCGGACACGGCCACGGTGACGATCCAGAGCGACGAGATCCCGGTGCCGGGCACGATCCGCATGGTGAGTGCGGCCGTCAATGTCGGTGAGGCGGCCGGGACGGTCAGCCTCTCGGTCGAGCGCGTGGGCGGTTCCGACGGCGTCGTCACGATCGACTACGCGACGGTTGCCGATACGGCGACGGCGGCGGACTACACGCCGACCAGCGACACGCTGACCTGGGCCAACGGCGATACGGCGATCCAGACCATCACGGTGCCGATCACAAACGACACGTTGTTCGAGCCGGACGAGAGCTTCGCGGTCACGCTGTCGAACCCGGGTGGCGGGGCGATCCTCGCCAATCCGAGCACGACGGTGACCATCCAGAGCGACGACGCCGCGGTGCCGGGCACGCTCGGCTTTGCGGTCATCAACGTGTCGGTCAACGAACCGGCCGGCACGGTCGTGCTGTCGGTGACGCGGACGGCCGGGTCGGACGGGGCGGTGAGCGTGAACTATGCAACGGCCTTCGCCACGGCGACGGCGGCCGACTTCACCGCCACGAGCGGCACCCTGAACTGGGCGAATGGTGATTCGGCAGCCAAGACCGTCACGGTGCCGATCACCAACGACACCCTGTTCGAGCCCGATGAAGCGTTCACCGTCACGCTCTCTGGCGTGAGCGGCGCGACCCTCGGGGCCGCCGCGGCCACCGTCACCATCGTGAGCGAGGATCCGCCGCTGCGCGGCACGCTTGCCATGGCGAACGCGGCGCTTACGGTCGATGAGACGGCGGGCACGATCACCGTGACCGTGAACCGGACCGGCGGCGCCAATGGTGTGGTCGGCGTCAGCTACGCCACCGCGGCCGGCAGCGCAACCGCGGGCAGCGACTACACCGATACGTCCGGCACCTTGAGCTGGGCGGACGGTGATGCGGCACCGAAGACCTTCACGGTGCCGATCCTCGACGATGCGCTGTTCGAACCCGACGAGACCTTCACGGCCACGCTGTCGGGCGCGACCGGCGGTGCGGCGCTCGGCGTCGCGACCACCACCGTGACGATCCAGAGCAACGAAGCGCCAGTGGCGGGCACGCTCCGGATGGCCACCACGGCTGTCAGCGTGAACGAGACGGCTGGGACGGTGAGCCTGACGGTCGAGCGCATCGGGGGCAGCGACAACCCCGTCGGTGTGAGCTACGCGACCGCGACCGGCACGGCCGGGGCCCGCGATTTCACCGCGACGAGCGGTACGCTGAGCTGGGACAATGGCGATGCGGCGTCGAAGACCATCACGGTGCCGATCACCAACGACACGGCGTTCGAGCCGGATGAGACCTTCACGGTCACGCTGTCCCTCGCAACGGGCGGTGCGGCGCTCGGCACCCCGGCGACGACAGTGACCATCGTGAGCGAAGACCTGCCGCAGCGGGGCACGCTCGCCATGGCCGCCGCGACCGCATCGGTGCAGGAGAACCTCGGCCCGGTGACGATCTTCGTGAACCGGACGGGCGGCGCGGATGGTGCTGTCAGCGTTGACTATGCGACCGCGACCGGAACTGCCGGGGCCGCCGATTTCACCGCGAAGAGCGGCACGCTTACCTGGGCGGACGGCGACGCGGCCGCGAAGCCCATCACGGTGCTGATCAACAACGACACGTTGTTCGAACCGAACGAGACCTTCAGCGTAACGCTGTCCGGCGAAACGGGCGGCGCCACGCTCGGCGCTGCAACGACGACCGTGACCATCGTGAGCGAGGACGCGGCACAGCGCGGCACGATCGCGATGACCAGCGCGACTGCGACGGTGAACGAGGCGGCGGGTACAGTGACGATTTCCGCCAGCCGTTCTAGCGGCACCGACGGCGCGGTCGGCGTCACGTACGCCACCGCGGCGGACACTGCAACAGCCGCCGACTTCACGGCCACGAGCGGCACGCTCAGCTGGGATGACGGCGAGTCCGGCACCAAGAGTTTCACGGTTGCCATCACCAACGACGTGCTCGTTGAGAACGACGAGGCCTTCGCAGTTACGTTGAGGAACCCGACGGGCGGCGCGGCTCTCGGAGCGGCGAGCACGACCGTGACGATCCAGGACGACGACATCCTGCTGGTACCGGGCGTGCTGGGGCTGACGCAGTCCGCAGTGACGGTCAGCGAGACGGCAGGCACGCTGACGCTGACCGTGACTCGAACCAACGGACTGGCGGGGGCGGTGACCGTGGATTACATCGCAGAGAACGGCACCGCGCTGTCAGGTGCCGACTTCTCGCCGGCATCGGGCACCCTGAGGTGGGCCCACGGCGAGGGCGGTGCGCAGACCATCACCGTCAACCTGATCAACGACACGACGGTGGAAACGGATGAAACGTTCACCGTGAAGCTGTTGAACGCGACAGGCGCGGCACTGGGAACCAGCATCGTGACGGTCACGCTGCAGAGCGAGGACATCCCGCCGGACACGACACCCGATGCGTTCAGCTTCACGGACCAGACGGGCCTGCCACCGAATGCGGAAGTGCAGTCGAACGAGATCACCGTGGCCGGCATCAACGGGCCGGCGCCGATCAGCGTCGTGGGTGGTGCGTACTCGATCGACGGCGGTGCGTTCACCGCCACAGCCGGCACGGTGGCGAACGGGGCGCGGGTGCGAGTGAGGGTCACGGCGTCGATCAGCTATTCGACGACGGTATCGGCCACGCTGACGATCGGGGGCGTCTCCGACACGTTCAGCGTCACGACGAAGCCTGCCACCGTCGCAACGGTCGTGCGCGGGAAGAGCGGCGGCGGTTCGTTCGGCTGGCTCAGTGTCCTGTTGCTCGGCGCCTTGGGGGTGGCGCGCAGGCGTCGCCTTGGCGCGGTCGCACTTGGCGTCGTGCTGTCGTCTGTCGCGCTCGCGCCAATCGCACGGGCAAGCGAGAGTGGTGTCTACTTCGGTGCCGGCGGCGGCGTGAGCCAGGTGAACGTCAGCGCCGGGGAAGTCGAGCGCAGGCTGGAGTCGGCGACGGGCTCGTCGGTGACTTCAGTCAAGGTCGACGACCAGGGAGTGAGCTACAACTTGCGGGTCGGCTACATGTTCAACCGCGTGTTCGCGCTCGAGGCGGACTACTACGATTTCGGCATCTTCGAGACCGAAATCGCGGCCGACGTGCTCGATCCGGTCGAGTTCGCCGATGCTCTAGCCCATACGATTCCCAGCAATATGCACGGCCCCGCCCTGGTGGCGCGGCTCAGTTGGCCGTTTGCAGAGGGGTGGGCCATGCACGTGCGTGGCGGGTGGATGGCATGGCGATCGAACGCCAGCGTGCAGATCGTGTCAGGCGGCAGCGGAACATACGAGTCGTATGTCGACGGCAGCGACCTGGTCTGGGGCGCGGCGATCGCCTGGCGGGCGACGGATCACTTCGACGTGGCGCTCGAGTTCACCCAGGTCGAGATGTCTGACGCGGTGCAAAGCCTGCAGCTGAACGTGGACTGGCGGCCCGGCTGGCTGTCACGGTGAGGTCTTGGCGGCCGGCCCGGCGGCCGCCGCGCTCGCCGGGCAGGTGTCGTACACGAGCCAGCCGAGCGTCTCGTCGACGCCGCCGAGCACCCGCTCATAGCGGCGGCATGCGGCCATTTTCGGCGAGGCCGGCGCGGGTACGAATACAGGATTGCCTTCCCCCGGCACCGCCGCCGCGAATGATGGCAGGCCGGAGAGCGTTTCGAACTTCGAGCCGTCGGCGAGCGCCACACACTCGAAACCGTTGCCATCCTCGGCGCGAATGCGCACGCCGACCTTGCCGCCGCTCATGCTCCAGGCCTTGGTGACGCCGAGGCCTTTGCCTGAGACAGAACGCAGGCACGCGAGCATGCCGGGCATCACGTCGCGCAGTTTTCCTGACCAGTCGGACTCGCCCTTGTAGTCGAGGCGCAGCACGGAAACGTCCAGGTAGAGCGGGCTCGCGTTCGGCGGCCGGCGCAGGACGACGTCCACCGGAAAGGCGGCTGCCTGCGCCGCGACCGGCGCGAGCGCGTTCCCCGCGAGGTAGGTCGTTCCCTGGAGGGCAGCGCGTGCGCGCACGACGTACTGGCGACCCGACTGCACCTTGGCTGCGTCGTACTCGAGCGAGAACGGCGTCTCGGCCCCGGCGGCGGATTCGAGCTTGCCGGTCGCGATCGGCGCCGACGCTTGCTTCGCGGCGGTCAACTCGGCAAGTTCCAGTTCGAGCGGCATCCCGGCCGGCATCGACTGACCCGGGGCCAGCACCAGGACGCCAGAGATCCTGCTCGTCGGTTGCTTGCCGCCTTGACCCGCGCCTTTCTGGCCGCAGCCGGCGATTGCCAAAGCCGCGAGCAGCGCGACCATCAGCGGCGCCGCACGACGAATATCGGTATTCATGGAGACAGATGCTAGCACCGGGTTCAGCGCTCGAACAGGTAGGCATCCATCGACAGTGCCGCGCCGGGGGTGCAACGAACGCTGGAGCGGGCGAAGGGAATCGAACCCTCGTCTTGAGCTTGGGAAGCTCAGGTATTGCCACTATACGACACCCGCTGTCCGACGCAGATTCTATGCAGGTTAATGACGGCCAGCAAATCGGTGGCCTGCCCTGCTCGGCAGAGTAACGGACGAGCACTCGTCGAGGTGTGCTCGGCACGTCCACTCTTGTTCCCGGCGGCCGCAGCCGGAAGTAACCTCGAAGATGTTTCGCGGCTTATCGATCGGCAGGGGCTCGATGCCCTTCCTAGGGTGAACCGGACGCCTTGGTGTGTCGTGACCGCTCTGGATTGGTTCCAGCGGCAGTGCGCCGGGCGGTTATGGTTATCACCTGCTGCGGAAGACCGCGATGGCGAAAGATTCGCACTTGGCGTAGGTCTTTTGTCGGATAAAGAGCGCCATTCGGCGTCAATTAGGGGACGGCCATGAAGACTGTGCTGGTTCGAGCGGGTACGTTCGCGGTGTTTGCTACGGCATTACTGATCCTCGGCGGTTGTGCGGTCGGAAATCGGTACGACTACGGCAACGCGATCAGCGGGTTGCCGGTGTCCGGCAGCGGCAGGCTGGCCGTCGACGTCGTCGACGTCCGTCCATACGTGTTGAGCGGTGACAAAAAGCCGGACTTCGTCGGCCTGCAGCGGGGTGGCTTCGGCAACCCCTTCGACGTTCGCACCGGGAGCGGCCGGCCGCTCGCGGCAGAGATGCGCGACGCGATCGCCAAGGCGCTCCAGCAGCAGGGCTTTGCGGTCGTGGGCGGCACCGAGGCGGCACCACGCAAACTGGAACTGCGCGTCTTCGAATGGAAGACCGACGTCATGATGAAGATGAAGACGCTGTACGACCTGCAGCTCAGCGTCTTCGACGGCAGCGCCGTGCTCCTGGCCCAGGCTAGGACGAAGGGGGAGGACGTCGGCAGCGGCGGCTTCGAGTCGGGCAACGCCACGAACGCCGCCCGGACCTTCGAGCTGCGGTTCACCGAACTCGTGCGCGACGAAGCCGTCCGCAGCGCGCTCTCGACGCCGGCCCCGTGATTCCAGGAGTATCGCCATGAAAACATCGTTCGTTTCAGGGCTGCACCGCATCAGCCTCGGCCTGCTGGCCCTGTTGCTCGTCGGCTGCGTCGGCAATACGTCGGGCCAGATGACGCTGCCGAAGGAGCAGGTGCAGGCTGGCAGCTACTTCGTGCAACGGAACGAGAAGGATGACCGCGACCTCGCCTCGACGATCGCAAAGGCGATGCAAGCGCGAGGCCTCCACGCGACCGCGGGGACGGTCGCGCAACGCCCGGCCGAGGCGGCCTACGTCGTGAACTACGTCGACAAGTGGATGTGGGACATGCGCATGTACCTGTACGACCTGCGCATCGATCTACGCGACGCCCGCGACCAGTCGATCCTCGGGTATGGTCAGTCGATGCAGAGCTCGCTGAAGGCCATGGGCCAGACTCACGAGGACGTCATCAATCGCGCACTGGACCAGTTGTTCCCACCCGGCAAGTAGCGGTCGGGGGTGCCCACCGAACACGGCGGGCACCCTTTTGCATCGAACGGGTCCGTCGGAGAGGTATCACTTCCCAGCGCGCGTTCACTGCGGCCTCAGAGGGACCCCGGATTGCAACGGTGCGATTCGCGCCAGCGGCGGGACTGGCAGGATGCCGGTGGGGAACGACCACCATCAGGTAGCTTGGGAAGCTCAGGTATTGCCACTATACGACACCCGCGCGGGCACCGATTCTAGGGCCCAAGCCTGCCGTTCAGAAACCGTCGCTCTCCGCTGGTTGCGGGTCGTGCCGCAGTGGCCGGCGCTACGCAGTCTCCTGCCGACCAAGTACTATCGACCCATGACGCCGCAACTCCTGCGCTACGGACTCGCCGGTGCGGTCGGCACGGCGCTCCATTACGCGATCCTCGTCTCACTGGTGCAGTTCGCCCACGCACCCGCGGTTGCCGCCTCGACGGCCGGCGCCGTTGCCGGGGCGCTCGTGAACTACGTGCTCAATCATCGCTGGACCTTCGCCAGTAGCCGCACACACGATCATGCGCTGCCACGCTTCGCGGCCGTTGCGCTGGCCGGCATTGCCATCAATGCTATAGTGATGGGCACGATGCTCAGCCTCGTCGGCGTGCACTACCTCGTCGCCCAGATCGTCGCCACCGGCGTCGTGTTCGTCGTCAGCTTTCTCGTCAATCGCGCATGGACGTTCTGACTCCCGCCCAACCACGCGCCGGCCGGCCATCGCTGTCGGTCGTGGTTCCCGTGCACAACGAAGAAGCGGTGCTGCCGGAGTTCCACCGGCGGCTCGCCGCCGCACTGGATGGGCTCGCTGCCGACTTCGCTACCGAGATCGTCTACGTCAACGACGGCAGCGGCGACGCATCAATGCGCCACCTCGTCGAGCTGCACGAATCCGACGTGCGCGTGGCCGTCATCGATCTCTCGCGCAATTTCGGCAAGGAAATCGCGATGAGCGCGGGGCTCGATCATGCCCGCGGCGATGCGGTCATCGTCATCGACGCGGACCTGCAGGATCCGCCGGAGCTCATCCCCGACATGGTGCGCGCGTGGCAGGCCGGCAGCGACATTGTGCGGATGCGCCGCGCGAGTCGCGCCAGCGAGAGCTGGCTCAAGAAGGCGACGGCGCGGGCGTTCTACCGGGCGATCGGCCGCATCGGCGAGATCGATATTCCGCCGGACGTCGGTGATTTCCGCCTGCTGTCACGCCGGGCGGTCGCCGCGCTGTTGCGCTTTCCGGAGCGCAGCCGGTTCATGAAAGGGCTCTTCGCCTGGATCGGTTTTCCGTCTGTCGAGATCGTCTACGACCGCGACGGTCGTTTTGCCGGCGAGAGCAAGTGGAATTACTGGCGGCTGTGGAATCTCGCGCTGGAGGGCATCACGTCGTTTTCGGTCGGGCCGCTCAAGATGGCGAGCTACGTCGGATTCGCGACCGCCACCTACGCGTTCGGCTACGGCGTCTACGTCATCGGCAAGACGCTGCTCTACGGCGAACCGGTGCGTGGCTATCCGACGCTCCTGGTCGTCGTGCTGTTTCTCGGCGGCCTGCAGTTGATGGCGCTCGGCATCATCGGTGAGTACCTGGCGCGGATGTTCATCGAGGTCAAGGCGCGTCCGCTCTACCTCGTGCAGCGGAACCTGCCGTCTGCGCAGTCGCTGCCGGTGCCGGCTGTGGCAGCGGAGTCATGGCCATCGCGCTGACGCCCCGCGAACGGCGCGGACTCTGGATTGCCATCGGGCTGCTCATTGCAGTGCGGTTTGCCACGCTCGGCGCGTATCCAGTGATGGATTCCACCGAATCGCGGTACGCCGAGATCGCGCGGAAGATGCTCGAAACCGGCGACTGGCTGATGCCGCAGATCGCCTATGGCGTTCCGTTCTGGGGCAAGCCGCCGCTGTCGGCGTGGCTCTCCGCTGCTTCGATGGGCGTGTTCGGCGTCAACGAATTCGCGGCGCGCCTGCCGTCGCTGCTGCTGATGCTGGGATGTGGCGCACTCGTGTTCATGCTGGCCCGCCTGCGCGCGGGTCGCGACGAGGCGCTGCTGGCGAGCTCGTTCTTCGCGACCACAGTGCTCGTGCTTATTGCCGGCGGCGCCGTCATGACGGACGAGGCGCTCGCGTTCGGCAC
>Ga0315278_10002802_pt1 | contig 15566 bp, 11 predicted proteins | sample YL17G06_0_MG_FD_203880 | JGI IMG/M metagenome (GOLD analysis project Ga0315278, IMG submission 203880) | Sediment microbial communities from Yellowstone Lake, YNP, Wyoming, USA - YL17G06_0 | ecosystem: Environmental > Aquatic > Freshwater > Lake > Sediment | place: USA: Wyoming | collected... | reverse complement strand
CGGAAAAAGTTCGTATCTCCTTCCCGCTCGTCAAGTCCCAGAACTTTAAGGTATTATCCTTAGATGCAGACACCATTGTTGCTCCACCAGGCGAAACGGCGCAGCCCAGCACAGAATCCGTATGCCCGGTAAAGGTTCGTATCTCCTTTCCGGTCTCAAATTCCCAGAGCTTTAATGTTTTGTCATCAGATGCAGACACCGCGGTTTTTCCATCCGGCGAAACAGCGCAGTCAAACACAAGCCCCTGATGCCCGGGAAAAATTCGTATTTCCTTTCCGCTCTCCAATTCCCAGAGCTTTAAAGTTTGATCAGAAGATGCAGACACCACAGTTTTTCCATCCGGCGAAACGGCGCAGTCCTCCACAAAATTCTGATGCCCGGTAAAGGTTCGTATCTCATTTCCACTCAGCAAATCCCAGAGTTTTAAGGTATTATCCCATGATGCAGACACCAGGGTTTTGCCATCCGGTGAAATGGCGCAGGCATATACATTGCGTTTATGCCCGGTAAAGGGTCGCATCTCCTTTCCGCTCTCCATATCCCATAGCTTTAAGGTATTATCCCAGGATGCAGACACCAGGGTTTTGCCATCCGGTGAAATGGCGCAACTAGACACAGAACTCCGATGGCCGGAAAAAGTTCGTATCTCCTTTCCACTCTGCAAGTCCCAGAGCTTTAAGGTATCATCATTGGATGCAGAAACCATGGTTTTCCCATCCGGTGAAAATGCGCAGCCCTTCACAGAATCCGTATGTCCGGTAAAGGCTCGTATCTCCTTTCCGCTCTCCAAATCCCAGAGCTTTAAGGTTTTATCCTCAGATGCCGACACCACGGTTTTTCCATCCGGCGAAACGACGCAGTCCATCACAGGTCCCTTATGTCCAGAAAAAGTTCGTATCTCCTTTCCGTTCTGCAAGTCCCAGAGCTTTAAGGTTTGGTCTTCAGATGCCGACACCACGTTTTTCCCATCTGGCGAAACGGCGCAGCCCCATACAATATTCTGATGCCCGGTAAAGGTTCGTATCTCCTTTCCGCTCGGCAAGTCCCATAATTTTAAGGTATGATCATCAGATGCCGACACCACGGTTTTCCCATCCGGTGCTATCGCGCAGGCCCTTACCCCATCGGAATGCTTCGAATTGGGACTGCCTAAAAAGCCGGTCAGTTCCTTGCCGATAAGCCCTTGAAAGTATTTAAAATTTTTATCCTCCGGGTGGTAACCGCGAGAGTCCAATTGCAGCACCTGTGTTATTTCCTTCGGTCCCGCCTCCCGGTTCTTTTTCAGCCACTGTTCCACCAATTCCTTTTGCGCCAGTCGAAACAACAACTGTTTTCTTAACTCCACCAGTTCCGAATCGCCGGTATCGAAAACCTCATAATTCAGGAACTCCATTAAAAGCGTATCCCGGCTCAACTTGATAAGCGGATCGAGACGCCCGATATATTCTCTGATACGGACCTTATCTTCCGCCAAAACCAGGCCCTTTAAATAGTCGTAAATCCAATCCATTGCAGCCGTGTTTTGACGGACCATTTCAAGAACCGGTTTTCTTAAACCCTTGATGCGAATCGATTGGAAGGTTTTGGTTATCTGCCATTCCAACTCCGCCAGGCATTTGATCCCCAATTCATGGAGCAGACCCCGTGCATATTCCACCTGGATGTCCCGCAACGCCCCCAGTATGGCAAATCCTTTCAGCAGGTCATTCCCTGCTGCAATGGGCACTGTTTCCAGGGCCAGGAAATCATCTTTTCTAACCGCTGCCCCCACCAGTTCCGACAAACGCCCGGGGTCCTTCCGCAACTGTTGAATTATATAAAAAGCGGCCAGGAACTCCATTACCGAGGAATGGATGAATACAAACTCCCCGGCCCCGGCCCGAAGCAGTAAGTGGTCCTGTTGGAACCGCTCGATCCATTCCTCCACGAATCGCGTCAAGCGGTCCTCATCATAATGGAACCGTTCGGCAATGACCGGTTTAAAATGCAATTTCAGCGTGTCTTCGTTTACCTGGCGCTGCACCTTACCGTCCACGCCGTCGAAAAAGAGCCGGAAACACAGGGACCCTAACCCGTCGTAAATCGCCCCGGCATCCTTGTACTTTTCAAAGAAGCCTGTTTTCTTTACCTCTTTAAAAAACAATTCCAGGTTCTTATAAGGAAACGTATCTGTTTTAATATTTTCCCAGACCTTGATAAGGATAAATTTCATCAGCAAGTCGTACATGGGGAAGCGGTGGTCGAACTGTCCGTAGGCCTGGAAATAAGCCGTAACCAGCAGCGCGGTAATCGGCGTTGCCGCCATTTTTACTACCATCTCTTCCTGCCAGATGGACCGGTCAAACTCGCGGTAAACCGGCGAATCTTCATCCATCAAATTCCGGGCCACGTCCCGCACCTGATCCATGGTGAGGGACAGCACATTAAACACCGGCAGCTTATCCTGCCGCAAATGAATCCGTTCCGATGGCCGCGAGGTCAGGAAAAGCCGGTTTTTTGAAACCAACAGCAGGAACAATTCGGTAATCCGTTCTTTGCATGGCGTATCCGGCGCCTCGTCCAGCGCATCCACCAGCAGCATGAGTCGGTTCTCCGTGAAAGCAGACTTCACTTTGTTCACGGCGTTCCGGAATTCTACCCACTCATCCGGCGTCAAATCGACGCAGTCCCTGGACCCGAAAAGAAACACCCAGGTCATGTACGCCAGCGCCGAATCCTTATCCGGCATCACTGTTACCGCGCCGTATTGTTTTTTATGCCAGTCATCGTAAAAAGGAATATCCCGGCAGGGCACAAACAGGACTAATTGTTTTTGCCGCGGTTTCCGGTGCTTATCGGTTGTAAATTCCTTGTGCGCCAGGTGGCGGAGGATGGTTGTTTTACCCGCCCCTGGAAGGCCGAAAATGATACCGCCGGTATATCGTTTATCCCGGTATAGTGTTTCGACATCGATCTCGTTAAAATCCCGCCGGCGTCCGCCCCCGAATCGTTCGTTGAAAATCCAATCATCATCCCCTTTTTTTCCCCTTTTCTTTGCGGTATCTTTTTCCGGCCCGTCTTCATCCCGCCAAAACTCCCGGTACGGTTCCACCGGTTTCACTACCCCCGTACTCTGCGCGCCCTGGCCTACATCGCAAAGAATGGAAAGGTTAATAAAATTTTTAATCATGGGGACCGGGGGGTACATATTCCCAAAAACCGGGATATACTCCACATCCCTGGCAAGGTCATCCAGGCACTGTTCCAGCAGGTTGGAAGCCCCGGTTCCTTTTTCCGCCGGTATCAACCGGTAAAAAGGCGGAAACCACTCGTCACTGTCAAAACCCTTGAGGGGTTCGTTCAAAGTCAGGCGATCGGCTTCGATATTTTTGGCGGTCAGCAGGGAATTGATGCCCTGGTAAAGTTCACGGGTGACCATTAATTGGCGCGGTCCCGCATATTTCTCCATGCGGAACACCTTGATCCCTTCAGGACTTACCAGGTCGGAGGGCTTTTTCCCGGTCATTTGAAATTGGAAATAACCGCTGTGGGCCACCATGCGGAATTTGGAAATAAATCCGAACCGGTCTTCGGGTTTGTCCCGCTCAAACAGGTCCAGCATAATTTCCAGCAGGAGTCCCGGTTCTTTACCAAAGAGTAGCGCCGCATCCCCCATGAATTTGATGACCTGGAACTTATATTTCCGGGCAATGGATGTTATCTTTTCCTGGAAATAGGCCGTGTACCGGCGCGTATAGTCATCCCCCAACTTGTCGGACTGGGACGTATAATTCACGATATCAATCAGCGCCAGGATACCTTGCAGTGTTTTGAAATCAGCCATTAATCCATTTCCTCCCTGCTAAGCCATTGAGAAAATGCTCCCGCTGAAATGGTTTTTACCTTATTGAAAAGAGTTCCTTCATAAATATGCAGCCCGAACCTGGCGATCTGTCCATAAACACGATCATGAATTTCATTAAAGGGGTTTTTGCCCGGGTTGTAAACCAGGACATACGATTTTTTCAAACCTACAATATCAAGAAAACTCGAATCATTCTTCTCTTGTGAAACAATATGATGTAAGACAATATTCCCACCTTCGACGGCTTTTAATTTAATTTTATCTTTTTCCCTGGAATTGATTGTGCCATTTTTAAATTCCACGAAAACAACGGTGCTCTTCCTAAAAAGTATCATGTCCGGGGATTTGGGTTTACCTTCCTCCCGGTATTCATAGGCGGCCTGGACAATTTTATCATAATTATGGAACTCACCTGCATCATTGATCAAAATTTCATTATTGGCGGTGTCTTTGCTTATTTGACTCAACGGTTCGAGGCAGTCCCCGAACCGGCGACTAATAATCTCTTCAACTTCCAATTCGGTAATCATACGATATCCTTTGCATGGATCGTTTCCAGCTTCCGGAAAGGCTCCGCCAATATTTCGAAAATTGGGGATATGTCATGGGTCACATTGCCGATGCCGGAGGTAAACCGTTTGGGTATTTTTTTACTCAAATAGAAAGCGGTTCTGCCTTTTTCCAAACGTTCATCCGAATAGAGTTTTACCGCTTCGAGAAAATAAGGACTTTGAGAAGTCAACAGGAGAGTGCTTCCCTCCTTTGCCAATTCCACCAGTACTTCCGCGAATCGAATCTGCCAATGCGGATGAATATGGGTTTCCGGTTCATCGAGGATTAAGACGTTTTTTTTGTCTAAATAACCGGCTTGTTTGAGTATACTTACAATTCCCATGTATTTGATGCCCGAAGCAATCGAAAGCCCTTTGAAAGTTTGATCCCCCTTTTCAAACACAAAATCTCTTTCTTCGGGGTCATAATAGAAATCCCCGCCGATAATATCCCGGATATGACCGGCAATCTTTGAAGTGTTCCCCCGGGTGGGATGGTCCGTTAGTTTCAATATTAAATCTTTCATATATTCCGGTGAATACGCTTTTTCAAGCATTTCCGCCTGTTTTTTACTTACCCCGTTTCGATCGAACTCGGTCTTTGAGAAACGGATCATATCTGCCAGGTTGACCACTACCGGGGATTCGATGAAAGTGGCATCCTCGAAACCAAGCTTATCATTTAAACAGATCCCGGGAGAATCGCCTGCGCCGCTGATTTCAAATATCGTATTATTGCCTTCCCGACCGTTGATAAGAAATTCCTGGGATTTGGCGAATTTGTTGCCGATTTTATCACTGAAAAGGGAGACCAGGTAATTTCTTAAAGTCCGTTTGTATACTTCTTCTTTCGAGGGTTTGTTCGCGATAAGAGAACCGATCCGGTTGGGGAGGTCTTCCAGGGTCACCTCAACATCGGAACTGCGCCGGACTGTTTCAACAAAACTCTTTACTTTTTCGAAAATGACGGCCCTGCTTTCGTCGATTGGCCTGGGACTGTCTAACAACTCCAACGCATCATTTGTTAATTCATCGAAAAATGTTTTTCCTGCCTCAAGAATCGATCGCTCGGTATATCTTTTCCTGAAATCGAAATAATACTCTTCGATTAAGCTTTGGACCTGTCTTACCCGGTACATCCGGGCGTCTCTTTCATACCGGTTAAACGTTTTGATGATTGCAAAGATAAGTTTCCCGACGGTACTTTTTCCCGTATCGTTTTCGCCCGCAATCACAGTCAAACCGTCAAACCGGATATTTGCTTCCTCTATCATCCCGGTATTCTTAAATGTTACCAGCATCATAACCTCTTGATTTCTTTTGTTCGTTATTCCAATTACTATAGATTCAAGTTAATCTTATGAAAAAAAATGCAAAAAGTCAACCATAATCCCTTTTTTATGATAGAATAATACCCTGTGAAAATGATTTAATTGCGATAAGGAGCGAACCTATGAACCTGGATTTTGAAAATATTCTTTCTGTTGCACAGGAAGCGGCCTTAACAGCCGGGAAATATCTCAAAGAGAATTTCGACCAAAAACCGGAGATCGAATATAAAAGCGAAATGGAACTGGTTACGGAAAGAGACCGCGAAAGTCAACAAATTATATGCAAAATCATCAAAGATCATTACCCCCACCACTCCCTCCTGGGCGAAGAAGACCTGGATGTGGTCAAAGAAAAAGAACTTTTATGGATGATCGACCCCATCGACGGCACCACCAACTTTGCCCACTCCTTGCCTATTTTCAGCGTCAGCATCGCCTTCCTGGCGGCGGGGAAAACCCAGGTGGGCGTGGTTTACGCCCCGATGCTGGAGGAGATGTTTTACGGCGTACGCGGCGCCGGCGCTTTCCTTAACAAAAAACGACTCCATGTCTCCCGGGAAAAAGAAATGGGGAAATCGGTGCTGTGCACCGGGTTTCCTTATGACATCAGGGAATCGAAAATAAACAATGTGGATCATTTTAATAAATTTATTTTCCGGGCGCTGGCGGTCCGGCGCCTGGGCTCGGCTGCCCTCGATCTCTGTTATACGGCCGCCGGCCGTTTGGACGGTTTCTGGGAACTGAAACTTAAACCCTGGGATACGGCGGCGGCGTTCCTGCTGGTGGAAGAGGCCGGCGGAAAAGTTACGGATTTCTCCGATAATCCTTTCGATCCTTTAATGATAGAATGTGTGGCCTCAAACGGCTTTATTCATCCCCAGATGTTGGAGATTATTAATCGATAAGGTATTCTTGGATTGAATTTTTTATGATGTTGACAAATCCCTAAGAACGCATTACAATGTATTACGTATTGTGTAGGAGGCCGTATGACTGAAACACTCACGGTTAGAATCCCTGAAAGCATGAGATTCGAATTAATGGAACTGAGTAAGGAGCAAAAGAAACCGGTCAGTGACCTGGTCAGGGAATCATTGCAAAAATTCATTGCGATCCAACGTTTCAGGAAACTGCGCAATACGGTTATACCTTTTGCGGAAGCGCGAGGGATATTCACTGACGAAGATGTGTTCAGGGAATTTTCATGAAACTTATCCTGGACAGCAATGTGATTATTGCTGCATTTTCAAGTAAAGGTTGAAGATTATTAATCGATAAGGTGTTCCTCTTTGATTCGTGAAAGAAAGGCGAAGATAACGGTAGCAACTCCCAGGATCAACAGGGTATTGGGGATGGACCAGGCGGCCAGGAGACCGGCAAATGTATTAACCACCACGATGGCAAAAGTTCGCAGCATGGATGTGGTGGAAAGAACCGTGGCCCGCTTGTCCGAAGGGATATACTTGTTCATGTAACTGGAAAACAACGGCCCCCGCGTCAACCCGAACCCGGCGCTCAAAATAATAGCCCCTATCACCAACGGCATATAATGCGTAAAACCCAACACGATAAAAGCAACCCCGGTTATAAATGTACTGAAAAACAATAACCGCTTTTTGGCACCCAACCACCCCTCGAACCGTAAGAAATTGTTGATAATAAAAATCTCCCCCAGGCTCATGCCGGCATGCACGAACCCAAAATAAACGATATCCACACCTACTTTTTTCAACAACGGCTGGTAAAACCAGATAATGATCCAGGCAAACGCATTAACGACCACCATATCCAGGGTCAGGAGTTTCAATACGCGGTTCCCTATGAAAAAACGGACGCCGTCGGTCAGTATTTTTTTATATGAACGGAATGACAGGGTGGGTTTCTTTTCCCATACCGGGGGTTCTTTGAAGGTACAAGCCAGGAACGCGGCAATGGCTATGGGAACGGCTTGTAAGGTCAGGGTTATGCGGAGCCCGTAATTTTTGGCAATGAAGCTTCCCGCTACTGCGCCCACCACGATCCCGGCCAGTTTAAAGGATTCCATCCGGGAAAATACTTTCTTGGAAAACTGGGTTTGACCGGTCTCTTTCAAACTGTCATAAATGAGCGCCTCATCGGCCCCGGATAGCAGGGTATAGGAGACGCCGAAAATGACTTCCGCGATCATGAAGATTATAAAATTGGGGTAACTGACATATACCATGATCCCGATGATGCCAACAAAACAACCGAGGATTATGGACACTTTGCGGCCTAAAAAATCGGCAACGGTCCCGGTGGGGATTTCCAGTAAGAAATTCCAGAACATGAACCAGGCGTTCAAAAACAGTATCTGGGAAAATTTAATGCCGCCCCATTCGATGTAAAAGGGAACGATTACGGCAGAGATAAAATACATGTTGAAGAGCAGTCTCACCAGGTACATTTTCCAGGTATTGGATGCAAACGTGTTTTTCATTTTATTTCACTTCCATTGGTTACACGGGTAAACCAGGATAAGGATTATAACATCAAATGAAGGTAATTAAAAGTTTTGGGAAGTCCAGAAACCCTTTTTCAAAAGGGTTTCTGGTCGCCGAAGGCATCTTTTATATTTGCTTTTTCAGTGTTTTTCATTTATAATGGGAAATCGGAGTAAGTTAAATGAAACTATCCTGTCCCCAGTGCAGTGCAGAGAACATGGTTGAGATACCCGACGAATTTGTCCACTGCGAATTCTGCAAAAGTTCTCTTTATATCGATATCGATGGAATTACCGTGGTCTACTCTTTTACACCTATTGTGGAAGCCCAACAATTGGGCATGTATTTGAAACGGGACTTTGAAAAAACCGGGTTTAATGAAGCCATCACGGTCCAACGTTCAGCGCCGCTTTATTTCCCTTTCTGGCGCGTGGAAGGAAGCGATAAACTGGAGAGGGCTTGCTCTCATTTCCCGGGTGAACATATCGGAATCCCGGCGGGTGAAAAAGTATTTTTCGACCACGACGGGGCCCTGGAAAAGAGTATCGAGGTTCTTTCCATCGATACCCAGCCCGGGACAGCGAAAAAACGCACGCTCTATTATGTCCCGTTTTTCCAGGTGAGCATTATTTTCAACCGGAAGAATTACACGTTCTTCGTCGATGCCGTGACCGGCGTTGTAAGCGGCGACCCCATACCTTATTTCTCAGTGGATGCCACCTTCAAATTATTCCTGATGTTCATCGCCATATTTTTAATTTTGTTGGTCATCAACAGTGTTTTCGACAATATGTTGATGGTGATTCCGCTGTGCTTGGCGACCATGGCCGTTGTTTACCGCCTGTCGCTTACGCGGTTGGAGAAAAAGAAAATAAAATGAAAATCAACGTATCGTGCTGCGATTCCTGCGGCGCCCCGCTGCCGGTCAGCGAGAGCCAGTTTGTCACCGAATGCCGCTACTGTAAAAACAAATACTATATCCCCCAGGAATTCCCGCCGGCGGTGGTTTTGAAACCCCTGGCCGGCAAGGAGAGCGCCAGGAATATCGTGTTAAAAGAATTAAGGGACCCGGAAATTTCCGTACATTTTTTGAAAAACTCTTTTTACGAACGGGGGACGCTCTATTATATTCCTTTTTTCGAAGTACGGGGTATCCGGTCGGGTTTTACTTCGCCGTCGGCTGCGGAACAGCCGGAGTACAATTACCTGGCCTATGAATACCTGGAAAAAGCCAATGACCTCACCGACCTGGACCTGGAGTTCTTCCAATCCGAAACCGTGGAAACCGCGGTAATTTCAGCGGAGCAGGTTCCTTTCAACCCGGTGGAGATGCGCCAAACAGGTATCGTGCTGCCGCCCCGGGATATTCTTACCTTGATGAGAAACAAAAACCCGTACGCACTGGAATCGGTGGAACATTACCACCGTTTGATTTACTTTCCCGTTTGGGAAATCAGTTACAGTTTCCGGGGGATCATTTTCAAGAGTTATGTATCCGGTGTGGATGGTAAGCCCATCAAAATCCAGGGGCTGCGCAGTCATAAAAGAAAGTTGTGGATATCCATGTCCGGGCTCCTGGCTCTGGCCGTGATACTGGGGCGGGGGATTAACGCCGGCAGCGGGGGTTTAATCGTCACCGCCGTCATCGGTCTGCCGGCGGCGGCGATTTTGCTTCCTTATTTCTGGGAGCTATTCGCTTTCCAGGAAATCGTGGAACTACGCGGGGAAATAAAGGAATATCAAACCATCAATTATACGGAGAATGCCTTATTAAAATTCGGTCATAAAATGGTGGAGGGTTTTCTCGATATGCTGGGCAGCGGCGGCGGGGGGAGTTCATCATGAGTCGCGCGATTTGTCTTAAATGCCCGCAGTGCCGGGCCAACCTCAGCGGTGAAAACAACAGCAAGGTCTTTTTCTGTCACACGTGCGCCCTGTGTTTCAACGTGGACACGGCCCAGGGTAAACTCTTACCGTACCCGGTGCTGTATATTAATCCTAAGAAGCCCGGGGGATCGGAACAGGTTTATTTTCCTTTCTGGCAATTTGAGAGCCGTTATACGTTAGATGGCTCGGTTCCTACAGACAGTTCCATTACCCGGATGTTTTACGTCCCGGCATTTTTCATTAAAAACATCAACTATTTCGGAGATATCGGTTTTTATTACCTGAAGCATAACGTTATCCTGGAGCCGGGGCCGTGGAAGCGCCTGGGGGTTTTCCCGGCGGACAGGGATATCCGGCATGCCTTGCGGTATCCGCAAATCTATCTCACCAAAGAAAATTTCCCTTCGCTGCGGGACATGAAAAAGGGGTTTTCCGAAGTCCAGGTCAAGCACCTGAAAGCAGGGGTAGCCCTGGTCCCTTTTTACAAAGCCGAGCATTCCTATACCGATTCCATTCTCTCCTGGAAGTACCCATCAGGGGCGCTCATTTAACTTTTCATTTGCATCATTAATAATTACTAATTAACAATTAACAATTGACAATTGACAATTAAATCCCCTCATGATGGCCCACGAATGACACGAATTTACACGAAAAACTTAGCCGCTAAGAACGCGAAGGACCGCTAAGAACAAATGCCCGCGAAACACACGAAACACACGAAAAAAAACATTCGTCCACGTAACGGCGATTTTATTCCTCCGGTTTTTTCTTACCTTCTTACCTTCTTACCTTCTTTCTTTTCTTCATCATTCATCATTTTATATAAAAACGTCCAGGTCTTTTAAAAATCCCGCTTTTGGTATATAATACCTATTGTTATAAATAGTAAAGGCTTATGAATAATTTTTTAGGATAAAAGATAAAGTGAATATGGAAGAAAAGAAAGAACATACGGATGTATATAAGACGCTTAAATTCTTAAAGGATGAACTGAAAAATTTCGGGGATATTGCCAGACACTTGAAGCCCTCTTCCGGGGAAATTCCTACTTTGAAGGGCATCGATATTTACGGGGAGGCTGTTCCCCTTAACGGGATTGCAGGTGGGGACCATATTATTTACGTCGATTTCAATAAACGTTTTGACCTGGACCAGCGCATCGCGGAAGCAGAAAAAGACAACCGGCCGGGGGTGGCGGAAAAATTGAAAATAAACAAACGGCGGGCCGGGGTACTGTTAGCGGATGCGGCCGGTCATAATATCACCGACGCCCTCCTGGTGGCCATGCTGCACCAGGCCTTTCTTACCGGCGTCCAATACGAATTGAAACACAAAGGCGAAGTGACCCCGGAATTGTTTGAAATCCTCAACAGCCGGTTCTTTAACTCTTCGAGTCTTACCAAATTCATTACGCTCATTTACGGCGAAATTTCAGACGTGGGTAAATTTCGTTTCATCAGCGCCGGACATCCCTTGCCGATAGTGTTTTCGTCCAAATACGATAAATTGATCAAAGTCTGTTTTGAACGGATGTTCCGTTTCCCTCCCATCGGCACCCTGCCCTCCGGGGAAGATGTGGACTGCGAACGTAATTTTAGCCGGTTGGGCTACAAAAGAAAATACTCCGTGCACGAAATCAACCTGATGGGGACAGGGGATATCCTCCTGCTCTATTCGGACGGGTTCTCCGAACACCGGAACGACCGGGAAATTCTTTATCTCTCCGGGCGACTGACGCAAACCCTCAACCGGATTAAAAACGGCAGCGCCAGGGAAATCTATTTTAACCTGAAAGACGATCTCCTGGAGTTTGCCGCACCCTCGGATGATATCAGCTTCGTGGTGATTAAAAAAATATAGGGGCAAAAGGCGCATTCCATTTATCCGGTACAACTTTAGTTGTACAAATTTTATTTTTTTTTTCATACCGAAAATACAACTTTCGGTGTATTGACAAAGCCGCCATTCCTCTTCTATCATTATAACCTATAACAAATAACCGGTAACCCGAAAAAAGGGAAGCAGTATCGATGTGAGGCTGTATGCAGTATGAATACACAAAAGAGTACCAGGGAGGCAATCAAAAAAACCAAATCAATAAAGGAGGAATTTTTCAAATGAAAAAATTCAAGTATTTTGTCGTGTTTTTAGTGTTCTTTGGACTAACCTTCGCGGTTTCAGGGGCAGGAAACGGGAAAAATAAGTCTACGCTTATTTCTAACTCCGCCAATGAGACCGTGATCACGTTCAATGTCGATTCCTATGATTTTGAACGTGTGCAGACCCCCGGGGGTGAATCGGTAATCGTCACAGCACCGCACGCCGGCAGGATAATGACAGTGGGCGCGCCGGACCTGGCAAAATTCAGCAGCGCCGTGATTATCCCCGATCAAGGCAAAATGGCGGTGGAGGTGGTCGATGCCACGTACACCGACCTGGACAATATCAAAATTGCCCCTTCCAAAGGAAATCTTCTCAGGAACCAGGACCCTGCCCTGGTCCCCTATGAGTATGGCAAAGAGTATAAGAAGGACGCCTTTTTCCCGGGGACATTGGCTGACCTCAACGATCCGTATATTGCCAGGGATTTCCGCGGCCAGGCCGTCATCCTCTATCCTTTCCAGTATAACCCGGTAACCGGGATTTTACGAGTGTACACGACGCTCACCGTAAAAGTGTATAAGAAAGGTAATGCCGGTGGAAACGAATTTAACCGGGACAAACCACTCCGGTTCGATGAAATCGCCGACGAATTTGACAATGTGTATTCCCGGCATTTTCTCAACTATGATGTCATGGCCCAGGCAGAGAGCTCGTTGGCTTCGCCGATGTATACCCCGCTGCCGGACCCCAAAGGCCGGATGTTGATCGTTTGTTACAGCGGTTTTATGTCCAACATGGCCAACTTTGTATCATATAAACAAAGCATCGGGTATACCGTGGACCTGGTAGATTATTCCACCATCGGCAGCGCCGCGGCGTTAAAAACCTATGTCGCCAATTATTACAACACCAATGGCTTGACCTACTTATTGTTGGTGGGCGACAATGCGCAGATACCGGTTTCCAGTACCACGGCCGGCGACTCGGATAATAACTACGGCTATATCGTGGGCAGCGATCATTACCTGGATATTTTCGTGGGACGTTTCTCCGCAGAGACCACGGCCCATGTAGACACCCAGGTTAACCGGACAATTTGGTATGAAAGGGACCTGGCTTCTTCCGCCACCTGGTTCCGGCAGACCACCGGGATGGGAACATCCGAAGGCCCCGGCCACAACGGCGAATACGATTATCAACATGTAAATAATCTACTGACCGACCTGGCCGGTTATGGTTATACCACCTCCACCAACCACCAGAGCGGCGGCTCCACCGCCAACCTGACCAACTTGATCAATGCCGGTAAAGGTGCGTTGTGGTACTGCGGCCATGGAAATATCGACGGCTGGTACTGCGGCTGGACTTTCCTCAATGCCCAGGTGGCGGCCTTGACCAACGACAACATGCTGCCGGCGGTCTTTTCCGTGGCCTGCCAGGTGGGAAATTTCAAGAACTATACCTGCTTCTGCGAATACTGGCTGCGGGAAACCAACGGCAGCAACTTCGCGGGAGCCATTGCCCACTGCGGTTCCACCATCAACCAATCCTGGAACCCCCCCATGGACGCCGAGGATGAAATGGTGGACCTCCTGGTTTCCGCTTCCGGGCCCAAGAGAACCTTTGGCGGCGTATTTGTAAACGGTATGTTCAAGATGAATGACTTGAACGGAACCGGCGGTTATGATATGACCGACACCTGGGTCTGTTTCGGCGATTCTTCCGTGCAACTGCGCACCCCCGGGACCCCGGATGGTCCTGGCGGCGGCGGTCCCACCCCACCTACCGCTAATTTCACCGGCACGCCCACCACCGTCAGCGTAGGCGGAACCGTTAATTTTACCGATACATCCACCGGCAGCCCCACATCCTGGTCCTGGACCTTCGAAGGCGGCGCACCGGCTGCCAGCACCGCCCAGAATCCTTCTGTCGTTTATAATACCGCCGGAACTTATGATGTTAGCTTAACCGCCATAAACGCCCAGGGCAGCGACACAGAAACCAAAACCGATTATATTACCGTCTCCACCGCGCCGACTTACTGCGCCTCCCAGGGCAACAGCCAGGCGAGTGAGTGGATAGCCCGCGTAAGGATTGGAAACCTGGATAACAGTTCCGGCGCTTCTGCATACACTGATTTCACCGCCAAATCCGCCACATTAACCAAAGGCGCATCGGTTTCCGTCACCTTAACTCCCGGTTACAGCGGCACTTCGCGTACCGAATACTGGAGAATCTGGATCGACTATAACAAGGACGGCGATTTTATCGACACCGGCGAACAGGTTATAAGTTCACGCGGCAAAAGTGCGCGTACCGGTTCTTTCACCGTTTCGACCTCCGCCCTTAGCGGTAATACCCGTATGCGGGTATCCATGAAATACGGCGCTTATCCCACTTCCTGTGAAACCTTCTCATACGGTGAAGTAGAAGACTACACGGCAAATATCCAATAACAATTCGTAGGATTTGATTTACAAGGTAGGGGTTTGATTAATCAAACCCCTACACCTCTTTTTGTCCCTGTTTTTCCCCGGTTAACCATTAATAATTAACAATTGACAATTAATAGTTATCTCAAACCATCATCCGCGGAAGGGGGGGGAAAATTTGGCTGTCCCCTAATCTTCTCAGTTTCGTGGTGATTAAAAAAATATAGGGGCAAAAGGCGCATTCCATTTATCCGGTACAACTTTAATTGTACATCTTTTATTTTTTTTTAATACAGAAAATACAACTTTCGGTGTAGAGGAATTTTTCTTGCATGTCCCTTTTTCATTTAATTCATTATTTTTTTTCTTTGACAAAGACATCTTTACCGTTGAAAACAATGGCCAGTTTTTTTATATTGGAGATGCCGCTTTCAAGGAGTTCGGTTTCGTATTTTTTATCTTCGATTTGTTTTAATGCGGATTTTGCAGCGGTTTCCACGGTTTCGTTTTTCCTGATTTTTTTAAACTCGATGATATATCCTAATTTTGAAACATCTCCCGGTATGATCATAATATCATATCGACCGTACCCGCTCTCTCGATTGCTTTTGACCCGGTAGGCGGGGGCAAGCCAGAGTAATAAACCCATCACAAAAGCGTGATAAACCTTTTCCGGGTCCCCGGCCACATCGAAAAAACTCATGGAGGCGGCGATATAATCGGAAAATATTTCCTCGAAAACTTCGATATCCCCTTCTATTAGCGCCTTGAGCATGATCTCCAATTTTTTGTTTTCGATTTTTGAAGTGAAATAGCTTTCGATAATACGGGTATAAGTGATGCGCACTTCCCTATTGGGAATAGACAGTGAATAATAGACTTTATCGGCGACATCATCCCTTCTTTTGGCGGAGGGCTTTAAATACCCCCCCATCAACAGGAAACTCCAGAGA
>Ga0315278_10002801_pt1 | contig 15568 bp, 12 predicted proteins | sample YL17G06_0_MG_FD_203880 | JGI IMG/M metagenome (GOLD analysis project Ga0315278, IMG submission 203880) | Sediment microbial communities from Yellowstone Lake, YNP, Wyoming, USA - YL17G06_0 | ecosystem: Environmental > Aquatic > Freshwater > Lake > Sediment | place: USA: Wyoming | collected... | reverse complement strand
TGCATTTCAACAACCCAAACATTCCTGCCCTACCCCTTCTCGCATTCTTTTCGCCTCCCCGCCCCCCCCCCCTCAAATAGGCTGCCACCGCCACTCAGGAGCAGGCCTGGGTTGGGCGGGTGTTCCGAGGCGAGCAGGGCGGGCATGGTGTGGCAGGCCTGGCCGACCTGCGAGCGGTCGCGGCGGGCGCAAATGTGACGTACGAGGAGTTTCAGCATGCGGCGTCCGTGGTGAGTGAGGCAGAGTGAGATGGGGAGCGGGATGGGAACGAGCGAGCCAGAGGAGCAAAGGAGGTGGCTTTGGCTTGATGCGAGGGAGAAGCAGGAGCCGACTCGGCCTCTCTTTTTTCGCTTCCTGCTAAGTGCGCACCAAACCTCACACCCCTCCTCCATTCTCCGCAACACTCGCCCATGCCCCTCCTAGGTTGCCTCCTACGCCTTCCTACTGCCGGACGATGCCAACGTGGTCCGCCGGGTCCTACTGCCACTGCTCGACTTGATCAACCATGCCAACGATGACGCCGCAAACGCTGTGGTCGGCCGGGAGGGTGGATTCTTTGTGGCCCGGACGATCAAGGACATCGAAGCCGGGGAAGAGGTGCGGAGGGCAGGGAGAGGGGGGCTGCGGAGCGGGGTGCGGACATCGAAAAGAGGACGAGGCCTGGAAAGTGCGGTGATGGGCTTACCCATGTGCACGCGCCGCTCCTTCGTGTCCCTTTTGCTTACACTGCACGTGCGCACCTACCTCACTTTCCTCCGCATCCTCCCCTACAACCTGCGCTCCAACTACACCCTCCCTCAGGTCCGATTCAGCTATTCAAATGGCAATGCCCGCAACGACCACGCGTTACAGCACTACGGCTTCCTCAACCGGGACCAGGCGGCCGACCCGCTGCTGTGCTGTGTTGACGAACCCGGCGGGGACCTGTGGAACTGCCCAGAACCGGGTGCGGGGCTGTTGGCGCGCGCGGAGCAACTGAATGAGCAAGGTGGGTAGCAGAGAGTGAGGGGTAGTTAGGGGTCCATTTCTCCGCATTTCACCTCTTGTTTCCTTCGCGCGCTCCCGTGCGGGCTTGCTGACATTTGCGCGCACCTACCATCTCAATCCTGGCACAGAACGCGAGGCGGCAGCCCAGCGACTGGAGCTTATTTTAGATGCGATGAAGTCGAGTGAGAGTGAAGATGAAGCGATTTTGGCCGGTAAGTCGGGTTCGAGAGCGTGCTTTGGGCATTGCGAAGATGCGTGCGAAGAGCGCGCACGTAGTGGGCGTGATGCGGGGAAGACAGAAGGAGCGAAAGTCAGCGTCCGGCCCATTCTTAGCATGCCCACACCCTGACCCCTCCCCTCCTCCCTGACTTATTACATGTGCGCATGCAGGCGTCCCACCCCGCCATTGGCGCCGCGCCACGCTGGTCGAGTTCCGCATTCTACGGAAACGTGCCCTGCGGCGCGGGATCGCAAAATTGCGCGGGCAAGACCCGGAGACTGCAGCGTTGAGGGACTTCGGAAAGAAGGGTGGGGTGGACCACTCTGAATTGTGAATCAGGGAAAAGGGTACGGAGGCCGTTTCAAAGTGCGGTGGTCGGGGACTTGGTGCGCAGGGACGTAGGTAAAAGGCTGTTTGGAGATTAAGTGCGGGGATAGGGTGCAAGGGGGGCGCCTGCGCGTTTGGAGCTCCAAAAGAGCCGCCTCGGCCGGGTAGTCTGCCCTTCCTTTTCGCCGCTCTCGACCTCCTTGCTCCTCCTTGACCTTTTCACCGCGTCCTTTTAATTCCATGACCCGCCCCTTTCCTTGCCCCGCCTTTCCCGTGGGAGGTGACCCACTGATTCAGCTTGCCATTTTGTGTAGATTGTTTGTGTGAGAGACGGCTCTGTTGACGTGTTGATGATGGGAAGACCAGGGGCGGGTTGCAGGGCCGCGGTCGGCCCGCGCCCGACCTCGCTGCTTACATGCTCTCCCGCCCCACGCACATCACCCACCCTCCGCACGCCTTCCTCCACCCCCGGAATTACTTTCTGAGACGTCAAGGGCCCGCCTGGTGTGAGCGGAAAGCGTTGAAGCGGCCTGTAGCGAATTCTGTGTTTCCGGCTGGGGAGCCAAGACAGAGAAAAGTGGGCCTCGACCCTCTCAGCGAGGAAAGACCTTGTCCTCTCTCTCACGCCGGGCTGCCGCCCCACCCTCTCTTTTTCCTGGCCACCCACCCCAGCGCACTCCCCGACTCTCTAGCACGCCATGGCTGTGCATTGCTCTGCCCGGCCTGGGTGCGGTGAGAAATCAACCTCCCACTTCTCCCCCCCCCATATTCATCCATCCACTCATTTCCCGCCTCTCTTCTACCACTTTCACCCACACACACGCCCTCCTCCTTCTGTCAACCCAATGCAAACACACCAACCGCATGCGCCGCCATCCCCGCTACACGTCCACGCACAAGGGTCAGCCAGGGTGGGGCAGAGTCAGGGGAGGCTGACCAAAAAGAAAGGAAAATAGAGGCCACGGGTCCTGAACCTCCCACCTTTTCACACCACCCATATCGTCCATCCCCAAATTATCACTCCCTGCCCCGCCCCGCCTCGCCCCCGCCTCGCCCCCCGCCCCCCAAAAGCCGTGCAAAAATAAGACTCCGCGGCGGACAGGATTTGAACCTGTGCATCTCTCGATAATTGATCACTGAGAACGTTTCATTCACGCCCGGGGCTTAATAGCCACCAGGCTAGAAGAGGTTTAACCCTTCTAGTCAATCCCCTTAGACCGCTCGGGCACCGCCGCACAGAGACTGTCTTTCAGTCCAGGTTTTAAATAGGATTTTTTGCCAATATATATAACACATTGTGTGTGCTGCCCTGCCTCTCCATTTAAATAAGAGATGCAGGCGACCTTTCTCTGTGCCCAAACCTTCCCCTCTCTCCTGCTTAACAAACGCACCACCAAAGCGCCCAGCCGCCACCGCACGCGCCTTATCCATACAAAGACAAGCCCCTGGGGCGATGGCCAGACAGCTAGGAATGGAAGGAAAGGTGATAACGCGGCACCGTGCTTGGCCCTCTTTCTTGTTCCACGCCCCTTCTCCCTTCTCCATCCTCGACCTCCTCTCTCTCTCTTTGTGTGAGACCAAACCCTCTCTCTCCCTCCGTTTTAGATGTCGCGGACGACGCGCACGGTAACAACACACACACACACACACACACACACACACACACACACACACACACATCCACACACCCACACACCCACACACCATCCACGTGCGCACCACTTCTCTCTCCGCTTGTCTTTGGTTTCACGCGCCCCATTCTCGAAAAAAAAACTCACTCTCCCTGCACCAAAAAAGCAGGGTCTCTCCCCCCGTGCGCGCTCTCTTCTCTCCCCGCACACGTACACAAGGACCAGCAACTCCACATACACCACATCGCGCCCAAACAAAGCCACTTCAGAATCGCCATGCAGATCACGCGTGCACGACAAAGCCGGGAAAAAAAGAATCAAGGGGGTAAAAGCCACCACCACCACCATCTCTCATCTCTCCATTCATCCGCGCCGCTTGACCAGGCTCCGCAGCGCCAAAAAGGAGGCGACGTGGAACAGGCCGTAAAAGAAGAGCAGGATGCCGACCGACTGCCAGGCCGTGATGGTGAAGCCCCAGAAGCGGAGGATGTCGTCCCCCGAATTCAGCTCAGAACAGGTCGGCGTTTTCTGGCGCTCGGAGAGGCGGGCGACCGGAATGTTGAAGGGGTTGTTGCGCGGGTCACGCGGCCAGTCCACCTTGGCCTTCTCGTATAGGGCCGGGTTGGTCTCCCACTGCTTGCAGTCGGAGGGGTAGTAAAACTTGCGCCCGGCCAGCTCGTTGTGGGAGAAGCCCTGGAGCACCCAGCGCTGGTAAAAGATGACGGACGCCCAGCGCAGGGGCGCAATCTTGATGTACTGGATGCGCACCCAGAAGCCCATCAGCAGGACGCCCAGCGTGGAGTAGCCGACCGCGTTCATGTAGGCCATGTCCTGGGTGTCGGAACCGTAGACGAACGCGACCAGGACCTGGATGGCGCAGAGCGAGTTCAAAATCATGAGCAGGCCAAACATGAAGATGTGCGAGGCGGCCGGCCACATCCCAATCGCGCCGTACGTGACGAACCCGCCCAGGACGGAGAAGGCGATGATAAAGGGCAGGGAGGACAGGGTCAGGGCGATGTGGTAGGCGGAGGGCGCGTACAGGCCGGACCGGACGTCCGACACAAAGTAGGCCCGGTCGTTCATGTAGAGGCTCATGTAGCAGAAGGGGAGCAGGGAAAAGACGATGACCTCGAAGAAGAACGTGCCAATCGTCTTGCCCGCATTGCCCGGGTTCAGCTCCTGGTCGTACGCGACCAGGCCCGCCATCATGGAAACCCACACCGCCAGCATCAGCCGGGACGTCGCGTCCGCCGGGTTGCGGATCTGGTTGATCCAGGACCGGTGGAGGAGGACCCGGAACTGGGTGAGCCAGGAGGTCGGGTAGCGCGACACGCGCGCTTTGGAGAGAGGGGCGGCCTTGCCGCCGGCCGTGGTTGTGCTCAGGGCCCCGCCAATGCCGTCATCGGCAGGGGGCAAGGTGCCCGCGTCGGTCGCCTTGGCCAGGCCAACGATCGAGGCCACATCGCTGGCCCCGAGCTGGGTGGCCACCCCACGCGCGGCCCACTTGGCCGCGGCCGCCGCGACGTCCGCCACGCCCGTCATGCTCCGCGCCGCCACGGCCGGCGGCTTGGCAAAGCCGACCGACACCAGGTCGATGATCCAGTCGGACACCGCGCCGTCCCGGGTGGGGGCGTGGCGGAAGCCGGTCTCCCCACCAAACCAGGGGGCGACTCCGCTGGGCGCCCCAAAGTAGAGCTGGCGCCCCTCGGAAAGGAGGCACACCTTGTGGAACATCGCCCAGATGGCCGCCCGGGGCTGGTGGACGGAGGCGATGATGGTGTGGCCCGCCCCGCCCAGTTTGGCCACGTACTCCATGATGTTGAGGGCGGCGAACGAGTCCAGGCCGGAGGTGGGCTCGTCCAGGAAGAGGATGGACGGGCGGGCAATGAGGGAGCAGGCAATGGTCAGGCGCCGCTTCTCCCCGCCCGACAGGCCACGCACGGACACCCCGCCCGCCAGCGTGCCGCCCACCTGGGTGTGGCGCGCCCGCCACAGGCCCATCGTCTCCAGGACGGACTGCATGCGCGCGTGCATCTCGTCCTTGGTCAGGGCGGCGACGTCCGAGCCCTCCTTGCCACCGCTCTTGCGGGGGATGCGCAGGTTGGCGTGGAAGGTAAGGGTCTCCAGGGCGGTCATCGTCGGCACAAACAGGTCGTCCTGGTTGACCATGGCCGAGACCCGGCGGAAGCGGCGCCCCACGGGCGCGCCGTTCATGGCGATCGTGCCCGCCAACGTGCGCGCGTCGTGCCCGGCGTGGCCGGCCAAGAGCTCCAGCAGGGTCGACTTGCCGGCGCCCGACGGCCCGACCAGGGCGCACAGCTCGCCCGGCACGACAATGCCGTCCGTGGGGGCCAGGATGGTCTTAGATGTGCCGGCCGCCCGGTCGGGGACGATCGCGGACAGGCCAGTCCAGGCCAGGTCGGCCGGGTAAGGGACGGCGGCCGTGGCGCCCAGGGCGGCACCCGGGGGCGGGTTCCACCGAGAGGTGCAGGCGCAGGCAGACTGTGAGAAGGAGAGGAGGAGAGTCGAGATGCGTGAGCGGCGGCGTGATGAGAGAGGAGGGAGACGTGTGGGCGGCCCACCGGCGGCGGACATGAGGGGGGAGCGCGGGCGAGAGAAAAGGCGAGAGAAAAAGCAGGGGCGCCTTGCTCTCATCCCTCTTCCGGGTCCAAGCCCGGCGTGTGAGGCCACGATTCGTCCCAACCAGTCGACTCATCGTGTGGAGCGTCGGACGGACCACACGATGAGCGGGCCAGGCTGGCAGATCGCGAGGCGCCACCTGGCCAAAGGCGCGACCTTCCAGTGGGAAGGCCCGCGTGCACGAGAGGCCGCTCGCGCGCAGCCGGGAGCGCTTTTTGTGACGCCGCTGTGGGCATCCAGCCCCACCAGTCACCCTCTCTGATTCCCGTCCAACGCATATCAGGGCAATGCGCCTCCGCCTGAGCGGAGTGGCAAGGCGAGCAGGCGCACGCAAGCCCCTCGAAACGCCCATCCAACAGTAGGGGTCACAAGGGCCCGCCCCGCTCTCTCTCAATCGCTCCTTACCTCGCACGCACAACCCCGCACCCACGCCGGTGCCAGCGTGGCGCTCAGCAGCTTGTCCGGGTCGCCTGCCACCGAATCGTCCGCGTACAGCATGGAGGAGGACGCGGCCCGGCGCGAGGCGGCCAGGGCCGCCCCCGACGGGCGCGTCTCGGCAAACGGCCCACCCCCGCCGGCGCTCTTGGGAGTGCGGGGCGTCGCCGCCGGCATTGGGCGGCGCAGCAGGCGGCGGGCCGTCCGCGACACGCCGCCATTTACTTTCTCAATGGCGTACAGCAACAGGAATGCGCCCAGCAGGTGGGAGAGGACCAGAGAGGTGATCCACAGCCACTGGATGGCCCACATGATTGTTTTTTTTTGCGGGCGAAGCTAGCCTCTCGGGCGGAGCGCAGGAGAGTGCGTGTTTCCGTGCGTCGCTTTGGTCAGATCACTGGCCTCGCACTCGCACGCACGCGCGCGCCTCCTTCTCGCGGGGAGGTTGGGCGTGTGGGTGAGAGGAGGGGTGAGGTAGGGGAGGAGCACGCAAGGAGGGAGCGCGCGCCAAATGGAGAGTGTGAACGGAGACGGGCGAGAGCCTGGCAGTGTCTCGACCTCGTGCTGCTGCCCTCTCCCTCCTTCCCCGCTCGCGCCAGCTGGCGGGCGACAGGTACGCGCACGGGCTCATTCTTAAGCCCCGCGTGCTCTGAGAGTGAGCGTGCACACGCGCCTGCAAAGATCCGCCACTCCGACCTGTCGTCGGTACGCGATCGGGCGTGACCAAAGGTAAATGATGTGAACGGATTAGCTGGTGGCGCAAATACAATTGGTGAAAAACAGCGTCATATACAGCGCCGATTGGAAGAGGCCCACCACACACACGGGCGCTGACGTCACCGACTCTTTCGACAATCCTCACGCGTCCAGCAAAGTTGAGAGAGAGACAGGCGTGCCTTCCGCGCGCGGGCACTCTCTATCTCTCCTCCCTCCACAGCCGCGGCCACCACCGCGCGCGCTGAGGGCTGGGGTCTACGTGCTCCCCTTGTTCTCCCGTGTTCCTCCCTGCAAAAGCTTCCCCGCCTCCTCCCTCACTCCTCAAAACCCGTCATCACCCGCTCATACGTCCAGAACAGGACGGCATTGATGAGGAAGGCCCGGGCCACCGTTGCGGGCGCGCCCGCCCACAACCCGCCCGCCCAGGCGGCGCTCCTGAAGGTGTGATGACGAGAGGAGGAAGCGTTTTCGCGACCACCCACCCTCTCCATCCTCTCCACCGCCTGCACCCGGGTCTTGATTACGTCCAGCGGGTAGACGGCCAGCCAGGCGGCGGCGCCCGCGCATCCGCCGGCCAGGAGCGTGGCGGTGGAAGGGGAGAGGAGCGTGGGCGGGCTGGTTGAATTGCAGTTGACACTCATCGCACGCCCGCCCAGGGCGCGCTGGCCCCATTCGTACAGGCCGAAGTAAAGGCCATAAGAGGGCACGTCCCGGGCGACCGTGACGGCGGCCCCCCTGTACAGGCCGCGTATGCCGCCGGCCTTGAGAAGGGCGGCTAAGGCACTGGCCGGGCGGCGCAGCACAGGCGTCCGGCCACCCCCTCCTTCACTCAGCTGGGCCCGCAGCTTGAGGGCGTCGACGGGGACAATGATGCCCACCTGGGCGGCACCCGCGGCGGCGCCGGCTAGGAAGGTGCCGGGCAGGGAGAGGGGCGCGGACGGGGTCGGCGGTGGTGGCGTGCTTGGGGTTGGGGTCGAGCTCAGAGCGCCATCTTTGGTCTCGCCGCTGCAGTACTCCGCCAGGCTCCGGGAGGCCGCACCATAGGCCTGGAAGACGAGGGCGGACTAAAAAGAAAAAGTGAAAGAGGCGGATTGCGTTGAGAGAATGTGGAATGGTGGGGGAGGTGTCGGGTCGAGCAAAAAAAATGTGTATTTTTTTTTTTTTTTTTTTTGCTTTCCTTCTGTAACGCCTCACACACACGCACCTGCCCCGCAATCGTGGTCGCCGGGTACACCACCCCCCTCCACAGCGCTCTCACCCCTCCTCCCCGGGCGATCAGGCCCCGGGCGGTCGCCAGGACGGAGGAGGGAGGAGGGGCAGAGGAAAAGGCGCCCGCGTTGGCTTGTTGCATGATGCGAACAGTGTCCAGCGGCTGGCCGACTAAGATGGCCGCGCACCCGGACACCCCGCCCGCAATGAACTCCTGGGCGGGCGGGGAGAGAGACATTGCTGTCTAGTGGCGCGGCAGAGAAGCTGACAGCGCGCGCGCGTGTGTGTGTGCCAGCGACGGACCGCCCCGTCTCTCTCTTTCTTCTCCAGGGGGTCTGGGTTGTGAAGGTATCTTTTTCAACCTCGCCCCCTCGCTCCTTTCCACAACGGCCCTGCGACATAAGCAATCCAAATCCATTCCATTCTTTACACACAACACGCGCCCCGCCCCCGCCAAGAAGCGTCATGGCGGGGGCGGGGCGCGTGCGCGGGGTGGTGGTGGTGTATTAAAAAGGACCCCACACCCCCCTCTCACTCGGCCACGCGAATGAAATAAACACTCGCGCCCGTTCCTACCCAAAACTCTCGCGCTCCGTGGGCGCCTAACGCGCCCGCGGAAGAACACACACACACACACACACACACACTCACACACACACACAAAAATAGGGCAGGGGAGATCGAGGGATCAGCACGGGCACACACACACACACACACCGGGCCTTTCCCTAAGAGAGGCCGCACCGCGCGCGCTCCACACACAGCAAACCCCACCTGCCTGCCGCAAACAGGGAAACAAAAAAAAGACAGGCAAGCACGCCCACTCAAGCCGCTCCCCGCGCCGTCAGTGCCTTCGCCACCCGCTGCCCCAGCCCCGCATCGCACTGGGAGAGGTAGCCCACCCAGATGCGGCGGATCTCGGGCGTGGTGCGCGGGTCGCCGACAATGCCGCACAGGCGCCCGATGAAGCGGTCCTGGCGCGCGGCGTCCCACGACCGGAAGCGTGCGCCGGGCTGGGCAAAGTTGTTCTCCAGAGGGATGACCCCGCGGGTGCGGGAGCCGACCAGGGACACGGACGGCATCGGCGTGGGTGCGGCATGGCGGGCGGTGTCGAAACGGGAGGGGAAGTAGTTGACCTCCTCCGTGCGGGCGGTGAAATTCATGAACCCGTCGTGGTGGTTGTTGTGGTGGGGCGCGCCCTTGGGGGCGTTGGCGGGTAGGAGCAGGTAGTTGGGGCCCAAGCGGTGGCGCTGAGTGTCCGCGTACGAGAAGATGCGGGTCTGAAGGAGCTTGTCGTCCGAGTAGCCGACGCCCGGGACGATGAGCGCCGGGCAGAAGGCGAGCATCTCGTTCTCCGCAAAAAAGTTGTCCGGGTTCTTGTTCAGCACCATGCGGCCGACGGGCTGCAAGGGGAAGACGTCCTCCGGCCACAACTTGGTGACGTCCAGGGGGTCAAAGTCCAGGCGGTCGATGGACGCCGGGTCCAGGGTCTGAATGAGGAGCGTCCACTCTGGGTAGTCCCCCGACGCAATTGCCTCGAACAAATCCTGGGTCGCGTGCGAGTGGTTGGCCCCGCCGACGGCCTCCGCCTCATCGTCCAGCAGGCACTTGACGCCCGCCGCGGGCTTCCAGTGGAACTTGACAAAGGTGGTCTGAGAGGAGGAGGAGCGGGAGGTGAAGGTGAGACAATGGAATGAGAGAGACTCTCTTCCCATCCGTTTTCCCAGTCTCTTTACTCTTTCTCCTTACCTTGCCGTCCCGCGTCAGCAGGGTGAAGGTGTGCACGCCAAAGCCCTCCATGTGGCGGTAGTTCAGGGGGATGCCCACATCGTCCAGCAGGAAGGTGAACATGTGCATGGCTAGGGTCGGGGACAGAGAAAAGAGGAGGTGTGAAGGTGATGCATGAGAAAGCGCGCTCGCGTGGCCACCCCTCCCCCCTTCCTCCTCTTCTGCTCAATCCCCTCCACCCCTCTCACCTTCCGGCACGTGCGAGAAGAAGTCGGCGATGCGCCACCCCTCCTGGATGTGGTTGACGGGGTTGGGCTTCAGGGCGTGGACCATGTCGGGGAACTTCATCCCATCCCGGATGAAGAACACGGGCATGTTGTTGCCCACGAGGTCCCAGTTCCCCTCCCGCGTGTAGAATTTGACGGCGAAGCCGCGAGGGTCCCGAATAGACTCGGGGGAGCCGCGCTCGTGGATGACGGTGGAGAAGCGGGCGATGACGGGGGTCTGGACGCCGGGCGCGCGGAAGAGGTCGGCGCAGGTGAGGTGGGAGATGTCGTGCGTCACCTCGAAGAAGCCCTTGGCAGACGCGCCCCGGGCGTGGACGACGCGTTCCGGGATGCGCTCCCTGTCAAACTGCGGAGTGTGGTGGAGAGGAGGAGTATTGAGGCGGCGGCGGCGGTGGTGAAAAGAGGAGATAAGGCGGATGAGGGTCGAGAGGGCGTGGTCGCTCGCGCTGACGCGACGCCGGCGCCTCGGCTTCTCTTTTTCTCTTCCGTCACCCCGCTCTCTCTCCTCTCCTCTCCGCTCCTCTTCCGTCACACAAAACTCACGTTGGCCAGCTTCTCAACCAGGTGGTAGTCCTCCAGCAGGATGGGGCCTGCGTTTGGGTGGATGAGGGGGTGTTGGGATGAGAGGTGTCTCTTGCTTGCTGCTTCGCTCCAGGCATTAAAAAAAATGGTCAACGCGGGCGGGTGGAAGGGCGGTTTCGAGTGGGCGTGACGCGGCGCGGGGGGCAAGGAGAAGGAGTGGCGTCGCCCCTGAGCAAACGGGCGGGTCGTGCCGTGGGCACCCACGCCCCTTCCGAGAGCGGCGGCTGGGGGGCGACGCCATGGGGATGGGCCGCGCCAATCGGGAGCCACCCTCTTCCTTTCTCTCCATCACTCACCCCGCGGCCCGACCGTCAGGGAGTTATTGTTGTTCCACACGGGGGCGCCTGTGTTGTGAGGGTGGGGTGGACGTCGGATTGAGCGGTGGGGCGTGAAGGGTGGCGGAAAAAGGGCGGAGACGCTTTGCTGGACAAAACAAAAAGCGGCCGCCGTCTCTCTCTTCTCTCTGTCTCTGTCTCTGTCTCGTCATCTCTTTCTTCTCCTCTTACCGGAGTTGGTCGTCCAGTGCTCCGAGTCATACTCGCTGCTGGGGCGCAGGCGGGGGTCCATGGTGTTGAGTGACGGGGGGAGGGGTGTTGAGGTGCGGGGGGATGTATAAAAAAGTGGGCGTTTGAGAAGAGGAGGCGAGCGGGCAAGCGCGTGCGACCCGCCTCACTCTCCTTTTCTCTCCACTCCCGTTCCGCCGCCCGACCACACACACAGCCCAAACCCTACGCACCCCACTCAAACCCGCCCCCGCCATGTCTTCGCCGCATTCCACCACCTCCCCGGAGCCCGAATCCGCGCTCGCCCGGGCCGCCCGCCGCGCGGCGGAGCTGGTGGGCTTGCACCAGACCCCGCGCCCCGACCCAGCTTCCCACCCGGCTGCCGCCTCGCCGGCCGATTTCTCCGCCGCCGCCGACCTGGCCCAGGCCGCCGCCACGGCGGGCGGGCGGGCCGCCGAGCTCTCTGCCCTGGCTGCCAGCCGGGCAGAGGCCGCGGAACGGGCCGCCAAGGCCGCCCGCCTGGCGGATGAGGAGGCTGGCAGGTCTGTGGCCGTCGCCCGGGCCGCCCGCGAGGAAGCCGCGGCCGCCCACTCCGCTGCCGACGCCCGCGCGGCCGAAGCGGCCCGCCTACGGGACGAGGCGTCTGCTGTCAAGGCGCAGGCGGCGTCGGCCAACGCGGCGGCTCAACGGGAAGCGAAAGCTGCAAAGGAGACGGTCGCGTCCGCCAAGAAAGTGATTTCGGGTGCGGAGCGGGCGCACAAGGCGGAGGAGGAGGCTGGCCGGGCGGTGGCAACCCGCAAGGCCAAAGCCGCGCAGGTGCACGCGGCGGCGGCGGAGCGCAAGGCCGCGGTCGCACGTTTAAGTGAGGAAGTCGGCAAGTGGGGCGACACCATCAAAAAAACCGCCCAGGCCTACCGCCTGGCAGTCGCCCAGGCCGAGGCCCTGAAGGCGGAGGCAAGCGACGCGCAGGCTCACCTTATCGCGGCGCAAAAGGGGCTGGCGGCGGCGAAGGGCGAGGCGCCAAAATTGGAGCAGGCGGCGGCGGCCGCGGACTCCCAGGTGGAAAAGGTGGCCGCCCGCGCCGCGGCCGTGGTGGGGAGTGAGATGCCCGGCACGGACGCGGACGCGGCGGCCGTGCGGGCGGCCAACGAGGCCGAGGCCGCCTCCCAGGCCGCCGCCATCGCCCGGGCGGAGGCGGAGGCGAGCGCCCAGCGGGCGGTGGCGGCGGAGGAAGCCGCCGCGGGGGCCGAAGCCGAGGTCGCCCGCCTGGAGGCCGCGGCCCGGGCGGCCGAGCAGGCGGCGGAGGAGGCGGAGCAGGCGGTGGCCAAGCTATCGGCACAGGCCAAGGAGAAGGATGTGCTGGCTGGGACGGAGCACGCGGCGGAGGTGGACGCGTCCAAGGAGGCAGCGGCCGCGGTCGCAGCGGCAGAGAGCCAGTGGGCGCGGGCGGTGATGGCGGGGCAGGCCGGGGAGGCTCAGCTGGAGGCCGAGAAGCCGGTGCTGGCGGGGCGCGGCGGCACCGGTGTGGAGGGAAAGGCGATCACAACGGCCGCGGCGACGGCGGGCGCGGCAACGCCGCCCCAGCGGGTCCAGGAGAAGCGGGTCGGGGAATGAGGATGGGGAGATATGTGAGTGTGCTTCCCCCCCCTGCATTTTGGGGCTGGGTGCTGCGCGCCCACGCGCGCGCACCTTGCGCCGCACTGTGTATGTGTGTTTGTTTTGCTATCCCTCCTTTTCCCTTTCAGAGAGCATTGAAAATGTGTGTTGTTTTGTTTTGATTTGCACAATGAAAGGTTGAGGCGCGCGCGGCGCGCGGCTGCGGGCGGCCACCACCCATCTCTTAAATCATCTCTCATCCCCAACTCTCATTACTCCACGCCCACATATGAAATATTAAGTTTCTCCCTTTCCCTATCACAATCAGTACCCCCGCGGCGTCCCGGATTCCCGGGGCGTGGTGGCCGCCGTCCCGCCTGCAAAGGGCGGCGGCGGGAGAGGCAGGCCCGACCTGTGCGGGGTTGTGCTCCCGGCTGACGCCCTGGGCGTGCTGCCGGACGCCCCGGACGCCCCGCTGCCGCCGCTGCCGGCCAGCAGGGGTATGGCGCCCGATCCGCCGGACCCGCCCGCGCTGGCCAGAGGGGCGGGCGGCGGCGGCGGCGGCGGCGGGGCGTCCGCGCCCAGGCGCTGCTTGCCACCACCAAACAACCAGCTGCCGCCCATGCCGCCGCCCACGACTTTTGAGGCGAGGTGCTCGCTGAATCCCGGCGAAGACGGGCCGGCAGCCGGCGATTCGGGGGCTACCCGGCCGTCCGAGTCGTGACCACCACCCCCACCACCACGGCGCCGCCGCCCGCCCCCGCACAGGCGGCTACACAGCCGCCCGACCGCCCCCCGCGCCGCGAGTGCCTTCTTCATGCCCGCCCGCCCAAACCGCCAGACGACCAGCCAGCCCACGACGGCCGCGATGGCGACGGACAAGGCCAGTTGGACGCCTGACAGTACCGTCATCTGGAAGGGCGACAGCACCGCCCACTTGAGAGCGCCACCAGACAGGAGGACCAGCCAAAGGACTGAAAAAATTGAGAAAATGATTTTGTGGATAGATGGATGGATGGATGGAGAAAAAATAGGAACGAGCGCACGACTCTCTCTTCCCCCTTTTCTTCTATCTACTCACCAACCGACGACCCAACCAGCAGCCAGTTGTCCTCCGGCGCCGCGTACGGCCGCACGGACAGGCCGACGACGGCCGAGCCCACCATAATGGCCTGCCCCGCCAGCGCTTGCACAGACCCGCCGGGCTGAGGGGAGATGAAGACGGGGATCGCGGCGATGGCCAGCTTGCGCACCATGTCCACGGACTCCCAGTAGACCATGCGGTAACCTGTGAGAGGAGAGAGAGGGAGAAAGATGAGTAGGGGGCGTGCGTGAAGGAAAGGACATCAAGATTGTGGCCACCACTCGCGGGCGCGCGGCCGTGCGTTCCTCGCCACTCTCTCTCTCTCTTTCTCTTCTTCCATTCTCTCACCGCAGTACAAAAAAGAGTACCGCAGCAGCACGTCCCGCTCGCCCAGGCGCTTACGGGACCGCCACAGCGCGCCGAAGAAGAAGGCGGGCACGCCCAGCGCGATGAGCGCCAGGATGGCCGCGCCCACGGGGATCATGAATTTGAACGAGCGAGCGAGCGGGCACAGCCCTTTCGCCGTCGTGGCCACACCGCCCGGGCACAGGCCGTCCAGGCCGGGGATGGGGCGCACCAGGATGCCCAGGTCCGCCCCCAAGTACGTCCCCGTGTTGAGGCGGATGAGGGAGAACAGTTGCAGGGCGGCCTGGGCGGCGCGCGGGTAGAGGAGCGTGACCAACCACAGGGCGTTGCGCCAGCACCGTTCCTGGACGGCGGCACCGATGCGGGCGGCCCGCGGGAGAGGGGGCGCGGGCGGGGCAGCAACAACAGCCGCCGCTCCTTCTTCCGTGTCTGGAGAAGGCGCGGCGGCCTGTGCGGCGCCTGCTTTCCGCCCTTTCCGGGCGACGGCGCCGGCGACAAAGTAAATGAGCACGCACAAAAAAACGGCGGCGGCAGGGAGGGCCTGGGAGGAGGTGTAGTAATGCCAGAACGACCACCCCTTCACCAGGCATTCCGGCGCGGTCAGGGAGACACCCACATTCAGTGCGTCCGCCCAGCCCAGGGCTTGGAGGGTCGTCGCCGGCCAGGCGAGGTCGTAGTCGCGGAGGAGGGCGAGGAGTTGGAGGTGCGTCGTGGCCAGCTTCACTTTGGTCATGGGCCCGGGGCCCGCGTCGTTGCCGCCCCAGGTGCGGGCGAAGATGGCGAGCAGGAAGAGGAGCAAGACGGCGACGGCGGCGGCGACCATGGCCTTGCCGGCGCCGATGCCGGAGCAGGGCCTGGAATGGAAATAAAAGGGATGAGAAAAATTTAAAGGTTGAGAGAGATGGAGACGCACGCGCTGTGCGCTTCTGCCCACCTCCTCTCTCTTCTCTTTTCTCTCTTACTTGCACTTGCCGCCGAATTTGTACCAGTCCCCGTCACACAGGCCACAAAGGGGGCCGCGGGTCCCGGGCACGCAGGACCCGTCACCCGCCGCGTCACCCGACCACTCCGGGTGGGCGGCGGAGACGCCCATGCAGGCGTCCGCAATCTGTGAAAAAAAAAAACTGAGAGAGGAGAGGAACGCTTTTTTTTTTTTTTTTTTTTGGGTATTATCATCACACGACCCCAAAACCACACACAATTATTTCCAAACCGGGCAGGGAAAGAAGGGCCCACCGGTAGCGTTGTTGGAC
>Ga0315278_10002800_pt1 | contig 15570 bp, 16 predicted proteins | sample YL17G06_0_MG_FD_203880 | JGI IMG/M metagenome (GOLD analysis project Ga0315278, IMG submission 203880) | Sediment microbial communities from Yellowstone Lake, YNP, Wyoming, USA - YL17G06_0 | ecosystem: Environmental > Aquatic > Freshwater > Lake > Sediment | place: USA: Wyoming | collected... | reverse complement strand
GCAGGCGCTCGCTGACGGGCTTGAGGGCTTTCTCGCCTCCGCGGCCGCGAGGAGCGACCTCTTGGCGGCCCGCAGCATGCTGCAGGCGGGCGAGCTCGAGCAGACCGTGAAGAAGGCGGCGTTCATGCCGAAAGTGGGCATCCTCGCGCGCGGTGACATGGTCGACGACACGTTCTTCGGCAGCCATGGCGGGTCGACCACGGTCATGGCGCGCGCGGCGATCAACCTGTTCTCGGGGGGCTCGGACAGGGCCGCCCTGGCCGCGGCGCGCTGGGAGGCCAAGGCGGGGCGGGAGGACGTCGCCCGGTTCGCCGAGGGCGTGAGACTCGAGGTCCGGCAGGCGTTCGAGGAGGCCACGACCGCACGCGGTCGTCATGCAACGGCGATTCAGGCGCTGGCGGCGGCCCGCGAGGCTGAGCGGATTACCGACGAGCGGTTCAAAACGGGCGTGGTGAGGATGATCGACGTGCTCGACGCCGCGACGGCGCGACGTGAAGCGGAGACCCGCGAGCTCGTGTCGAGAGCCGACGCACACGCTGCGGCGCTACGGCTGGCGGTGAAGGCCGGGCGTGCGCCGGAGACGGTGCTGCAATGACGAGGCAGGGAGCCGGGCACCGGGCATCGGGGACCGTGAAAGACGGAGACGAAAACATGGAGGTTGTCGTGAATCCAGGGGCGATGTTCCGACTGATGGTCGGCGTGGCGACGATCGGGTTGGCGGCATGTGGTGGGTCGCACTCGGCGAGGAGCAATGCGGCGCCGGCTGCGATTCGGGCGAGCGTGGCGACGGCGCAGTCGCTGTCGGTGGCGCAGAGCGTCGAGCTCTTCGGCACCGTCGAGGCGGACAGAACCGCGGCGGTGTCCTCGCGAGTCATGGCGACGATTACCGCGGTGCCTGTGCGTCAGGGCGATGCGGTCAAGGCCGGGCAAGTGCTGGTCGAGATCGACGCCGAGACCGCGCGCGGTCAGGAGGCACAGGCGCTTGGGGCGCTCGCGCAGGCGCAGGCGACGCTGGCGCTCGCGGCGCGCAACTATGAGCGGTACAAGGCGTTGACCGCCGCCAAGGCGGCAGCCGACCTCGAGCTCGACATGGCGCGGATGCAGTACGAGCAGGGCAAGGGCGCGGTCGAGCAGGCGCAGGGCGCCGTGGCGGCCGCGGCGTCGGTCGCCCGCGAGTCGAAGGTGGTCGCGCCGTTCGCCGGGCGCGTGGCCGCGAGGCTCTGCGAGGTCGGCGACTTCGCGGCGCCGGGCCGGCCGCTGGTAATGGTCGAGTCGGGGCTGGGGCGCCGCCTGGTGCTGTCGGTGCCGGAGAGCACCGTCGCTGCCGCCGGGCTCCGCGTGGGAGCTGAGCTGCCGGTGAGCATCGATGCGCTTCCGTCGGCGGGCGAACGCCCCGGCACGGTGGTCGAGATGAGCCCGGGCGCCGACCCGCTGAGCCACTCGTACACCGTCAAGGTCGAGGTGGCCGGCGCCGACGTGCAAAGCGGTGCCGCCGGCCGGGCGCGCCTGGCGATCGGCGCCCGCCAAGCGGTGGCGGTGCCGCAGAGCGCGCTCCTTCGCGCCGGCGGCGTGACGATGGTGGTGGTGCGCGACGAGGAGGGGAAGGCGCGCTCCCGCGTGGTGACGGTCGGGTCCCCGCTGGGCGGCGGCGAGATCGAGGTCCTTTCGGGGCTGTCCGGCGCCGAACCGGTGCTCGTCGGACTCACCGCTGCGCCGGCCGACGGCGCGCCCGTCGAGGAGGTGCGGCCGTGAGCGAGCAACCGGCGAAGACGGGTCGCGATCTCACGGCGACCCGCCGCGAGGCGTTGCGCCTGAAGATGAGCCGGCGGCCGCTGGGCGCCTCCGGGCGAATCGCCCGTGCCTTCCTCGAGTCCAAGCTCACGCCGCTGCTGGTGGTCTTCTCCCTGCTGCTCGGCGGTTTCGCGGTCATGGTGACACCGCGCGAAGAGGAGCCGCAGATCAGGGTGCCGATGATCGACGTTCTCGTCGCCATGCCGGGCGCCACCGCCCAGGAGGTCGAGCGCCGCCTCGTCTCGCCGATCGAGAAGGCGTTGTATGAGATCGCCAACGTCGAGTACCTCTACTCCACATCGCAGCCGTCGGGAGGCATGATCATCGTGCGATTCCTGGTCGGCAGCGATCCCGACCAGGCGGTGGTGCGCGTGGACGCCAAGCTGGCGGAGCTGGCCCGGAGCCTGCCGCCCGGAGCGTTGCCGCCGGTGGTGGCGCCGCGCGGCATCGACGATGTGCCGGTGGTCGCCTACACGCTCTGGTCCTCCACGGTATCGCCGCTGCAGCTCCGCCTGGTCGCGGAGGAGCTCAAGGCGGAGCTGGTCCGTCATCCCCGGGTCGCCCAGGTGTCGGTGCTCGGCGGCGAGCGGCGTGCCGTGCGCGTGACATTCGACCGCGAGCGCCTTTCGTCGCACCACGTGTCGCTGCTGCAGGCGTACCAAGCGCTGTCGGGGCTGAACTGGCGCTTGCCGGCAGGGAGCTTCTCGTCGGCCAACGCCGAGACGCAGGTCGAGGTCGGTTCGCTGTTCCGCAGCGCCGAGGAGGTCGGCAACGCCGTTCTCGGTGTCTACGGCGGGCGGGCCGTCTACCTGCGCGACGTGGCGACGGTGGCGGACGGCGCCGACGAGCCGTCGGAGTACGTATGGATGGTCTCCGGCGCCGCCGGTGAGACGAAGGCGCTGCCGGCCGGCACGAACGCGCCGGCGGTGACTGTCGCAGTCGCCAAGAAGCCCGGGACGAACGCGGTCGAGCTCGTCCGCGACCTCGACGTCCGGCTGGCGAGGCTCAAGGGTCCGGTGATCCCCTCCGACGTCACGGTGACCAAGACGCGCGACTACGGGTTCACCGCCAACGAAAAGTCCTCGGAGCTGATCCTCCACATGGGGCTGGCGACGCTCTCCGTGGTTATCCTGATGGCTTTCGCCCTCGGCCGCCGCGAGGCCGTGGTCGTCGCCGTGGCGGTGCCGATGACGTTGGCGCTCACCCTTGCGTCGTCGTACCTGTTCGGCTACACGCTCAACCGCGTCACGCTCTTCGCCCTGATCTTCGCGATCGGGATCCTCGTCGACGATGCCATCGTGGTGGTCGAGAACATCCACCGCCACTACGAGCTCGGCTGGGGCGAGCCGCACCACGCGACGTACTACGCGGTCGACGAGGTCGGCAACCCGACGATCCTGGCGACGTTCACCGTGGTTGCGGCGCTGCTGCCGCTGGCGTTCGTCTCCGGGTTGATGGGGCCGTACATGCGGCCGATTCCGATCAACGCGTCGGCGGCGATGCTGTTCTCGCTGCTGGTGGCGTTCATCGTCTCGCCGTGGCTGACGTTTCGGCTGTTCCGTTCGTACGCGGAAGAGCATGCGCGGAGCGCCGGCGACCGGCGTCCCGAGGCCGAGACCAGCGAAGAAGGCCGGCTCCACCGCGTGTACGCGCGGATGTTCACGCCGCTGCTGGTGAAGGCGTGGCGACGCTGGACGCTGCTCGGCGGCGTGGCGCTGCTGCTGCTGGTCTCGTCGAGCCTCGTGGCGTTCAAGGTGGTCGCCGTCAAGATGCTGCCGTACGACAACAAGAGCGAGCTGCAGGTGGTGATCGACATGCCCGAGGGCAGCACCCTCGAGGCCACCGCCGGCGTCGCCCGCGAGCTTGCTACGGCCGTCCGCGAGCTGCCGCCGGTGACCGACGTCGAGGTGTACGTCGGGACCTCGGCGCCGTTCAACTTCAACGGCTTGGTGCGGCACTACTTCCTCCGCTCCGGCCCGCTCGTCGCCGACCTCCAGGTCAACCTGCTGCCGAAGGCCGAGCGGACGGTAGCCAGCCACCCGCTCGCCCGCCATGTGCGCGAGCTGCTCGCGCCGATCGCGGCGCGCACCGGGGCCAACGTCAAGGTGACCGAGGTGCCGCCCGGTCCGCCGGTGCTCTCGACGATGGTGGCCGAGATCTACGGCCCCGATCAGGCGCAGCGGATGGTCCTGGCGCGCCAGGTAAGGAGCATCTTCGAGGCCACACCCGGCATCGTCGACGTCGACTGGTACGTCGAGGACCCCGCGTCGAAGATCGAGATCGACGTCGACCGCGAGAAGTCGATGTTGGCCGGTGTCACCCCGGAGGTGATCGTCCGGACCCTGCGGGTGGCGCTCGACGGCGCCCAGGCTGGCCTGTTTCGCGACGAGAACTCACGCGAGCAGGTGCCGATCGTGCTCCGTCTCGACCGCTCCCAGCGCTCGAGCGTCGCGGGACTGCTGGCGATCAACGTCCACGGCGCGGACGGCCGGTTGGTGCCGGTCGGCGAGCTGGTCCGGGTCCGGGAAACCACGCGCGAGCAGTTCATCTACCACAAGAACACCCAAGCCGTGACCTACGTGATCGCCGAGATGGCCGGCGCCGAGGAGGCGCCTGTCTACGGCATCCTGGCGATGGGGCAGCGTATCGCCGCCCTGCGCGGACCGGACGGCCGGCCGCTCGAGGTGCTTTCGACCCACCTGCCCGAGGACTCCACCCGTTACTCCTTGAAGTGGGACGGCGAGTGGCACATCACGTACGAGGTGTTCCGCGACATGGGCGTGGCGTTCGCGGCCGTTCTCGTGCTGATCTACCTGCTCGTGGTGGGGTGGTTCCGCTCCTTCGTCACTCCGCTCATCATCATGGCGCCGATCCCGCTGACTCTCATCGGCATCCTGCCAGCACACGCGCTCGGCGGCGTGTTCTTCACCGCGACCTCGATGATCGGCTTCATTGCCCTGGCGGGGATCATCGTCCGCAACTCGATCCTGCTGGTCGACTTCATCAACCTCGAGCTGGAGGCCGGTGAGACGCTCGAGGACGCGGTGATCAAGGCGGGGGCGGTGCGGTTCCGCCCGATCGCGCTGACCGCGGCGGCGCTGGTCGTCGGCGGTTTGGTAATCCTCCTCGACCCGATCTTCCAGGGGCTCGCCGTGACGCTGATCTCGGGGGTCGTGGTCTCCACCGCCCTGACGCTGGTGGTGATCCCGCTTCTCTACTACATGTACCTCAAGACCGTCGGGGTCGAGAAGGTCGTCGCTGTCGACGGCGACCCCAGCACGTGACGTGAGCAAATGGGAACTGCAAAGGAGAGCAACATGAACGTCAACGAGTACCTGCGGGGGATTGCCGGCTTCTTCGTGCTGGTGTCGGCGGCCCTCGGCCACTTCGTCAGTCCGTACTTCTTCCTGTTCACGGCGTTCGTCGGCGCGAACCTGCTGCAATCGGCGTTCACCCGCTGGTGTCCGATGATCTCCGTCTTGCGGGCGCTCGGTGTCAGGGAGACGCGGGCATGAAACTGCTCATGCTCATCGTCGACGAGTCCGAGGAGGTCGTGTGACCGCTGCCGTGGACGGGTCGCTCGATCCGGCGGGCCAATCGCGATGAGCCCGCGCGCGCGCCGGGTCGATCGGCTTGACCTTCCGGGGGAGAGGTTCTATATTGCCGAGTGGTTATATTTGCTCGGGGGAGGTAACGTGCGGCCAGCGTCTGAGCAGCTCTTGGAGAAGATCGCGGATCGGCTGAAGGCGATGGCGGATCCGACGCGGTTGCGCATCCTGCACGTCCTCCAGTCCGGAGAGCGTTGCGTCAACGACATCCTCGGGCATGTCGGCGGCAGTCAGGCCAACGTCTCCAAGCACCTGTCGGTGCTGCGCCGTGCGGGTCTCGTCGAGTATCGTCGCGAAGGCGTTAACGTCTATTACCACATCGAGGACCCGGCGGTGTTCGCCATCTGCTCTACGGTGTGCGATTCGCTCGAGCGCCAGGTCAACTCGGACAAGGCCGAGATCGAGAAGGGTCGGGCGGAGATGCTGGCGGCGACGTCATGACGATCGGCGAGCTCCTCGGAGCGGCGATCCTGCTCGGTGCGTGGCTGCTGCTGCAGTGGGTCGTGCTCCCCAAGCTCGGGGTGCCGACCTGAGCGGTCCCACGCCCGGCCGGGAGCCGGGAGGGGACCACGGGTGCGTGCTGCACGACCAAGACGGAGAGTGACAACGCGAGCGATGCTGAGAGGGCCGGGTTACCGCAATGACCGAATCGAGTGCTCAGCGCCAGCCCGGCGCCTGCCCGCAGTGCGGCAAGGCCGTACAGCCGGTACCGACGTGAGGCAGCCTGCTCTGGCGGTGCCGGAGCTGCGCGGCCGTCTACAGCACGAACGACATCTTCCCAGAGGGAGTCCCGCCCGAGGTTTGGGACGCGCTCTGGGGCGTTGGTTGCGGAGGTAGCTGATGCCGCTTTACGAGTACACCTGTCGTGACTGCGGCCGGAGGTTCGAGGTGCTGCAGCGCATCGGCGCCGACTCGACCGGCGTGACGTGCCCGGCATGCGGCGGCGCCCAAGTGACCAAGCAGTTCTCCACCTTCGCCAGCGCCGTCCCGTCCGGTTCCGCCATGCCCTGCGGCGCGCCCAACGCATCGGCGTGCGGGTCCGGCGGGTTCTCCTGAGCGTCTTGACCGCCGCGCCCGGCGGGCGCGCATGGGGCACGGGGACCGGGGACAGGGGTCCGGGGTCCGCAGAGACAACGACACCAAGGAAGAGCTTGATCGACGGAGGTACTGTGAGGGAGACGCAGGTCGCGTTCGAGGTCGACTCGTCGCTGGTTTTCGCGGAGGCCGTGAAGCGGCTGCGGGCAGCGCTCGCGAAGGAGGGCTTCGGCGTGCTGACCGAGATCGACGTGCAGGCGACAATGAAGGCGAAGCTCGGGGTCGATCGCGAGCCCTACCTCATCCTCGGCGCCTGCCACCCACCCTCCGCCCACGCTGCGCTCGCCGCCTCGCCCGAGGTCGGTGTGCTGCTGCCCTGCAACGTCACGGTGTCGGTGGAGGGCGGCCGCACGGTGGTCCGCGCGATGAACCCGCAAGGCGTCCTCGGCCTCGTCGGCAACGCCGAGCTGGTGCCGGTCGGAGACCATGTCGCCGCCGTGCTGCGCCGCGTCGTCGCCGCCTGCCAGACGTGATCGCAGCGGCGCCGCGTGGTTCCCCGAGCCGCCGCGCCGACAGTCGCCGTCGCTACATCTGGAACATGTCTTCGACGCTTCCAGGCAGAAGTCGTACCAGCGTTGCCGGCTTGCCCGCGGCCCCGGGCACGTCGAGGCCGCGCCGACCCGGGCAGGTTGTCAGTCGCTCACTGGTTTTCATCGTCCTGAGGAGGCGAGGTGTTGTAGTAAAACGTGATCGCCACGCCTTCCCGCTCCGAACCGAGGTCGGTCGGGAGCGGTGGCAGCGGCGAGGCGTCGAGGATAGCGTCGCGAGCCGCGAACGTCATTGGCGGGTGATCAGCCTCCATCATGATCTCGACTCCGCTGACGCTGCCGTTCTTCTCGATGAAAAAGTGGATGCGCGTGACGCCGGTCACTCCGAGCATCGCGATCTCGGGAATGCGCCAGTGGTACTTGATCCGCCGCAGCATCTCGCGCGCGTAGGGTCCCCAGTCGTACCACTGGGTATCGAACGAAAGCGGCCCGAGATCGACCTGCCCGCCCTTGCGGTTCGGCACGAGGCCGGCGCCGCTGGCGGCGCCCACCCCAGAAAGCCCCTTGAGGGCTCGCTGGCCCTCGCCCTCGCCTTGCTTTGGCAGTTGCAGGACCGCATCGGCGCCGAGCTTCCCGGCGTCGGCCTTGCTGGTGCCGTCCCTCGCGCGCTCGTCATCGGATTTCTCGGCTCCGGGGACCTTGGCCGCGGCGGTCTTGTCGCCGCCTGCTGCTCTTTCGGGCGTCCCCGGACGGCCCTGCAGGGGCGGCGGCTCGAGGATCGGCTCCTCGGTGTTGCCGTGGACGCCGGGCCTGGTGTCCGGCGGACCTTCGCCGCCGTGGGCGCGGCGGGACTTGTCCGACAGCGCCGGCCTGTCAGCGGTCGGCTTCTCGGTCTTGTCGTGCGGCAGGTACGGGTAGAGGTAGACGGGAGGAATGTCCTCCTTGGGCGGCTGGTGCTCGGCGACGTACTGGCGATAGAGCCGCTCTCCGCGCGGGAGCAGGACGACGAGCGCCAGGTGGAACGCCGCGGACACGATCAGTCCGAGGATGACCAGGATGTCGGTGATGCGGCGGCGGGGAGGTGCGATCGGCCGGCCGAAGATCGAGAGAGCGCCATCCTCCGCCTCGGCGACAACGGCATCGAGGTCCTCGCTCGGTCCTTCGACGTGGTAGTCCACGAGGCCGAGAAGTGAGTTTCCCGGCCCCTCTTCGAGGTTCTCGGACGGACGGCGATCACGGAAAACTCCCATTCTTATGCTTGCTATTCAAGGCACATGCCAGTAACGGCAGCGGTCGCAGGCGATGCGGGGTGCCAACCCGTCGCCTGCGGAGGCCAGGCTATCCCTTGACGGCCGGCGACGGGCGAACGGAGAATGCGCAATGGGCGTCCTGCGCGACTTCGTCAGAACCCCCTCAGGTCGTTTTGTCGCCCGCTATGCGGTGATCCTGGCGGTCGGGTTCTTCGTGCTCGCCTTGCGCCCGGTGAACGACAGTCTGGTCAACCCGTACACGACGTTCGTCGCCCACGAGGCGAAGGTGGTGCTCAACCTCTTCGGCGAGGGCGCCACGGTGCGCGGGCAGATCCTCTCCTCGTCCCGGTTCTCGGTTGCCATCTACAACGGGTGCAACGGGCTCGAGGCGATCCTGATCTTCGCCAGCGGTGTGCTGGCGTTTCCCGCATCGCTGCAGAAAAAGCTGATCGGGCTGCTGCTCGGCTTCCTGGCCATCCAGCTCGCCAACATCGTGCGGGTGGTGTCGTTGTTCTACGTGGGGATCTTCAAGCCGGCATGGTTCTCGGCCGCGCACATCTTCATCTGGCAGTCGATCATCATCGTCCTCAGCGTCGTGCTCTGGCTCGTCTGGGTGAACCGCTATGCGCTCGCACACACCACGGAGTGAGCTCGGCCGTTTTCTGCGGCGGCTCCCGGTTGCGATCCTTGCAGGAGCGGCGATCTGGTTCGTGGTGGAGCGTCCCTACAACGTGGCGCTGTGCTGGGCTGCCGAGACCGTCGCACGGCAGGGCGAGTACCCGCAGGCGGCGATGGTGCAGGCGGATGGCGACCACGCGATCCTCGGCAGGACCGACCTGCGCACCGACTCGGGCCGGTTGCGAATCTCGCTCACCCAGATCACCTTCAACCTCATTCCGTTCCTCGCGCTGGTGCTCGCCACGCCCGGTGCGCTGGGTCGCAGCGGCTGGAGACAGCTCGCATACGCCCTGCCGCTGCTCGCGCTCTCGCACCTGCTCGCGCTGATCCTCCAGCTCAAGTGCTTCTACGCGTTTTCGCTCGGTCCTTGGAGCGACGCCAACTACTCGGCGCTTGGCCGCAACGTGTACGGCGGCCTGCGCTACTTCTTCGACCTGCCGGTGACGTTCTGCCTGCCGTTGCTGCTCTGGGTCGGGGCGTTCCCTGATCGGGTGCAGGAGCTCGGCGGCCTGCAGGAGCGGTGAGAGGGCCATCCCTGCCCCGATCTGCGGCCGATTGGCAGCGAAGCGGCCGCGACGGAATTGTCGCTCCTACGGGCGGCGCAGGAGCGCGTCACGGAACTCCGGTGGGATCACCATCGGCCGCCCGGTCGCCTTGTCGACCACCAGGTGTCGGGTCTCCCCTTCCGCCAGGAAGTCGCCGGACTCGCTGGTGACCCTGTAGGCGAAGACAACCCGCCGACTTACCGCTTCCACGACCCGTACCCACACCGTGACCTCCTCATCGTAGCGGGCCGGTTTGCGGAATCGGCAGGCCACGTCGGAGACCATGAGCAGGACCCCGAGCCGTTCCCACTCCGCATACGGAAAGCCGACCGCACGCGAGAGGGCGCTGCGGGCCGCCTCGAACCACACCGGGTAGACACTGTGGTGGACCACGCCCATCTGGTCGGTTTCGACGTAGCGAACCCGCGTCCTGAATGGAAACGAGAACCCCTGCATACGTTGATTGTAGCGTCCAGCAGGCTCGTGCGAGTGCATGAAGAAGCGGGCCGAGCATCCGCGGTCCCGACGGGTCGTGTTTGCCGCAGTGCGTCATCGTGATAGCCTTGAGCAGGGAGCACAGCATGCAATTGACCTCGATCATCGCCAACCAGGACGTCCAGGGCCCCAACACCATCGTCTCGACGAACCCGGCGACCGGCGCGGTTATCGCCGAGGTGTCCGCACTCGACGAGGAGGGCGCCAAGCGAGCTGCCGCCGCCGCGCAGCATGCGTTTTCGGGGTGGGCGGCGACGCCCCTTGCCGAACGGCAGCGACTGCTCGGCCGCTGGCTGGAGATCATGGTAGGGGAGGCGGGCGAGCTCGCCGATCTGGTGGCCCGCGAAGGCGGCAAGCCGGTGGCGGAAGCAAGGCTGGTCGACGTTTTTCCCGGCTGCGAGGTGCTCGCGTACCTTGCCCGCCGTCTCCCCGCGCTGCTGGCGTTCAAGCCGGTCAAGCCGCGGGTCGTGTTGTTCTCCCACTGGCGCGCCGGCTACCGATTCGACCCTCTGGGGGTGATCGTGGTGGTGGCGCCGTGGAACTACCCGGTGGCCATCCCGATGAACGGCATCGCTGCCGCCGTCGCGGCAGGCAACACCGTGGTTTTCAAACCCGCGTCGGCGACGGTCCTCATCGGTCTCGCCCTCGGCGACATGGCCCGGCGCGCCGGCTTCCCGCCGGGCGTCATCAACGCCGTGGCGTTGCCGGGTCGCGCTACCGACGCGCTCGTCGATCATCCGGCCGTGGCCAAGGTCCTCTTCACCGGGTCGGTGGGCGTCGGCAAGCGCGTCGCCCAGCGTCTGGCGGCCCGCCTGATCCCGGCGCAGCTCGAGCTGGGCGGCAAGGACCCGGCGATCGTCGCCTCCGACGCTGACCTGGAGCGCACCGCGCGCGGTTTGGTGTGGGGCGCGTTCATGAACACGGGTCAGACCTGCGCCTCGATCGAGCGGGCATACGTCGAGCGTTCGGTGTTCCCGGAGCTTCTCGACCGGGTCGTCGAGCTCACCCGGAAGCTCCGGGTGGGGGATCCCTTTGATCCTCACACGGACGTCGGCCCGATGACCACGGGGGAGCAGCGGGACGAGGTGCACCGTCAGGTTCAGGAGGCTCTGGCCGCCGGCGCGCGCGCCCTCGCCGGCGGTGTGCTGCCGGACGGGCCCGGCCTGTTCTATCCCCCGACGGTGCTTGTCGACGTCCGCGAGGAGATGAGCGTGATGCAGGAGGAGACGTTCGGGCCCGTGCTGCCGATGGTGCCGGTCGACTCGATCGATGAGGCGATTTCGCGCGCCAACGCCTCCCGTTTCGGCCTGTGCGCCTCGGGGTGGACGCGGTCGCGGGCGATCGCCCGCCGCCTGCAGCGCGAGCTCGAGGCGGGTGTGGTGATGATCAACGAGAGCGTGGTGGCTTTCGGCGAGTCCACGGCGACATGGGGCGGCGTCAAGGAGAGCGGCATCGGCCGCACCCACGGGCCCTACGGCCTGCTCGAGATGTGCAACATCAAGTACGTGGCCGCCGACTTCGGCCGCGACCGGGCGATGCCCTGGTACTACCCATACGACGCCGACTTCGGCCGCTTCATCGCCGCGGCGATCCCAGCGCTGTACGGTCGCGGCGCCCGAAAGGTGGCGGCGCTGGCGCGCCTGGCAGCGACGCGGCGCTTCATGGGAAGGGTGCGCAAGAGCACGGTGCTGGCGAACCCGCACCGGCTGCGTTAGAGTGCCGCGGCGGCGGTCGATGAACCCAACGGCAGCCGACGAGCACCCGGGAGCTGAAGAGCCATGAAAGCCGAGCTGGTGCTGTTGGACGGGAGTTACCGGCGGGTCGCCCTGGAAGAGGGTGCCGAGCTGACGGTGGGAACCTCCGGGCAGTGCGTCGTGCGCCTCACAGCGATGGACGTGTCGCGCTCTCACGCGTTGATCACCTGCCAGCGCGGCAAGGTAACGCTCCTCGACCTCGGGAGCACCAACGGAACCTTCGTCAACGGCAGGCAGGTCAAGGAGGCGGAGCTCGGCCCCGGCGATGTCGTGCGTTTCTCCTCGGTGATCGCGCAGGTGATGCCCTTGGGGAGCGGCTCAGGCGGCTCTGAAAGCCCCCCGAGCCCGGACGGCACGCTCCACTCGAAGCCGGCGGGGGAGTTGGACCTGGAAAGCGGCGACGTGCCGATCATCCTGCAGGACAGCCTTCTCTGGCTGCTCCAACGCTGGGACATCTCGGGCGGCGACGCTCTCGTGACCCTGGTCGAGTGGCTGGTGGCACAGCGTGGGATGCGAGGCGCCGCGGTAGCGGAGGAGGTGGACGGCGAAACTTCCGTGCGCGCCGCCCATGGCAGGCTCCTCGAGGTTCTCGACGACCCTCGGCTCGGCGCCGTGGTGCGTGCGGGCACCTTCCAAGACGGCGGGCTCGAGACCGTGCAGACGTTCTTGGGCTCGCACGAGGTGATTGCGGTACATGGCCCGGCGCTACCGTGCCTGCTGCTGCTCCCCGGCAGCGCCATGCCCGCGAGCTCGGAAATCGAGCTTTTCGTGGCGCTCCTCCGGGTTGCGCGGCGCCTCGAGTCCGTCGCTCAGCCCAAGCATCGCAGCGCCGGACTCCGGCGCTCGCGCTGACGGCGGACCGTCGGCCGCGCCTTGCAGCGGTGGCCGGTTCGCGATGACCGCGTTGGCCGGAGAGACTCTCCAGGCAATAACGCCGGCGGTTTCCGTGGCGTCCTGAAACCTTGACGACCAGACCCAGGCACCCTGCGCAGGTCCCGCGCCCGATCAGCTCGAATCCCCGACCTCGTGCGGCGAGCTACTCCTCGTCCTGGTCCTCGAGCTCATCGTAGTCCTCGACCAACTCCTCCTCGCCCTCCTCGTCCTCTTCCTCGTCCTCGGAGTCCTGATCGAACTGCTCGGGCAGAGCGAAAGCGTCCGGGTCGGAGTTCCCACACACCTCGCAGGCGGCCCGCCGGACCTCCCCTTCGCGCCAGGTGAAGTCCTCGACCTCCGTTTCACACTCAAGACAGATCAGATACTCGGGTCGTGGCATGCTCTCCTCCGCTCGTCGCTCAGCGCGTCTCTATCCGCAAAAACTGTAGCGGGCCTCATCGCGCGACGCAACCGCCGGCTCAGATTTCCAGCCGGCGGACGGCGACGCCGACGGCGCCGGGACCCGTGTGGGCCGCGAGAACCGCGGCAAGGTTGACGATCGGGATGTCGCTGACTCCAAACTGTCTGCACAAACGCTCGGTGACGTACTCGGCTGCGCCGACGGCGTTGGCGTGGGCGACCAGCAATCGCACCTGGCGCTCCCCGGCAAACCGGGCGGCCCGTCGGACGATTCCCCGCAGGCTGGCAGCGAAGCCGGCGTGCACTCCGGCCTTGGCGCTCTTCCCCTCCGCGTCGATGGTGAGGATCGGCTTGAGCCCGAAGATGCGCGTGATGCGGGCGATCGCCGGGCTGACCCGGCCGCCGCGGACCGCCATGTCGAGCGATGGGATGGCAGCAAAGAGGCGCACGTTGTCGCGAGCCTTCAGCGCGACCGCCTCGGCCTCGTCGAGGCTGGCGCCGGCGGCAAGCGCCTCGCCGACGGCCTCGGCGACCAGCCCTTCGCTGACCGAGACCTGCCGGGTGTCAACGACGCGGATCCGCTTCGGGTCCACCTGCTGGGCCGCAGCGCAGGCGGCCTGGTAGGTGCCGGACAGCCCGCCGGAGAGCGCGACGCAGACGACGCTCTCATGACTTTCGAGCAGGCGCTGGAAGATCGTGCGGTACTCGCCGACGGCGGGCTGGGAGGTTTTCGGCGGCACCGTGGCGGTGACGAGCCGCTGGTAGAACTGCGGCGGCGTGATGTCGACGCCGTCGGTGAAGGTCTCCTCGCCGAAGGTGAGCTGGAGCGGCACGCGGACGAGACCGATCGCGTGCGAGGTGGCTTCGGGAAGGTCGCAACCCGAGTCGCTTACCAGCGCGATCGATGCCTCGCGCGCAGCGATCTGCTGCAGGATCATGTCGTCGATCTTGGTGCGCTCGATGGTGCCGAGAGCCGCGAGCGTAGTGAACAGGTGCTGCGGCTCGTTGGTGTGCAGGTGCACGCGCAGCCTCGCGCCGCCTCCGGCAACCACCAGCGAGCTGCCCAGCGGGGCCACGGCCGCGGCGACCGCCTTGCGGTCGAGCAGCTCGCCGACGAGCAGCGCCTCCGCGCAGAAGCGGTACGAGAAGTCGGTGTCGGCATGAGCAGCGGCGAATGGCGTCGGCTGGGCCAGCGAGAGGCCGGCGCGGCGCCAGTCGGCGAGGCGGCGGTCGCTGAAAAACTCCGAGATCCCCTCGAGGAAGTAGACGAACCCCTGCGCGCCGGCGTCGACGACGCCGTGCTTTGCCAGGACCGCGAGCTGGCGCGGCGTGTTGGCGAGGGCGACGCGGGTGGGCTCGAGCGCGCGCCGGAGCAGCTCGCCGAAGTCCGGAACGCTGCGGGCATGCTCCTCGATGCGGGCTCCCCATTCCTTGAGCACGGAGAGAATCGTCCCTTCGACCGGGCGCTGCAGAGCCTGATGGGCCGCCTCGACGCCGCGCCGTACCGCCTCCGCGAAGTCCTTGGTGGTGATCGCCACTTTGGTGCCGATCGCCTCGGCGAGGCCATGGAAGAACTGGGCGAGGATAGCGCCGGAGTTGCCGCGGGCGCCGTCGAGAGCGGCATCGGCGACGACCCGCGCCGTCTGTCCGACGGTGATGCCGCGCGGCGCAGTCAGCGCTGCCGCGGCGGCGCGCAGCGTCGAGGCCAGGTTCGTGCCGGTGTCGGCGTCGGGGACGGGAAAGACGTTGATCCGGTTCAGGCTCTCCTGCTCGCGCACCACGGCAATGGCACCAGCGCGCAAGGCGCGGGCAAAGCGCGGTCCTGTCAGCGTCTGAACCATCACCCATTCCCGCGGCCAGTATACGTGTGCCGTTCGCCCAGGGTCACTCCTCGAACCCCTCGTCCTCGGCCGCCGCCTCGCTGTCCATCTCCTCGAGCTCCTCCTCGGTGGCGAACGAAGCCGGGTCCTCGTTGCCGCACATCGGGCAGACGACGTCGCGGACATGGCCGTCCTTCCACTCGAAGACGTAAACGGGAGTCTCGCACTCCAGGCAGATGAGGTACTCGGGGTGAGCCATGGGGAGATGCTATACCAACTCGCCGTTGGCGCGGCTGTGGTGGTCGCCCCTCGCGCCGAGCCGCACGTGATAGATGGCCCCTCGCGTCGAGCCGCTCGCTCGCTCCGGCGACCGGGCCGAGCAGGGAGGTGCTGCAGGCTTGGTGCCGGGCGCGGTTTGGAGGTGTGGGTGACTTTCGAGGTCGCCGGTGCCAGGCGTTTCATTTCGCGCGAACACGGCGGGAGGGTGGGGAAGCGCTGCGGGCTTGGTGCAGGGCGGGGCTTGGAGATTCTAGGGTGATTGGTGGCCACCGGTGCCAGGCGTTTCATTTCGCGCGAACACAGCGTTTCTCGCAGGGCCGAGCGAGCTCTGGAGGATTCTGTCCGGGACGAGGGTGGCGGCGAAATGCAACTCCTGGCACACGCGCGCCGCGCGGGGCGCGGCGCGGCGTTCGACGTGGCCACGGCGATGCGCTCAGGCGCGCCGTCGGCTGATCTGCCTTCGCTCGCCGCGCT
>Ga0315278_10002796_pt1 | contig 15582 bp, 16 predicted proteins | sample YL17G06_0_MG_FD_203880 | JGI IMG/M metagenome (GOLD analysis project Ga0315278, IMG submission 203880) | Sediment microbial communities from Yellowstone Lake, YNP, Wyoming, USA - YL17G06_0 | ecosystem: Environmental > Aquatic > Freshwater > Lake > Sediment | place: USA: Wyoming | collected... | reverse complement strand
GCACCCACGCGAGCGAGTCGGGCAGGGAGATTCTCGCCGCTGCGCCGAGGAGGCCCGCGAGCAGCCACGCCAGTGGCAGCACGAAGATCACGCGCCGCGCGTGATCCTTGCCTCTCAATCCAGCGAGCACCGCCAGCGCGAGGGCCGGAATCAGGTCTTCGGGCGTGAGCGCGAAGTGCGCGATGCCGTCGTACACCGATCCGAGGCCGGTCTCGACCAGATGGGCGTGCGCCTGCGTGGTGCACGATGCCAGCGCGAGCCCGCCGCCGGCCACCCGATCCGCGCCTTCGATCCGAAACTGCCTCACGCGATCGCACGCCATAGGAAGAAGACCCCCGCAAGCCCGACACCACCGCCGGCGATGCGCAGCGCGACGCGGCCCGCCGGCCAGCGATGAACGGAGCCGATCGCGATGCCGATCGCATGCAGGCAGCCGGTCGCGACGACGAAGCCGAGGCTGTAGAGGAGCCCGCTCTGCCCGGGCGGAAGCTCCGTCCCGTGCGCGTGACCGTGAAAGATCGCGAAGAAGCCCACCAGCGCCGCGGCGGCGTAGAGCGGCAGGCGGCGCTCCGTCATCACTGCGGCGCCGAGCAGGATCGCGGAGGCGGCGATGCCCAACTCGACGCCGGGCAGCGGGACGCCGAGCAGTCCGAGCAGGCCGCCGAGCGCCATCACGAGCGGAAACGTGACCGGCAGGATCCAGATCGCCGGCGCGCCGAGCTGCGCGCCCCAGAGTCCGACCGCCACCATCGCGAGCACGTGATCGAGACCCGAGACCGGGTGCGCGAGGCCGCTGAGGAATCCCGCGGCCTGCCCGGTCTCCACGTGCGCGAGCGCGCGCGAAGCGACCGCCGTGAGCGATAGCGCGACGAGGGCCCGATGCACCGGAGACGTCCGCATCACCCGCCCTCGACCATCAGCACGACCCGCTGGATCGTCCAGAACGCGCCGAGCGAGCCGACCACGTACGCCGGCGCGAGCTCGAGCGCCCGCGGCCAGTGTATCTGGAGGACCTTGAATGCGCGGACCAGCAGCAGGACGAGGGCGACGAAGGCGAGCTGGCCGATCTCGACGCCGACGTTGAACATCAGCAGCGCGAGCGGGATCTCGCCCTGCGGCAGCCCGAGCGCGGTGAGCCCGCTCGCGAAGCCGAAGCCGTGCAGCAGGCCGAAGGCGAATGCGACCACCCACGGATGGCGGATCGTGAAGCTCGTCTGCCCGCGCCACGCGCGCACGATCTCCGGGCCGAGGAACAGAATGGACAGCGCAATCGCGGCGTTGAGCGGTGCCGCGGGGACGCTCGCATGCCCGAGCGTGGCGATCGCGAGGGTGATGCTGTGCGCCACGGTGAACGCGGTGATCGTCTTCACCAGCATCCACGGCGTGCGCACGATCGCAAGCAGTCCCAGCACGAACAGCAGGTGATCGACGCCGAGCAGGATGTGCTCGATGCCCTGCGCGAGGAACACGCCGGCGGTGGCGAACGTGCCACGCGGCGCGGCGAGCTCGAACCACGGACGCGGCGGGCGAACGAGCTCGGTCGAGTGCGCGCCGTCGAGCCGTTCGACGCGCACCAGCACGTCGGTGATCGTGAGCTGGAGCCCGGGAAACTCGATGCGCCTGCCGGCGAGACCGGCCGGCCCGGCGTCGATCGCGCGGCGTTCGAGCAGCGAGTCGGTCAGCTCTTGGACGGTGGGTTCCTGCAGGTTGCGCACGCCGTCGGGCAGCTTCAGTGCGACCGGCAGGCGCATGCCCGAGAGCACCGGCGTGCGCCAGAGGACGCTGTACTGGCCGGGCGCGATTTCCTTGAGCTCGAGATACGCGGGCCGGGTCTCGTGGGCGAAGGCCGCCGGAACCGCAAGCAGCGACGCCGCGAGGATCGCCGCGAGCGCCCGGGTCACCGCGCGGACTGCGCTCACCTCGGCACCGCGCCCTTTGCGCCGCTCTCGGGCGGCGCCGGCAGCAGCACCGTGTACTTGGCGCGCACCCCCTTGTATGCCTTCTCCCAGGCCTGCGCCTTCTGCTCGGCGAGCCATGCGGCCTTCACGTCGGGCTCGACCTCCTCGAAGGCCGGCACGCGGCCGGGGATCACGGTGTCGACGAAGACGAGGTGCCAGCCGAACCCGGACTCGACCGGCCCCTGCCACGCGCCGGGCGGAAGCTTCGCCACCGTAAGCGCGAACTGCGGCCCGAACTCCTTCCCGAGATAGTCGGGCGCGCGATCGCGGTAGTAATCCTGGAACATGAACGGATCCGCGAGCGGGGCCGCGACCCTCGCATCCACCGGCTGGCCGGCGAGCTTGGCGAGCGCGAGCGCCGCGTCCTCGCGCGCGCGGGGGCCGCGCCGGTCGGGCGAGAAGTACACGTGACGGAAGGACAGCCGGGGCGGCTGCGCGAACTTCGCGCTGTGCTTCTCGAACCAGCTCTTCAGCTCGGCCGTCGTCGGCTCGCGCGCGGCGGCCACGTCCTCGGCCAGGAACTGCATCTTCTGCGCCATGCGGCGCTTCACGATCTCGTCGTCCTTGTCGAGGCTCATCGCGAGCGCCTCGCGGTAGAGGACTTCCTGCTCGACCTTGTTCTCGACCAGGCGCTGGAGCTCCTGCGGCGTCGGCGGGCGGCGCCACTGCGACTGGAACAGGAGGACAAGCTGGTTGACGTCGTCGACGGACAGCCGGATCTCCTTCGACGAGGCGGCCGTCGTGCGCCCGCCCGGCGCGTAGCTGTAGAGGCCGAACAGGACGGCGCCGATCAGCAGGAAATGAACCAGCGGTTCACGGAAGAAGCGCTTCACTTTGACGAGACCGATGGTCGATCGAACCTACGGACTTCCCTACCGCGTGCCGGGCAAGGCCCGCGTCTGCTGCCCAACCTGGCGCGCCTCGGCCGACGGGCTCTCGCGCAGATACGCGAGGATCGCCACCCGCGACGGGTACTGCTGCCGGAGGTCGGATTTCATCAGCGCGACGTACTCCGGCACCGCGTCCCAGTACCGCCAGGCGGCGAGGTCCTGCGCGACGTATCCGGCGATCTCCGGGTGCGTCTTCATGAACGCGCGGTAGGACTGGATCACCCGCTCGCGCGGGACCGCACCGCCGGCGTTCCCATGCACGGAAAGCGCGAGCAACGCCGCCTTGATTTCCGGCTCGGCGCGCGCGCGGTCGCGCAGATACCGCTCGTCCACCCACGCCATGCGCGCGACGCCGCGCAGTTCCAGGTCCGCGGCCAGCAGCGCGCCCAGGTTCGTCGCATCCCCCGCTTTCCATGCCGCCTCCAGGCGCTGCTCGAGCGCGTCGGCGTCCTGTGCGTTGCCGGCGAATCCGAGCAGCAACAGGTAAAGCGGCTGCCGTGCGGCGCGCTCCGGGTCCGCCAGCCATGCGCGGACGGCGCGGGCGTCGAGGCGTGGCTTCGCGGCGCGCATCGCGGCGTACGGGGCGGCGGCGAGCTCGCCGTACGCGAGCCCGGCGGCGAGCGGCTCGCGATGCTCGAGATAGGGCACGACGAGCGCGACGCGGGCGCGCCATTCGTCCTCGCTCATCTCGGCAGCGGGTTTTCCCGCGGCGAGCTTGCGCAACCAGCCCAAGTGGTCGGCGCCGATCGCGCCGAGGATGACCCACGTCGGGAACGGGCCGTCGCGCGCGAGGAGCAGCGGCTTCCCGCCTTTCAGCGCAGCCGCATCCGCGGCGGAACCGAAGCGGGAGAACCCGCCCTCGATCGCGCCGCCCTGCGGCCGCTCGCCCTTGACGACTTCGACGACGCGGAAGCGGCTCGCGTCGGCGGTCGGGACCGCTAGGACCGCCTGCTGCGCGATGACCAGCTGCTGTGCCTTGGTTTGCTGGAGCGCGCCGAGACACAGGGGACATGCAGCGCCCGCGGTGCTCGCGCACGCGAGCACCGCCGCGAACAAACCCCGTGTCAGCCGCCGTTTCCGGATCGCCGGATCCGCTCCGGCCCGCCGTGCTACAGCCCCTCCCGCGCTACTTGTGCAGCGACTTGCGCAGCTACTTGCGCGCACCGGCGAACCACTGCTCCACGGCCGCTTTCGCCTTCTGCACTGCCTGGCCGGCCGCTTCCTCGATCAACCGCCGGCGCATCTGCTCGCGCAGGGCCTGGAACTTCTTCTGCTGCTCCGCATTGAGCAGCGGCGAGATCCTCTCGTCGAAGGAGACGCCGATCTTTCTAAGCGCCTCTACCTTCTGCAGGCCGCTGAGCTTGGTGTCCTTCTTCAGCTCGCCGAGCTGTTTGAGCTCCTGCTGGAGGATCGGAACGATCTGCTTCTTCTGCTCTTCCGTCAGCCCGAGCTCGAGCGAGAACTGGTTGGACAGCGCGGTCAGCGGGTTCGCGGCGATCTGCGGCGCCGGCACGATCTCGTAGTTGGCATAGCCGAACTCGTTGCTGCGCGCGGCATAGTAGGTGTCGCCGACCTTGTAGAACGTGAACGAGTACGGGTCCTGCGCCACGGCGATGACGAGCTTGCCGCCCTCGATCTTGTAGCCGGAAGTCGTTCCCTGGTAGCCGTCGCGCTCGACGTTGCCGAACGCACTCGGGAAGACGGCGCCCGCTCCGACGCGCAACACGGTCGTCTGTCCCTCGGCCGTGAACGGCTGGAAGAACTGCTCGCCCGTCACGTTGTTGCGCACCCAGATCGCCTTGCCGACGATGAGCGCCTTCAGCTGCGCGTCATTCAGGGCACCGGCCCCCTTCTTGCTCAGCTCGCTGACGGTCATGCCCGCCGGCGCATTCTTGCGCGCCTCGGCCGACGGCGCATACCAGATCGGCGAGCTCCAGGCGCGTTCCTGTCCCGTCAGCGGCACGACATCGGGCGGCGGCAGCCCGGCCTTGACGGCCTGGATGAGGGTCCAGCGTGGCGTCGGAATCTCCAGCACGCGCGCGTAGTAGAAGGCGTGCTGGCTCGCGTCGAACTCGGGGTCCGTCCACACCGTCTTCAGTTCCGCCGCGCCAACGTCGTTCGTATAGGTGGCCTTGTCGAGATCCACCGTGCTGCGGACGGCCGGCACCCGGCCCGACCACTTGTCGGGCTTGCGGTCGCCGGACCATGCGACGTCGTAGACCTTCTCGAAGCTCTGGCCGTTCTGCGTCCAGCCCTTGACGACCTGGATGCGATCGAGATTGCCCGAGGTCGGATCCTTCACTGCCCAGACGACGAACCGCGGGGCCGTGCCCTTGCCGCCCGCGGGCATCGGCGGCAGGTCCGCACCCATCGGCACGCCGCTTGCGTAGGACTGCTTCACCCAGTCGCCGGCGTTGAGAATGTCGTTGCCGTAGCCCCAGCCGCCGAAGAAGCGCACCTTGATGCGCGGGCCGCTGACGCCGAACGTCTCCTTGCGGTACATCGCGTCCCACAGCGAGGCCCGGGTGTTCTCCTCGGCCCACACGCCGGTGAGACCGCCGGGGTTCTCAAGGCGCACGTCCATGGTGCCGCCGATCAGCACGCCGGCAAAGCGCCGCTCGACCGTCCCGTCGGCGTCGGCGTGCAGGCCGAAGAAGTTGTCGTGGCGGTACGGGCTGGCGGAGTTGTGCGAATCGGAGCCGCCGGCCATGCCGAACTTGTACGGGTTGTAGCCGCGCGTGTCCTGCATCGTGATGCCGTCCTTCAGCGCCTGACGGCCGAAGCTGCCGGTGATGCGGTCGATGCGGCCGACGTTGTCCGGCAGTCCGAGGATGGCCTGATACAGCTCGTAATTGGCGAACTCGTCGTTGGGCGACAGCAGCGGGTGCGTCTCCGACTGCCCCTTGCCCTGCTTGATCTCGACCAGCCGCTCGTTGCGCATGCGCGACTCGGCCCAGGCGGCGTCGATCGGCCGCCCGGTGGTGGTGTCCACGTCTACCGGGTACATCGCGCCGTCGCTGACGTTGGCGTTGTGCGAGATCGCGAGCAGCTCGTTGCCGCTCTTCCGCTGCGCGTCCATCCATTTCCACAGTTCCGTGGGAAGCTTGGAGTCGAGCGCGCTGAAGGGATAGTCCGGCACCTTGTCGCAGGCCCGGAAGAAGACGTTGCGGTGCAGGTTGCGCTGGTCCGGCATCGAGGTCCACTCGTAGGAGCAGAACGCGGTGAACTTGCCGGGCTTATTGGCCTCGTCGGCGATCCTGACGCCGTCCTTCCACACGGTGGAAGTGACCTTCGGGTCCATGAACGCCTTCACCGGCGCGCTTCCGGCCAGCTTGAGCAAATACGAGAAGACCCTGTTCTGTTCTTCCTGGCTAGTCGGATCCTTCATGATCATCGGCTGCGCCTCGGGCAGCTTGCTCACGTAGGTTCCCGGGGTGTTGGCCTCCCTGGTGACGCCGACATACTCCGAGTGATCGGTCACGCCCATGAAATCGAGCGGCGTGTCGATCTTGATGTCGAAGCCCATCGGGTGCTTGATCGTCTCGCCCTGGGCGTATTTGTAGGCGTCGGCCGGGCCGGTGATCCGGTTGCCCATCACCCACGCGTCGACCGACCAGCTGGTGTGAAGGTGCGTCTCGCCGTAGTACGCGTTGCGGTCCGGGTTGGGCTGCGGCGCGGTCGCCGCAGCGGGTTGTACCGGGGCGGCGGGCTGTGCCGGGGCGGGCGCAGCCGCTGACTTCTTGGCCGCGTCGTCCGCTGCGGACTTACTCTGCGCGGCTGGCTCCGGCGCCTTCTGTTCGCAGGCGCCGAGCGTCGCGAGCGCAACGACGGCCAAGCTTGCTGTGAGCAGGCGTGAAATCATGGCGTTGGTCCCCTTCGAACAGACTTGACTATCGATCTCGACACGTTGGCGCAACGGACGCAAGCTTAGCATTAGCGCTTGATCGAACCGCTTCGGTGCCGCCGCGTATCCGAACAGCGCTCGCGATGCTCTGACCGCAGCGAGGACGATCTTCAATGAGCTACGTTGAGCCTCAGAACGCCTTAGCTGACTACGATTTGGCTACGCGCGTTTATGCGAGGCCCCCGTCGTGCATCAGGCCGCCAGTCGTCCCGGACCTTTCTTGAGCATCAGACGCGTTCATTGCACCAGCTGGTTGAGCACCTGTTGGGACGCCTTCTGGTACTGCGCCTGCGTGATCAGCCCTTCGCTCAGCAGCGACTTCAGCTGCTCGAGCTTCTGCGTCGTCGCCGGCTGCGGCGCGGGCGCCGCCGGCTTCTCGGTCACCTGCACGTTCACCGTCGCCGGAGGCGGGGGCGGTGCGGCCGCCCTTGCCGCCGCAGCCGATGCCTCGGCGCTCGAGGTCGCCACCGCAGCCGTGGTCACCGCCGCCGCGGTCCCGATCACCGCCACGCGCCGGATGTTCCGCCGCCAGAAGCCCAGGATGTCGATGAACAGCACCGCGTCGCCCGCCGACTGCGGCACCGTGCCCTCGATGATCGTGATGTCGTAGATGAGGTCCCCGCCCTGCATGCGCGGGTTCTTCAGGTTGATCACCGCGTTCTGCAGATCGGCCTTCCCGACCTCCAGCATCGAGAGCGTCGCGTTCGGGGGATTCTTCGCGAAGCTGTCCGGGCCCTCGCTCCACAGGTGCAGGAACTCGTCGCGCGTGTGGTAGTGGCCGGCCATGCGCACGGGGCGGTCGGTGAAGAACAGCGTCGAGCGCCCGATGTTCTTCATGCGCAGCGTGCCTTTGGCCTTGTCGTACTCGATGCCGGTCGAGTTCTGCACGAACAGCAGTTCCACCTTCTGCTGCGAGATCGCCACCGGCGCCGGCTTGGCCGGGGTGGACTTGGCGGGTGCCTGGGCAAAGCCGGCCTGCGGCAGCGCAATGAGGGTGGCGAGCGCGAGGGCGAGCAGCGGTCGCGCACGAAGCGGGGAACGGGACATGTGCATCTCCATTGGAAATAATCGAGGTCGCGGCGTGCGGCTCAGGGCTGCGCCGACACGTACACGAGGTTGTTGCCCTGGAACGCCGCCCGGTAATACACCCCGGGAGCGCAGTTGTAGTACTCGACGCCGCCGATCGGGGTCGCGGCGCAGCCGGGCGGCAGCGCATGGATGACCGATCCGACCGGCACGGGTCCCGCTGCCGGGGCAGCGGCCGGCGGCGGCGGGGGCGGCTTCGGCTGCGCGGCAGCGGTCGCCGCTGCGGTCGTCGCAGCCGTGGCTTCCACGGCCACCACGCGGCGGGTCGTGCGCCGGGCCACGCCGGCATACGACATCGGGGTGAGGGGCGCGCCGATGATCGCGGCGGCCTCCCGCACGAGACCCAGTCCGAGCGGCGCGTCCGCGGAGAGGTCCGCGAGCAGCAACGCGGGCAGGGAAAGGCCCAACAACGAGAGCTTGAGTGTCTTCTTCATCGCATTCTCCTTCGCGCTCAGCGCGGCTTGGCCGTGCCCCCGATGAGGGGCAGGAAGTCGACTTTTCTCGCCCCTTTGGACGGCTTGAAGTCGAACATTCCATCGGCGAAATTCGGCGCCAGGTTCCACTTCGTCATCACCACCTCGAACTCGGGCGAGCCGGCAATGTCCTTGGTGGTGATCAGCCATTTGCGCGGCAGCGGCTGCTTGCCTTCCTGGAGCCAGATCTGCCAGTCGACCTCCGCGCCGCGGAAGGCGAGATGGTCGCAGCGCACGCCCTCCACTACGGCCTTGCCGACCACGAATCCGGACGTCACGTTCTCTATCAGGATCTCGTAGGCGTTCGCGTACAGCAGGTCGCCGCCCGGCGCGATGACGTCGAGCTTGGTGCGCGCGAAGTCGAGCGTCGCGTCCAGGGTCCCGGGCGCGCCGACCGTGGCGTAGTACTTCTGCCCCGGGTTGTAGAGCGTGAGCGACTTCCCGTCGTAGACGAAGACCTGGTCGACGAGGTCACCCTTGCGCTCCGCCCGCATCTTGTTCGGGCGCTGCACCGACGCGCTCGCCGCAGCGCCGAACTGGAGCTTCTGCCCCGAGGTGAGCACCACGTCGATCGTGTTCCGCGTGTCCACGCTGAACCGCTTCTGGGCGGCAAGGAACGCCATCGAAGCCTTCAGCAGCTTTTCGGCCTGGGGCTCGATGCCCGCGGGTTGTGTTAGCGCCGCCTGGGGCAGCACAGCCGCTGAAAACAGCGCGAGTGCCGCGAGCAGTCGTGTCGTTCGTTTGTGCCTGAGTGTCATCGAATGTGCTCCATGCCAGTTTCCCGCCCGCCCGATCGCCTCGAGCAGGGCTTCCTTGTTGAAGGGCTTGTAGAGTACCGCGACCGGCGCGAGCGCGGCGAGCGGCTCGCCGACGTCCGCGGGCTCGAGCGCGGTGATGAAGATCGTCGGCAGATCGCGGCTCGCCGCGACGAGCGTGCGCTTGAACTCGATGCCACCGATGCCGGGCAGGTCCACGTCGAGCACGAGACAGGCGCCGCCCTCGGGAACGCCCCGGGCGAGCAGCGCCTCGACCGACTCGAACGCCTCGACCTCGAACCCCGCGAGGCGCATCGTCCGCGCGAGCGCGCGCCGCAGCGAGTCATCGTCGTCCACGAGCAGCACGTGCAATCCCCGGATTCGCGGTGCCAACACGATGCGAGTATTCGCCGTGCGACCGGGGCGGAAAATACGACCTTGGTGTAACGAGGAATGGGCGAAGACTCGGCGCACCGCTAGAACTTCCAGTTGGCGTACACGCCCATGAACAGCACCCCGGTGTTGTCGTACGACCCGACGAGGTTCCCGCGCCCGCCGGCCGCGACCGGCACCTGGCTCTGGATGTTGACGTCGAGCGTGCCGCCGTACAGGTATTCCGCCGCGAAGCCCCAGAAGGCGGTCTTGCTTAGCTGCTGCTCGGCGCCCACGCCGAAGCGCCAGGCGGCGTTCGTGGGCAGCAGCGGCGACACGTTGCCCGACTGGAAGCCGGTGTCGTAGGCGATGCCGAAGTTGAGCAGCCAGGCCGGGCTCATGCGGTATTGCGCGCCGCCCGCGAAGTGCCAGGTGTCCTTGAAGGGAATGTTCGCCGTGACGGTGGTGGAGGTGAAAGAATTGTCGACGCCGAGCGTCACCTGCCCGTACTTCGACCACTGCTGCCAGCCGATGCTGCCGAGCACCGCCCAGCGCTCGTTCACCTGGGCGAAGACGCTGCCCATCGCCTGCTGCGGCACGTTCATTCCGACCTTGATGGTCGCGCCGTTTTGCAGCACTCGGCTGAGACCCGGCGCGAGGTTCGTGTACTTCGCCGGACCCTCGAAGTCGAGGTTCACCTGCGAGTTCCAGGTGAGCCCGAGGCGGGTCCCCGGGTCGATCTCGTAAAGCAGTCCGAGGTTGACGCCCCATCCCCAAGTGCTGTCGTCGAGCGCGAGCTGGCCGTCGCCGAAGGCGGGATTGACGTTGTTGATCGCCACCTGGTTCTTGTACTTGCCGTACATGGCGTTCAGGCTCGCCCCGAGCGAGAGCTTCTCGGTCGCCTTGTAGGCGATCGCCGGAACGAAGGACAACCCGACCGTCTCCACCTTCTGCGCGTAGTAGCGACCCGCCCAGTTGTTGTCGTATCTCACGACGCCGCCGAAGTTGCCGGTCATCGCGAACCCGAGCTTGAGGTCCGGTGACACGCTGTAGCTGAGGAACCCGCCCCCGCCCAGGAACCAGCCGTCCGACCCGAACGCGTTGCCGCCGTCGTTGGAGCCGAGCGCGGGCGAGGTGCCCGAGCCGATCGAGAACTGGGTCCGGCCGTAGTCGAGCTGGCCCGTCGCCAGGAACTGCGTGCCTTCGAGCCGCGTCATGCCGGCCGGGTTGGTGAACACCGTCGAGGCGTCCTGCGCACGCGCGTTGTAGCCCGCGGAGGCGAGGCCGACGTCGGCCGTGCCGATCTCGTAGGCGATCAGGCCGCCGGCAGAAGCGGATCCCGGGACGAGCATGGCGGCAAGCATCGCGGCCGCCGCCGTGGCTCTCAGCGCAGCATCGAAGTGGAGCCTGGATGTCATCTATTTCTCCTTTGGGGACTGGATTCGCCTGCCACCGTCGCGGGCGCGCTCAGCCGGCGCGCTGCGGGCGCGACCGCTGACCGGCCGGCCGCACCGCGTCACTTCGGCTGCGCGGTCACATACACCAGGCTGTTCCCCTGAAACATCGCGCGGTAGAAATTTCCGCCGCAATAGTAGTACTCGACCCCGCCGACGGGCGTCGACGTGCATCCACCGGGGAGCGCCGATACCACCGTCCCCATCGGCAATGCTGCGCCGCCGGCCGCCGGCGGCGGGGGCGCTGCGGCCGCGGCCGCCTGCTTTTGCGCCGCGGCCGCGCTGGCCGAAGCCGCCGCCGCGCTGGCCGAAGCCGCGGCCGCATCGGTCGCGACGACCGCGCTGCCCACGACCACCGTTCGGCGCGCGGTGCGGCGCCACACGCCGAGAATCGCGTGCGCCTCCGACACGATCTGGAATGGAAGGGGAAATTCCGGCGGGGCGTCACCGATGAGCATCAGGGCGAGGCCGGTGCTGAGGATTGCGGCATTGCGGATCGATTTCATGTGCGTGCTCCGGTTGGCATCAACGGCTGGACGAACCGCTTGTCTAGCGATGCATGAACGCGATCGGCTTGGCCCCCTTGGGCGGCACGAAATTGAACCGGGCATCGGGCACGTCGAGTGCCGTCTTGAAGTCGCGGATCATCGTCGTGACGCTCAGCAGCTCGGGGGTGCCCGTGTCGGTGACGACGAGCTTGACGGGCAGCGGCTGCTTGCCGTCCGCGATACAGACCTGGAAGTCGACGCCCGGCCGCCGGAAGAGCAGGTGATCGCATCGGACCCCGCCGATCGTCGTCTTGCCGATCACCTTCGCGGCGCTCACGTCCTTCATCAGCAGCTCATAGGCGTTCGGGTAGACCATGTCGGAGGCCGGGATGACGAGCCCGAGCGTCTCGCGCGCGTAGTCGAGCACCCCCGCGAGCGTTCCCGGTGCCGGCTCCGTCGCGTAGACCTTCAGCGTCGGGTCGTACAACGTCAGGGTCTTGCCGTTGTAATAGAAGTTCTGGCTGACCAGATCGCCCTTGCGCTCGGTGAGCAGCTTGTTCGGCCGCTTGATGGTCACCGTCGCCGAGACCTCGAGATCGATCCGCTCTCCCGGGGCGAGCAGATCCTCGATGGTGTTCTGCGTGTGCACGCTGAACTCCTTCAGGCTGCCCATGTAGTCGGTCATCCGCTTCAGGATCCGCGTGGCGGCCGGATCCACTGCCGGCGCCTGGGCGCGGACCTCCATTGAAACGGTTGCCGAGAGCGCGAGCGCCCCGAGCGCGAGCCATGCCGGAGCCATCCTGAATCTGCGTGCAGTCATGCTTGCCTCCCTGTCTGATTGATTCCCGATTCAACGAACGTGCTTCGATCCGCGCGGGTCATGCTGTCAGCGCAAAACTGTTACCGCCAGCCCACCCCGCGCCCCCCCACCCCGACGCCGTGGAAGCCCGGGCCGACGCCGCCACCGGGGCCGATCCAGTCGATGAACAGCGAGGTGGCGCCGCCCGCGGTGGGTACCTTGCCTTCGATCAGCGTGTAGCGGTACACCAGGTCCTTGCCCTGCACCACCGGGTCGAAGATCTTCACCACCGTCAGCGTGTTCTCGCTCTTGCCCGGCGCGTACACCGACAGCGTGGCGTTCGGCGGATCCTTGCTGAAGTTGTTGGGGCCGGCGGCCGCGGTCCATTCCTTCAGATAGTTCGGCATCGTCGCATGGCCGGCCTGTCGCACCGGACGGTCGGTGAACCAGATCGTCTGCGGCGATACGTTCACGAGCCGCAGCGTCTTGTCGTCGGCCTTGAAGCTCGCAGCGCTTTGCACGAACATCAACTGGACCTTGGCGTCGGCAGCCGTGGCGTGTGTCGGCAGGGCCGAAAGCGAAGCGAACACCGCCAGCGTGGCGGCGGCGTTCGTGAACATGCGTCTGATCTTCATCGGTGTTTCCTTTTGATATTGGAGCAACTACGGGCGGAAATTGCTGTAGGCACCGCCGGCGCGGTCATCGGTATTGCTGAAGTCGTCCTGCGTGATGTGCGCGGTGCCGCTCTTGTCCGGAGTGAGGACCAGGTCCTGCTCGAGCACCACGGAGCGTACCTTCCCCGGCCCCCTCACGCTTGACTTCGATCAAGCACGCGACAATGCGTCGTCGTCGATGTGCCGCGCGCGCAGTCCGCGGGTCTCGGCGTGACCACGAAGCGAGTGTCTACCGCGGCACCGGGGCGGGGAATACGATCTTGGTGTCATGCGAGGGCGCCGGCGCCCCGGGGCTTCAGATCTTGATGCCCTGCGCGCGCAGCGCGCGGTCCACCGCGAGGTTGATCTCGTGCTGCGCCCGCAGGCGCTTGTCGAACGCATCCACGAACGCGTGGATCTCGAAGTCGAGCCCGCTCGCGCCGAACCCAACGAAGAAGACCGCCGGCGCCGGCTCGGGGAGCACGTCGGGAGTGCCCCGCACCGCCTCGAGCATCACCCCCTGCGCCCGCGCGATGTCGGTTCCGGCGGCCAAGCCGATCTTGAGCAGCAGCCGCGTCGTCTGGCTGGAGAGCGTCCAGTTGATCACGCGGTCGGTGATGAACGACTTGTTCGGGATGAGGACTTCCTTGTTGTCGAAGTCGACCACCGTGGTCGCGCGCGCGCGGATGCGCGCGACCGTCCCCGTGACGTCCCCGACCGTGACCACGTCGCCGATGCGGATCGGCCGCTCGCCGAGGATCATGAGGCCCGCCACGAGATTCCCGAAGATCTCCTGCAGGCCGAAGCCCAGGCCCACGCTGAGGGCGGCGACCAGCCATTGCACGTCGCTGCAGCCGATGCCGAGGATCCCGGACGCGAGCACGATGCCGCCGGCGGCGAGCGCGTACCGCGCCATCACCTTGATCGCGTAGTTCGCGTCCGCCTGCATCTGGAGCCGCTGCAGCAGCACGATGTCGAGGAGCGCCCCCACGTTGCGCACCGCGACGGCGGTGACCACTCCGACGAGGATTGCCAGGAAGAGGTGGCCCACGGTCAGCGGACGCGTCACCGCCTTGCCGTCGACGGTCTCGGTGTAGGTCCACAGCGCGTGATCGCCGATCACCGACAGGGTCGGCAGCGCGTCCCGCCACACCCACCACAGCCCGCCGAGCAGCAGCAGCGTGATGACGAGATCGAGCAGCGATCGCGTCTGCTCGCATGGATCTCGAAACCCGTCGCTTCGCTAAACCATGAATTCGAGGCCTGCGCCCTTCGCCGGTTCCATCTTCAGGCGGCCGGAACGAATGAAGTCAGACTGCCGTGAATCCGGCCAGCTTCGACGCCTTGGAGCCAAATGTTGCAGTGGTCCGGCAGCCGAGCGTATGGTGGCGAGCATTGATTAAGCAATCGGCAAATTCGGCGACGGAATTTTTCCAGGAGTACAGGGCCGCCTCGATCGACTGCACATCCTCGAACTGCAGTTCGACCGTATCGAGCAGCGCGGAAAGTGCCGTGAGAATTTCTGTCTTTGCCAGGCCGTAGCGGCTGCGCAAGACCCACTCCGTCTCCAGCAGGACGATGAGACTGATCAAGACGGTCTCACCGCCTTGCGTTTCGCGCCTGACCAACCGCCGTGCGCGTTCGAATTGCTCCTGATCGTCGCGGACCAGGAAACGAACGAGCACATTGGTATCGATACCGATCACTAGCGCGAGAGCTGTTCGATCGGCACGGGTTTTCTTCCCTTCTTGTGCAGAACGCCGGCAAGATCCATCACGCGCTTGTTCTTGACCCGCATGAGCACAACGCCGTCCGGCATTAGTGTGAACGTGATTCGGTCCCCGGCCTTCATGCCGAGACTATCCCTGATCTGCTTGGGAATCGTGGTCTGACCTTTGCTGGTCAATGTCGCGTCGGTATCCATGCTGTTCTCCGAGTTCCTTACTACATATAGCATAGTAAGGACAGCCGTCCGGTGCAAGTCCGGTGCAATTGAGCCACGGCACGGCGCTGCCGATGAGCACTTTGAGTGCGCGGCATCCGCCGAGCAAATCGTCTTCCAGAAAGCGCGCAAACCCCTCGTGGCCGCCCCATCCCCCCCGGAGTGACCCCCGGCTCCCTTAATCAGCGGATGCTTCTGGCTGCGGCGTCGGGCTCGCCTTGCCCTGCCTCTCACGCTTGCGCTTGCGTTTGCGGAGCTCGTTGTTCTGGAAGTCCTGCGCGAGCATGTACAGGATGCCGGTCGACCAGGCCATGGTGAGCAGCCCCGCCATGCCGAGCAGCGGCTCGAGCAGATGCCAGCGCTGCGGCAGGTAGCCGGCCTGCAGGGTCGTGTAGTTCAACATGGCGTTGTAGAACGCGACGCTGTGGTTGGTCTGCGCGCCCTTCAGGAAGAAGAACACCGTCCACACCATCACCTCGAGGAGGTTGGTCAGGATGATCAGCAGGCTTGCAAGGATGACGACGCCGAGGCCACCGTGGAAGGATTCCAAGGGGTGATAGCGCTCCTTCAGCGAATCGGTGATTCGCAAGATCCAGAACATGCCGGTGCCGTGGATCGCCATGGTGATCGCCACCAGGAGTCCGCCCCACAGGATCTCGTCCAGTTTGATGACATAGATGTCCATCACACCTCCTGCTCGAATCTGCCCCGCTCGCGCCCGTTGCGTACCGCTTGCGCGCTCGTGTTCGCGGGCGGATTGCCGCGTCGAACCGGACGGCGGCGTCGATGAATCCGACCCCGACGATCC
>Ga0315278_10002794_pt1 | contig 15588 bp, 15 predicted proteins | sample YL17G06_0_MG_FD_203880 | JGI IMG/M metagenome (GOLD analysis project Ga0315278, IMG submission 203880) | Sediment microbial communities from Yellowstone Lake, YNP, Wyoming, USA - YL17G06_0 | ecosystem: Environmental > Aquatic > Freshwater > Lake > Sediment | place: USA: Wyoming | collected... | reverse complement strand
AGGGGCTGCAGGATTATATCGAGATGGCGGGCGGCTACACGGAATTCGCCGACAAGGACCGGGTCTTCGTGCTGAAGGTGAACGGATCCGCCGTCCGGCCCAGGGACCGAGGCCTCTTCCTCTTTTCCAAGGCGACGCAGATGGATGGCAGGCCGCTCCTGGAGCCCGGGGACAGCATCGTCGTCCCCGAGAAGCTTGACCGGATCGCCTGGATGCGGGAGATCAAGGACATCACCCAGATCATGTTCCAGATCGCCGTGTCGGCGGGCGTCGTGGTCGCGCTGTTTTAGGGGCCTCAGGCGATGGAGCCGAAAATGGAACCCCGTACGGTGTCTCGCGAGGACGAAATCGACCTGACGGAACTGTTCCGCGCTCTGTCCCGGAGGAGGCGGCTGATTCTCGGAATTACCGCCGCATCCGCCGCCTTCGCGGTGGTCGTCTCCCTGATGCTCCCCGTCTATTACAAAGCGGAAACAAGGATCCTTCCTCCCCAGGATAAAGGGAGCAATCTTGCAGCCCAATTGATGGGTCAGGCTGGAGGGCTGATCGCGTTGGCGGGCGGAGCCGCAGGCGTCAAGTCGCAAGGTGAGCTGTTCGTGGCGATGACGAAGTCCCGGACGGTCCTGGACCGCATGGTCGACCGGTTCGACCTGATGAAACTCTACAAGGGAAAGTACCGTGAGGATGCCCGGAAGAATCTCGTCGAAGTCCTCAAGGTTCTGGAGGACAAGAAGAGCGGGATCATCTCCCTGACAGTGGAAGACCGGGAACCGAAACGGGCGGCCGACATGGCCAACGCGTTCGTCGAGGAGCTGAAATCCCTGGCCGGCGGGCTGGCGATCTCGGAAGCCGGCCAGCGGCGGATGTTCTTCGAGGATCAGCTCCGGCAGACGAAGGAGTCGCTCTCCCGCGCCGAAGAGGATATCAAGGGTTTCCAGCAGCAGACGGGGATGTTCCAGGTCGACGCCCAGGCGAGAGCCATCATCGAGGGGATCGCGCGCCTTCGGGCGGGCATCGCGGTGAAGGAGGTCGAGGCTAAGGTCCTGCGCTCGTTCGCGACCGCCCAGAACCCCGACCTGCAGCGGGTCGAGGAGGAGGTCCGCGCCCTTCGCATCGAATTGGAGAAAGTCGAGACATCCAAGGGGAGCGGTTTCGATCCGCTCATGTCCTCGGGGCGGGTCCCCGAGATGGGGACGGAGTACCTCCGGAAATTGAGACAGCTGAAATACAATGAAACCCTGTTCGAGCTTCTGTCGAAGCAATTCGAACTGGCGAAGCTGGACGAGGCCAGGGATGCGGTCGTCATCCAGGTGATCGACCGGGCTATCCCTCCGGAGCGGAAGTCCCGACCGAAAAGGTCTTTTATCGTCATACTGGCGACGGCAGCAATGCTCTTTCTTTCTGTATTTATCGTCTTGCTTCTTGAACATCCCTGGAAAAAGTCGGGAAAGCCGCCGGGGGACGATTCCTTGACCACATTGAGCGTTTAATGGAATGGTAATCGAACCCCAAGTTAAGAATTTTGCCTTGATTGGCGCCGGTGGCTATATCGCGCCACGCCATATGAAGGCCATTCGCGACACCGGAAATCTGCTGGTCGCAGCCATGGATAAGTCTGATTCGGTGGGTATCTTAGACAGTTTTTCCCAAGATGTAGCATTTTTCACCGAGTTCGAACGGTTTGATCGACATGCCGAGAAGCTGCGCCGGCAGGGAGCTGACAAGCGGATCCACTACACCAGTATCTGTTCTCCCAACTACCTGCATGATGCCCATGTGCGTTTTTCCCTGCGCATTGGAGCCGATGCGATCTGCGAAAAACCGCTCGTCCTCAACCCTTGGAACCTGGACGCTCTTGCCGAGCTGGAACGGGAATCCGGGAAGAGGATCTTCAATATTCTCCAGCTCAGGGTCCATCCTTCCATAGTTGCTCTTCGGGAGAAAATCCGACAGGCCCCGTTAGGGAAAAAGTATTCAATCGACCTCACGTATATCACCTCCCGGGGAAACTGGTACTTCGCCTCTTGGAAAGGGGATATCAGCAGATCCGGCGGGATCGCCACCAACATCGGCGTTCACCTCTTTGATATGCTGATATGGATTTTTGGTGCCGTTCAACACCATGAAATTCACCTTGTCGATGATCGCAAGATGGCCGGGTTCCTGGAGCTTGAGAAGGCCGAGGTTCGCTGGTTTCTCTCGGTGGCGCGGGAGGACCTCCCCGTGGAAGCCACACGGGAAGGGAAGACCACCTACCGCTCCATCACCGTTGACAGGGAAGAGTTCGAATTCTCCGGAGGCTTCGCCGACCTCCATACGGCGATCTATCGGGAAATTCTTGCCGGCCGGGGGTTCGGGATTGAGGATGCCCGCCAGTCGATCGACCTGGTGCACAAATTGCGGAATACCGTGCCTGTGCGAAATGCAAGTTCCCATGCCCATCCGTTTTTGAACAGACCATAGTAAATCTCTGATCACCAAGGGGATCATGATGGACTACTTTGTCCATGAATCATCGTATGTCGATGAAGGAGCCGAGATCGGGAAGGGAACGAAAATCTGGCATTATTCACATATCCTCAGCGGGGCGAAGATCGGTGAGTATTGCAATCTTGGGCAAAACGTTTCCATTGCGGGGGGGACGGTCATCGGGAATCACGTCAAGGTGCAAAACAACGTATCGATTTATGAAGGAACTGTTATAGAAGATGATGTTTTTCTTGGTCCATCGTGTGTTCTTACGAATGTGACGAATCCGCGTTCTCAGGTTATTCGAAAGGCTTTGTATGAAAAGACTCTGATTCGGCGTGGGGCATCTCTTGGAGCGAACGCCACCGTTGTCTGTGGCATCACCATCGGTCGGTATGCATTTATCGCTGCAGGGGCGGTGATCACCAAAGATGTCCCCGACTACGCTCTCATGGTCGGGGTCCCGGCGCGGCAAAAAGGGTGGATGAGCCGTCATGGCCACGTCTTAAAGAATCCTGATCCGGCCGGTATCTATAACTGCCCGGAAAGTGGTTTTCGATACAAGGAAGTAGAGCAAGGGAGCCTTCGTTGTCTTGATCTTGATGAAGAAATCCCTTTGCCAAAAGAACTTTCCACAGGACATGTTAGGTATAGAGAACTAAAAAGCGGAAAATAAGGTTTGTCTTATATAAAAAATATTTAATTTATTAAAAACAAGGAAAATTTATTGCTACGAAAGTTGTTTAAAGACAGTTTCACTTATAGTGTTTCAACATTTTTAAGTATGGGGATAGGAATCTTCATGATTCCTTTTTATACCCGGATCCTCACACCGAAAGATTATGGTTTTATCGAATTGTTAGCAATATTCGGAATGGTCGTCTCGGTTTTTCTGAATCTTGAGATCTACCAAGCGGTGGCACGGTTCTACCCCGATGCACTATCTGCCGATGACAAAAAAAAAATCGTTTCGACCTCCTTCTGGTTCATCATCGCCTCGTTTGCTCTCTTCAACATCCTGGTACTTTTCATCTTCCCCAAACTATCGGTCGTCGTACTAAAGGATCCCGGACACTCTCGGATATTCTTGATAGGCGTCTGGGCGTTCACGTTCAATTTTATTTTTAGCTTTTTGCAGAGGCAGCTGATCTGGCAGCTCCTTTCTCGGAAGAATGCCATTGCCTCCATCACTTATACCCTTCTGGTCGCTGGTTTTACGATTACCTTCTTGTACGTTTTTAAGATGGGTGTCATCGGCGTATTTTTAGGGCAACTCATCGCGGCGGCGGTTGGTAGCATGCTCGCCTTTATTTTTGCGCGGGAATCGTATGCCTTTGTTATTGACGTGGACGTGTTTACTCGACTGGTCCGTTTCTCCCTGCCACTCGTCCCCGCTTCATTAGCGGTCTACGGGATTCTTTATGTGGACAGGTACATCATCAACTATTTCCTGTCCCTCAACGAAGTGGGCCTGTACAGCGTCGCCTATAAGCTGGCCTCTGTGATAACCCTGATGACGGTGGGCGTCCAAACCGCGTTGACCCCCATGATCTACAACTATTACCAGAAACCTGAAACACCGCAGAACATTGCACTTCTGTTCCGTTACTTTTTCTTGGCCGGTATGATCACGATAACAGCAATCTCCGTTTTTTCCCGGGATCTCATGGTCATTTTCACGCAGCCGGCCTATTACCAAGCCGCCAGGCTCGTTCCCTGCCTGCTCTTCTCGGTATTCTTCACAAGTATCCTCAATTTCAGCCCGGGAATATTTATTGAAAAACGAACAAAATTAATTGTTTACATCAATGTTTTTTTGTTTTTGTCAAATGTGGTTTTAAACACTTTATTTGTGAGTATATGGGGAGTCCAAGGCGCGGCGTTGGCAACCATGCTCTGCTCGCTACTCTACTTTGGCCTCTATCAGGTGATTGGAAATAAGTTCTATCCGATTCCGTACCCTTGGCCCGCCCTGGTTGCGGTCTTCGCGTGCAGCAGCGCCGGAATCATGCTTGTATATTTCAGCCGTTTCGATGGCCTGTGGCTAAAGGCCGGGACCGTATGTATCGCATCAATAGTAATGTCGGCACTGCTAACGCGGTCGCGCGACTGGCGGTACTGCTATCAATTAGTCCGAGGAGGGGGATCGTGAAGATCCATTTTATTGACCTTCAAGCCCAGTATCGAAGATATCAACAGGAAATAGGTCGTGCTATTCAATCCGTGCTTGACAGTTCTCAATATATCCAGGGAAATGACGTTTTCGAACTGGAGCGGGAATTGGTGGCATTTACCGGGGCTTCCCACTGCATCAGCTGTTCAAGCGGCACCGACGCTCTGCTGCTGGCGTTGATGGCACTCGGCATCAAGCCGGGGGATGAGGTTATCACCTCGCCCTTTACCTTCATCGCCACGGCGGAGATGATCGCTTTGCTGGGAGCAAAGCCGGTATACGTCGATATCGATGAACAGACATACAATATCGACGCTTCATTGATCGCGTTAATGATCACCCCTCGCACGAAAGCAATTATACCAATCAGCATCTACGGCCAGCCTGCAGACATGGACGAGATCAACGCTCTGGCAGCACGGTATGGATTGACCGTTATAGAGGATGCTGCTCAGAGTTTCGGGGCGGAGTATAAGGGGGAAAAAAGTTGTAATCTCAGCACGATTGCCTGTACAAGCTTCTTTCCTTCCAAACCGCTTGGATGTTACGGAGACGGCGGTGCTGTCTTTGCTGGCGACCCAGCTATGGCCGCGCGTATCAGATCTCAGATGAACCACGGACAGGCCGAGCGCTACAAACACCAGTATGTTGGCATTAATGGCCGACTCGACACGATTCAGGCCGCTGTGCTGCGGGTCAAGCTCAAGTATTTCGGCCAGGAGATCCGCGAGCGGAGCATCGTCGCCGAACGCTACAACCGACTGCTGGCAGACACCGGCCTCGTCACTCCGACCATCCGGGATAACCGCACCTCCGTCTTCGCCCAGTACTCCGTGCGATCCGCCGAACGGGAGAAACTGATCGCACACCTCGCCAGCCGGGGAGTGCCGACGGCGATCCATTACCCCATACCGCTCTACCGCCAGGAGGCGCTTCGGGATTCTTCCTGCAGCCCGCAGTCGTACCCCGTCACGGAGGCGGTGACCCGGGAGATCATGAGCCTCCCCATGAGCGCGTTCCTGACGGAGGAGCAGCAAGATTATATCGTGGAGGTGATCCGTGAGTTCTAACGTGTTCATCCATCCCACCGCCAATGTGGCCGCCAGCGCGAGGATCGGGGATAATACCAAGATCTGGATCAACGCCCAGATCCGGGAGAATGCCACGGTCGGGAAAAACTGCATCATCTCCAAGGACACCTATATCGATTTCGGAGTCTCCATGGGGGACGGCTGCAAGTTGCAGAATGGAGTCTCGGTCTACCACGGCGTCACTCTCGAGGACGACGTTTTCGTCGGCCCTTACGCCGTCTTCACCAACGACCGGGTTCCCCGCGCCTTCAACGTTGACTGGCAGGTGACCCCCACGCTGGTCAAGCGAGGGGCCAGCATCGGCGCGAATGCCACCATCATCTGCGGGGTCACCATCGGCGAGTACGCCTTGATAGCAGCGGGCAGTGTGGTGACCCGGGATGTCGAGCCATATTGCTGTGTCATCGGCAGTCCCGCTCGCCATCACTGCTATGTGGACAAACTGGGAAACAAGGTGAAGGACAAGGACGACATCAAATGAGCGCACAACCGCTGAGGGCAGGATTGATCGGCCTGGGCAATATGGGTCAGAACCATTTGCGCGTCCTGTCGATGCTGAAGAACGTCGACCTCCGCTTCATTTACGACACGAATACCGCCAAAGCCGGCGAACTTGCGGTCCAGTATGGCTGCCGCGTCTCGACCGACCTCGACGCCGACCTGGCAATGGTGGACGCGGTTGTACTGGCTACCCCCACCTCGACCCATTACGAGTACATCCGGCGGGTCAGCGATCATGTCACGGCGATCTTTGTGGAAAAGCCGTTGACCGACAAGCTGGAAACCAGCGCAGAGATCACCGAACTTGCGAAAGACAGGGGACTGCGGATTCAGGTCGGATTCATCGAGCGCTTCAATCCGGCCGTGCAGGCTCTGAAGATGGTGTTGGCCGGCACGGAGCGTGTCATCAACATAGACTTTTCTCGCACCAACAAGATCAGCAGCCGTATCACCGATGTCGACGTGGTGACGGACCTGATGATCCACGATATCGACCTGGCGCTCTACCTGAACGGGCCCGCCCGAGAGGTGTCGGCCTACGGTGTAACGGAGGAAGGCATGATCGCTTTCGCTCGTGCCACCATCACACACGACAACGGTTCGTTCTCCAACATCACCGCCAGCCGGATCACCGAGAAGCGTATCCGCCAGGTCAGCGTGACCGCCGCCGACAAGTACATCGACTGCAATCTGCTCCGCAAGGAAGTGCTGATCAACAAGCAGACGCTGGAGCAGTATTACGAGAAGGTATCGATCTCGTCCCAGGAAGAGACCATCGACGTCCGCCCCGAGGAGGCCCTCCTGAGGGAATTGATGGCTTTTGTCCGCTATGCGGGCGACGGCAATGCCGCCGGCGTTCCAACAGAGTACGACGGCTACAGCGCGATGAAGGTCGCTCAGGAAATCCAGCAGATCATCAGAGGTCGGCAATGAGGCCATTGATCAGGGGAAGTTCGGTTCTGGTGACGGGGGGCGCCGGATTCATCGGGAGCCACCTGGTCGACAGGCTGATCCGGGAAGGTGCGCGGAAGGTCGTCGTCATCGACAACCTGTTTCTCGGGTGCGAGGAGAACCTGTCGGATGCGGTGCGGCAGGGAGCCGTCCTGTACAAGGACGATGCGGAGATCGCGACTTCGCTCGAATATATCTTCGAGCGCCACGATGTCGATATCGTCTTCAACGCCGCCACCAAGGCCCTCAACTACTCATTCGTCAATCCGGCCAACGCATTCGGCACCAACGTGAACGTAGTCCTGAACCTCCTCGAACTGCAGCGCCGAAAGGCCTTCACCACTCTCTGCCACTTCTCGACCTCGGAAGTCTATGGAACGGCAGTCTACGAACCGATGGACGAGGAACATCCCGTGAACCCCACGACCGCCTATGCGGCAGGGAAGGCCGCCGCGGATCTTGCCGTTCAGAGCTACGTGAGGATGTTCGATCTCGATGCGTTCATCGTCAGGCCGTTCAACAATTACGGACCGCGTCAGAATTACATGGGGTACCTTGCGGGGGTCATCCCGATCACCGCCTGGAGGATCCTGAACGGGATGCCGCCCGAGATCCACGGCACCGGCGACCAAACCAGGGATTTCATATACGTGTTGGACACGGTGGACGCAATTGTCAATCTGTACGGAAAGCTGGCGACCGGCGACAACGTCAATATCTCCACGGAAGGGCAGATCGCAATCGGCGATGTCATCCGCCAGGTGGCGGACAGGATGGGCTATCGCGGCGAGATCCTCCGCAAGGAGGCGCGCAAGTCCGATGTCGAATGCCATAACGCCGGCAATGCCAAGATCCGGTCTTTGATCGACTTTCGTCTGACCTTGTTTGATACGGGCCTGAACGAGACGCTGGCATGGTATCGGGAGCATATCCGGATCGCCCCATGATCAGGCTCGTCAAGCCCTACATATCTTTCGAAGAGGTCGAGGCCGAATTCCGCGAGATATTCGATAGCGGCTGGTTTACCCGCGGAAAGCATGTCGCAGCCTTCGCGGATGGGATCCGGTGCTACACCGGTGCCCGGCACGCCTTTCTGACCACCTCTGCAACGACGGCGCTGTGGATGTGCCTCCGGTTGCTCGAGATCGACCCGGGTGACGAAGTGATCGTCTCCGACTTCTCCTTTCCGGCCACCGCAAACGTCGTCGAGGATGTCGGCGCCACGCCGGTATTCGCGGATGTCAGCATGGAAACGTTCAACATGCTGCCCGAAGAGCTGGAACGGAAGATCACGCCCAAGACACGCGCGGTCATTTTCGTCGATGCCTTGGGAAACCCGTCCGGGATCCACGCGATCCTGGAGATCTGCCGGCAACATGGAATCCCGCTGATCGAGGATGCCGCCTGCGCCATCGGAAGCAGCGAAGATGGGGTGCGCTGCGGCAATATTGCCGACCTGACCTGCTTCAGTTTCCATCCCCGCAAGCTGCTGACGACCGGCGAGGGGGGCGCCATCACCACCAACCGGGACATCTGGGCAAAACAACTGGAGATCAAGCTGGCCCATGGCGCCGTGGTGGAAAACGGGAAGACCGACTTCGTCGACTACGGATACAATTTCAGGCTGCCCGAATTGCAGGCAGTGATGGGGATAAAGCAGCTCGCGAAGCTCGACGCCATCGTCAGGGACCGGAACCTGATGCGGGATGCCTATGCTCGCGAGCTGGAGCCCCTTGGTTTCCGGGCCCAGCGTACCACGCAGGGAGTAGTACACAATGTCCAATCGCTGGTGTTCAGGGTGCCCGTGGGGGGCGATCGTGACGAACTGATTGCGAAACTGAAGGACAAGGGTGTTGAAACGACGCTGGGGACCTACTGTCTGAGCGGGACCAGCTATTACCGGGGCAAGTACCGCGATGTCCAGCCCAACGCCATGCGTCTGCAGGAGACCACCATCACGCTGCCCTGTTTCAAGGAGGTTGACGTGGCGCAGGTATGTGCGGCGATTCGCTGCGTCATGAAGACCTGCAGAAAGGATCATCCGTGAACGGAAAGCCTGATTTTTCGGCATACGGGGCAGGAGAGCGCGAGACGGAACTGTACGAACTGCTGAAGCGCCTCCATGAAATCCTGCGCCAGGAAAAATTCGACTCGTTCAAGCGCCTGCTCCCCTTTGCGGAATTGTTCGTGGACCGCTGGGAAAAGGCGCGGTTTTACGGCTTCGGCGAGGGAACCTCGATTTACGACAGCGGCGTCGTCCTCGGGGATGTCACGGTGGGGAGGAATTGCTGGATCGGCCCGAACACCCTCCTGGACGGGTCCGGCGGACTGGAGATTGGCGACTTTTGCGATATTTCGGCCGGCTCGCACATCTACACCCACGACACGATCGATCGGGTCATTTTCGGAGGCGACATCACGGTGGCGCCGGTCAGGATCGGAAACCATTGCTATATCGGCCCCAACGTCATCATCACCAAAGGGGTGACGATCGGCGATTATGTTGTGATCGGGGCCTGCAGCCTCGTCAGCAAGGATGTCCCCTCCTATTCGAAGGGGTGGGGGACTCCATTCCGGATAAAGGGACAAAGCCGTGACAGCCTGTAGCCGATGCATATACGACGAGCGCGTTCCAAGCATCTCGTTCGATGAGCACGGGGTCTGCAACTACTGCGCGATGGTTGACGACCTCAAGAAGCAGTACTCGACTGCGACTCCCGTCGGCGAAGCTAAACTGGCGGCCATCGTCGAACAGATCAAGAAGGAGGGCAAGGGCCGGAAATACGATTGCGTAGTCGGCGTGAGCGGCGGCACCGACTCGTCCTACATGCTCTACAAGGCCATTGAATGGGGTCTGCGACCCCTGGCGGCCCACTACGACAACACCTGGAACAGCGCCATTGCGACGGAAAACATCAAGAAGGTCCTAAAAAAACTGAAGGTGGACCTGTTCACCTACGTCGTGGACAACAAGGAGATCGACGACATCTTCAAGTCGTTCTTTCTGGCCGACGTGCCGGAGATAGACGGCCCCACGGATCTGGCTCTGGCCGAAGTGCTCTACCGGGCGGCCAGCAAGCATGGGGTGCGATATATCCTTGAAGGGCACTCCTTCATGACCGAGGGAGTGGCTCCTCTGGCCAACATCTATTTCGACGGGAAATACATCAAGTCGGTGCACGCCAGGTTTGGCCGCCTGCCGATGAAGACCTATCCGCTGATGGACTTCGCCGCGTTCATGAAGTGGATCCTGTTCAAGCGGATCAGGAAGATCAGGCCCTTCTGGTACATGGCGTATAACAAGGAAGATGCACGTGCTTTCCTGGAAAAGGATTGTGATTGGGTGTATTACAGCGGCCACCATCTTGAGAACCGTATGACGGCTTTCAACCATAGCTACTATCTTCCAAGGAAATTCGGTATAGATCTCCGCAATCTCAGTCTTTCGGCATCGGTTCGCAGCGGTCAATTGTCGCGTCAGGAGGCCCTGCAACGGTATTCCGAGCCGCCGCATATGGAAGATGACCTGCTGGAGTATTTCAGGAAGCGCCTCAACCTGAGCGACGAGGAGTTCGAGCGCGTGATGAGACGCCCACCCAAGAGCTACCTCGATTATCCCACCTACAAGTCGCTTTTCGAGAAACTCCGCCCGTTCTTTTACGTCATGGCAAAAATGAACCTGGTCCCGATGAGCTTCTACATCAAGTACACCTCGAAGACGGGGATCTGATGCTCACCGTCGTCGACTACGGCATGGGCAACCTCGGCTCGATCGTCAACATGTTCAGGAAGATCGGCGTGCAGACCGTGGTGGCGGTGGACCCGGCCGGGATTGAACGGGCAGACAAGCTCCTGCTTCCCGGCGTGGGCGCGTTCGATACGGCCATGGCCCGGATCGAGCAGCAGGGGCTCCTGGAATTGCTGAACCACAAGGTTCTGGTCGAGGAGGTGCCGATCTTGGGGATCTGCCTCGGCATGCAGCTTCTTACCGAATCGAGCGAAGAAGGGACCCTGCCCGGCCTGGGGTGGATACCCGCCAAAACCCTGGCGTTCAAGGGGCGGATTGACACCGTTCGCTACAAGGTCCCACACATGGGGTGGAACACGGTCGAGATGCACAGGGAAAGCCCCCTGACCGCCGGTTTCGAGTCGTTCGAAGAGCACCGCTTCTACTTCGTTCACTCCTACTTCGTGCAGTGCGACGATGACCGGCATTCCATCCTGAAGACCGCGTACGGCCTCCGCTTCGATTCCGCCGTCCAGAACGGCAATATCTACGGGGCCCAGTTCCATCCTGAAAAGAGCCATGCCTTCGGCATGCAGTTGTTCCGGAATTTCGCGCGGTTGTGACCGTGTTGCGCCCCCGCGTGATACCTTGCCTTCTGCTCAATGACGAGAGTCTTGTCAAGACGGTCAAGTTCGGCGCCTACACCTACATCGGCGATCCGGTCAACACGGTGCGGATCTTCAACGAACTGGAGGTGGATGAACTGGCCTTTCTGGACATCACCGCCAGCCGGCAATCCCGTAGGCCGAACTTCAAGATACTGGAAAACATCGCCAACGAATGCTTCATGCCCCTGGCTTACGGCGGCGGGATCTGCGACATCGAGGATGTAGGCAGGATCTTCAGTATCGGCTTCGAAAAGGTCGCGATCAACAGCCATGCCATCCGGAATCCGGCCTTCATTACCCAGGTGGCCGACATATACGGTTCCCAAAGCCTCATCGGCTCGATCGACGCCCGGAAAAACCTGTGGGGGCGTTACGAGGTCTTCTCACACGGGGGGACCAAAAAGGACTCCAGAAATCCCTTGGAATGGGCACAAGAACTCGAGCGGCTCGGCGCGGGGGAACTGCTGCTGACCTCTATGGATCAGGACGGTACTTGGACCGGCTACGACATCAAGCTGACGCAGTCGGTCACCTCGAAGGTGAATGTGCCGGTGATCGCGAACGGTGGCGCAGGGACGGTTAGACATATTGGGGATGTGATCAAGAAGGGGGGAGCCTCGGCCGCGGCAGTGGGCAGCATCGTGGTGTTTCAGGGCAAGGGACTGGGTGTACTGGTGAGTTTCCCCAGCAAGCAGGAACTGAAGGATTGTCTGGCTTGAACTTGGTGTAGGCGTTGGAGGTATCTTCATAGGTATGCGTATATTTATAGGCTTGTGTGAAGTAGCAGGATATAATTCGATGCTAAGAAATGGTTTTAATGATCTTGGAGTCAAAGCTGATTTTGTGTCGTTTTCAGAACATAACTATAAATATTCGAATGAAAACATTCATTACATATGCAGGCCTATAGTATACTTTAATGGTAAGGTGTTGTCTTCAAGTAATATAGTGCTGCGGAATATTTTTCGCGGCTGCTCATATATATGTAAAATGCTTATATTTATATGGGCCCTTGTTAGATTTGATGTTTTTATCTATGGGTTCAGTACCTCTTTTTTTTGTTTCTATGATCTACCAATTCTTAAGTTCTTTAATAAACGTATAATATATATTTTCTTTGGAAGTGATTCCCGTCCGCCTTATATAAGTGGTAAATTCGTTGATATTACAACTGCAGATACGATAATGGAAACATATAAAATAAAAAAGAATTTAATGACAATTGAAAAATATGCGGATGTTATTGTGGATAATCCACCAACTTCTCATCTGCATGAGAGGAAAGTGGTTTGTTTTAGCAGAATAGGTTTCCCTGTTTCAATTGATTATGGCGTGATTCCTGAGAGCCGTACCGATGACCAAGTGATACGGATACTGCATGCACCTTCACACATTGAAGGGAAGGGTACCGAACAGATCCGTACGGCGATTAAAAACCTGCAGAGGAAAGGGTATGCTATTGATTATGTAGAAATAATCAACAAACCGAATTCATTCGTGCTAAAGCAGCTTTCCTGTTGTGATTTCATTGTTGATGAACTTTATTCTGATGCAATCATGGCTGGTTTTGCCACGGAGGCCGCATTTTTCGGGAAGCCAGCGGTTGTGGGAGGTTATGCAACGATTGAAGATATGGGAAATTTGCCGGAGGAATGCATTCCGCCAGTGCATCATTGTCATCCTGATCACGTAGAACAGGCAATAGAGAAGCTCATCATTGATAAGTCATACAGGGTAGATTTAGGTTTGCGAGCGAAACACTTTTTGGATCGATGTTGGTCAGCAAGATCTGTTGCCGAGCGTTATCTTAGGTTGGTAAAAGGAGATTACCCTGATGACTGGTTGTATGATCCCAAAGACATACGATATCTCCACGGATGGGGAATCAATCAGAAGTGCTTGAAGGAAAATATACGTGCCATTTTATCAATCGGGGGGCGTGAAGCACTTCAACTGTCAGACAAGCCGGTCTTAGAGCAAATGTATTTGGACTTTGCATTTATTGAATAGACGCAATCGCTTTATTAGTTGAAATTTCCGACAGCACCCCCCCCCGAAGTTGAACATTAGATCCAGGGTTGGTTTCATGTCGCCTCGGTGTTCCTGTCCTGTAGTACAGGAGAGAGAAGCGGTCCCCTTTTTTCGGAGAGTCGGATAAGGTGAAAATTCTCATCATTTCCTACCACTATTCGTTTAGCGACAGCACAGGATCGCTTCGTCCCCGTGCGATGGCGAAATATTTGCCGCAATACGGGATAGAGGTTGCCGTGCTGACGTATCGCGCGCAACGTGAAACGTTGTCTTTTAACGACAATATGATCGGGGTGAAGGATATCACGCGAGATACCGTGCCTTTGCCGATATATTACGCTTGGCGTATTTGGCAATATGGGCTTTGTGTTTTGGGTATCCACAGAGGTGTGAATGAGTATTGGCGTGATGCGGCACTGCTCCACGCTGACGAAATAATTGAACGTAGTAAACCCGATGCGATTCTTGCTAGTTATCCAACGGCAGAAGCGTTCGAAATCGGTGTCGCTTTTGCGGAGCGACACCGATTGCCGCTCATCAGTGATTTTCGGGATGGATTGCTGTTTGAGCCATTAGAAACCGCAGCACTGCAACACAAGGCTACCCGTCGTTATTACGAAGTACTGGAAGCGCGAGTGGTTGCGGCATCCAAATTGATACTTACCGTTTCGGAACCGATTTCAACGTATTTCCGGGAACGCTACGCTCATCAAAATGTGATGACTCTACACAATGGCTATGATCCAAGTGATGTTGTTGCGGATTCAAGTGTCGAGTTGCCAGCGGACGTAATCAACATCGTCCACACCGGTCGATTAGGTATGTCTCGAAAAGATATTTCGGCAAAGGGAATGGGGGTGGATGCGTTGAGCGCGGCACTACGAATGCTGCTGGAGCGCTCACCGGAAACGGCGCGGAAGGTCCAATTGCATTTTGTCGGACAACTCACCACGGCAGAAAAAAACCGTCTCGCGCCTTTGGAAGAACAAGGTATGGTTAAGCTGTGGGGACATAAGCCACGTGCCATGGCATTGGGTTTTCAGCGCAAGGCAGACATCCTGCTGCTCATTACCGCTCCGGATAAAGCAAGCATAGCAACCGGGAAATTGTTCGAGTATTTGGCAGCAAACAAACCGATCTTGGCACTGACACGGGGAACGGAAGCCGCGCGCATCGTCAATGATACGGGAGCGGGCGTGGTGGTTTCACCGGATGGTCCGGAAGAAATCGCAGAGGCAATCGAGGGGATTATCCGGAATGATGGCGTGCTTTTTGGGGAGCGGAACGAGAAATCTATTTCCGTCTTTTCAAGAGACAGGCAGATGGAGGTATTGGCTTCAATGCTGACGGCCCTGCAAGAAGTCACGCCGCCTGTTGAAGGACGAAGTTATATTCGTGGAGGCTTCGCGTGTTAAACATGTATGAACCGGTTGGTCCATTCCGGTTACCCCCGATGCATACTGGGTTCATCCCGGACCTCCTCCAGTATACTGCAGGATAGGAACACCGCGGCGACATGAAACCAACCCCGGATCTACACCTTAAACCGATCAACCTCCTGTCCGAAGGATGGGGGCCACATCTGAGACTCGCAAGATCATCTCTTGAAAACGTGCTGATCGCCGCCATGTTTATGGCGGTCGCATTGGATATGGGAGGGCAGATAGGGGTACGGGATATTGTTCTTTCCATCGGCGCCGTGATGTTGATCGTTGTTCGACGCATCGTTATTCCACGGCAATTCGCCCTTCTGTTTGCGCTGCTTGTATTTTATCCAACCGTCCTCCTGTTGGTCGGTGTTTTCAAAAATGCCGACCACTCCGTTGCGGTATCTCAGTACAAATCCACCGTACTCGCTTTCATCCTGCTGGTTATCCTGTCCAATTCGTCTTACGCGATTCTTGCGAAGATACTATATTATTCCATTAGTTTCACTGCGCTAATCGCGGTTGTTCTCGCGATATCGCTATTGCTTGA
>Ga0315278_10002790_pt1 | contig 15592 bp, 12 predicted proteins | sample YL17G06_0_MG_FD_203880 | JGI IMG/M metagenome (GOLD analysis project Ga0315278, IMG submission 203880) | Sediment microbial communities from Yellowstone Lake, YNP, Wyoming, USA - YL17G06_0 | ecosystem: Environmental > Aquatic > Freshwater > Lake > Sediment | place: USA: Wyoming | collected... | reverse complement strand
CACCGGCGACCGTGTTGTCGGTCACCTTCGTGATGCGGAAGTAGTCCACGGGCGCGGTTTCGCCCGGGGCTGTGTAGGACCCCCCGACCACGCGGTGCGGGGTGAGCGCATCGCCGATGTAACCCGCCGGCGCGGCCGGAGCCACGGCCGGGTTCCACCGCAGGAACCCGCTGAACAGGCGGCTCTGCAAGGGCAGGGAGTAATCGCAGGTCGCGGGCGGAACGGGGAAGCACCCGATGTCCTCCGTGCCGGCGATGCGCGTCACGGTGCCCGCCGCGTTCGTGGTGAAGTGCTCGACACCGTAGGGGTTCGTGAACGCGTACTCCGTGTTGGGGCACAGGCCGGAGGCGAAGACGCGGATCCGGCCGAACATGATCTGCTCACCGGGCACGGGTGACAGCCCGGAGAAAGCCCCCTCGGCCGCCATCCGGATGAAGGCGCGTCCGGGGAGGACCGGACCACAGCCGGGCGTGGAGACCACGTCCGAGTCGGCGAGGGCGTAGAAGTACTCGGTCGGGAAGTTCACCGGGCTGGCGAACAGGTCGGGTGGGAGATCCGGGTTCCAGTCCGGCTCATCGCCGGCGCCCGGGAGCACGCAGTACGGGTCCGTGCCGTCGTAGCACGGGCTCAGCCGAACGCCGTTCTCGTCCTGGTACCAGTCGGGGTAGCCGCTCTCGGCGCGCCTCCCGGGCGACACGGCGGCCACGCCGCCGATGCCGGTGCCGTCGAGCGCCGCGGACGCCGATGCGTTCGAGGCGTTGCTGGCGATGTCTAGCGTTGCGGCCTGCGGCCCGGTCGCCGACGGCAGGAAGCTCACGTCCACCGCGCAGGTGGCGCCGGGGGCGATGAAGACGCTCGTGCCAGTGCAATCCTGATTGTCGATCACGAACTGCGGGTCGCTGGTGCTCACCCCGGTGACCCCGAGCGGCTTGGTTCCGTCGTTCGTGACCACGATGCGTTGCGAGGCGCTCGCCACGCGGACGCGTTGGCTGCTGAACGACAGCGAGCCGGGACTGAGGAGAACGTGGGCCACATCGGTGGCGACGGTGGCGGTCCCGGACAGGGGCACCCGTAAGGGTGAGTTGAACCCCCCGGTGTGGGCGATCTCCAAGGTGGCGCTCTTGACGCCGAGCCCGCCCGTTGGGGAGAAGGCCAGATCGAAGGTGCAACTCGCGTCCTGCGCGAGGGCGAGGGTGCACCCGTCGTTGGCGACGCTGAAGTCGGGCGAGCCGGCGATCGTCGCGCTCGTCACGTTGACGGGAGACGTCCCCACGTTGGTGATCGTGATGGACGAAGGGGCGGTGGCACCGATCTGGTGACCGCCGAAGTCAACCGAGGACGGGGACGATGCGAGGGGCCCGGCCATCTTGCCGGACACCGACCACAGGCTCGTGGAGATGTTGATCGGTCGTGTGCCGGTGCGCGAGACGCGGAAGAAGTTGGTCGGCAGGCCGGCCTCGAGGTTGGTGGCGCCCACCACGGTGTGGGGAACGCCGACGTCGCCGAGGTACCCGGACGGGGCGCCGGATCCCCAACGCAGGAACCCGCCGAATACCCGACTCGCGAGGGTCTGCCCGAAGCCGCAGGGCGCGACGAGGCAGCCGACGTCCTGGGTCCCCAGCACGGCGGTGACCGCGCCGAGGTTGTTCGTGGTGATCGTTTCGGTTCCGTAGGGGTGGGTGAACTGGTAGGTGGTGTTGGGACACAGGCCCGAGGTCACGCGAACGCGGATGCGACCGAAGGCGATCTGGTGGTTGGGCGCGGGAAGGCCGTCGGCCGAATCGAACGCACCCTCGACCGCCAGGCGGATCGACGCGAGGCCCGGCTTGGAGCCGCGGCATCCGGGGGTCGGGATGGAGTTCGAATCAGCGAGCCAATAGAAGAACTCCGACGGGAAGTTCGTCGGGAAGTTCGCGGCGAACGCCGGGTTGAACTGCGCCTCGGCGCCGGCTGCAGGGAGGATGCACTGAGCATCGGAGCCATCCAGACATGGGGCAACGCGCACTCCGTTCGCGTCCGCGTACCACAGCGGGTACCTGCTGTTGGCGTCGAGCGCGCTCGATACGCCTCCGGCCGCGTGTGCGGGTGTGACCGAAAGGAGCGTCGCGATCAGCGCGAAGGCGATGATCGCCGCGATCGATCGGACATCGGCGCGACGGGTCGTTCCGCGCAGCGCCGCCATACTCGTGAGACTCGCCATCCCAGATCCTCCCTGGACGTGTTCCATCGGAGCGCGCCAGAGGGGGTGGCCGCCTAACTCCGGGCAGCGTCGTGCAGTGGGCGCGGACGCACCAGCCCAATCTGGTCCATACCGGCATCCCCAATATGCGGCGGCCCCCGACAGGGCTGGGTCTGCCACGGTGTCGTGGGCGAGACCGTGCATGTTCGGACCTAGGTGACTCCGTATGCTAGCCAGCGTCACCATGCGAATCCTCTACCTGTGCCTCGACGAAGGGATCCCGTTGCTGGGGCGCAAGGGCGCGGCCGTGCACGTCCGCGAGATGGTGGCCGCGTTCGCCCGTGCCGGCCACGACGTTGCGGTGGTGGGCCCCGTCCTCGCGAAGTCGCCGTGGGAGGAGCCCGCCGAGCTCGACGGCCGGATCGTGCAGATCCTCCCGGAGCCCGAGGCGACCACGGCGGCCGCCACCTTGCGCGCCTACAACGAGCGGATCGGCGCGGAGAATGCCCTGCCGGGAGAGGTGCGCCGGATCCTGTACCAGTCCTCGGTTGCCGCTCGCGTGATCCACCGGTTCGAGCGGCAACGGCCCGACGTCGTCTACGAGCGGCTCTCCCTGCACGGTACGGCGGGCCCCGTGATCGCGGAGGCGCTCGATGTCCCGTACATGGTCGAGGTGAACGCTCCACTCGCCGAGGAGCACACGAACTATCGAGGTGCGTGGCTGGGCGAGCTGGCGGCCGAGGGCGAGCGCTGGACCCTCGCGCGCGCGGACGCGATCCTGTCGGTGTCCGAACTGCTCCGCGAGCATCTGGCAGCCCAAGGGGTCGACCCCGAGCGCATCCACGTCGTCCCTAACGGGGTGGACAGCGCGCGGTTCAGGCCCGGCTCCCGCGACCCTGAGTTGGCGCGAACTTGGGGCGTCGATGGCGCCCCCGTCCTGGGGTTCGTCGGCAGCCTCCGCCCGTGGCACGGGGTGGAGCTGCTCCCCGCCATCCTCGAGGGCGTCCGCGAGCGTCACGGCGACGTCAGGCTCTTGGTGGCCGGGGACGGGGAGATGCGGTCGCCCACCGAGGAGGCGCTGCGGGAACGTGGGCTAGAGGCGGCAGCGGTGTTCACCGGCGCCGTGCCGCACGAAGACGTCCCCGGGTTGATCCGATGCCTCGACGTCGCGCTCGCGCCGTACCCCGAGCCCGAGCACGCGTTCTACTTCTCGCCGCTCAAGCTGTTCGAGTACCTGGCCTGCGGGGTTCCCGTTGTGGCGGCGCGGATCGGCCAGATCGCCGAGGTGGTCGACGACGGTGGAACAGGGCTCCTGCACGAGCCGGGCGATGTGGGCGCCATCGTCTCGGCGTGTTGTGAGCTGCTCGACGATCCCGAGCGGGCGGCACGCATGGGCGCCGCGGCGGCCGAGGCGGGCGCGGCGTACACCTGGGACGCGAACGCGTCCAAGGTCACGGGGCTTGCCGAGACCTTGCGCGCCGGCCGCCGCACGTGATCGAGGTCCACGACCCGAGCGGCGCGGCCGGCGACGCGGCGATGCCCGAGCTCGCCGCCGCACTGGACCCCTCGGTGGCCGAGCAAGAACTCAACGAACGCGTGAGCTCGATCCTCGGAGGGCCGATCACACTTGAGGCCGTGTCCGTCGCACGCCACAAGCCAGGACGCCGATGCCTGATCCGCTACGACGCGACGGTGGAAACTCCGGAGGGTCCCGTGCCGGTCTCCGTCCTGGGCAAGGTGCGGGTCCATCGCTTCGGCAAGTCGGGCTGGCGTCGGCTGAGCGCCTTCCGCGACGCTGGGTTCGACGATCGCGCGCCCGATCGGATCGGGATGCCGGAGCCGCTCGGCACCCTGCCGGCCTTCCATATGTGGCTCCAACGGGTCGTGGACGGCGGAGCCCTGACCGACCTGCTCGAGCTTCCCCAGGGGCCCCAGCTCGCCGTCCGCGCCGCTGAGGCCGCGGTGAAGATCCACGCCGCCGGGGTCCCTACGGAGAAGGAACACACCATCGGGGACGAGCTGAACATCCTGCGCGACCGGCTGCAGGTGGCCGCAGGGGCACGCCCGGACCTGGCGGAGCGGATCGCCCGGATCGAGGACGCGGCCAGGCGCAAGCGGGAGGAGCTTGAGGGCCGCCCGCGCACCGGGATCCACCGCGACTACTACGCGGACCAGATCCTGGTTGCCGACGACGGATGGATCCACGTGGTGGACCTCGATCTGTACTGCCAGGGCGATCCCGCGCTGGACATCGGGAACTTCCTCGGGCACATCACCGAACAGTCGCTGCGCCTCTGGGGCGAGCCGCGGCGCCTACGCCAGGTCGAGGACGCGTTCCGCGGGGGATTCCTGGCGCTCGCGGGCGCCGAGCACGCCGAAGCTGTCGACGCCTATTGGGACCTCACGCTCGCCCGTCACATCTGGCTCTCGACCGTCATCGAGGGTCGCGGTCACACCACCGATGCCCTCGTCGTCCTGTGCGAGGAACGCTTGGGCGTCGGCTGAGCCCATCGCCGCACGCCATAGCGCCATCGAGCGTCGACGGCACCGCTGGGGATCGAAAGCCCGAAGGACCAGCGCCCGGCCCGCACGCGCGAGCCGATCCGCGGTCCTGGGCTCGTCCGCCAAGCGCTCGATCGCCGCGGCGAGGTCCTGCGGATCGTCCGCCCGAACCAGCAATCCGGTCTCCCCGTCGCGCACCAGCTCTCGGATCCCCGCCACGTCGGTGGAGATCACCGGCACGCCGGCCATCATCGCCTCCACGAGCACCGTGGGCATCCCGTCGCGGTCGCCGTCCGCGTCGATACGACACGCAAGAACGAACGCCCGAGCGTTCCGCATCGCGTCCCTGACCCCGTCGGAAGACAGGGAGCCGCTCCACTCGATGCGATCGGCCACACCAGCCTTCCGGGCGCGTGCCTCCAGGTCGTCCCGCAGCGGTCCATCGCCTACGATCTGAAGCCTGAGGTCCGGCCTGCGGGGCGAGACGATCGCCAGGGCATCGATCAACAGATCCACGCCCTTCTTGGGAACCAGTCGCGCGACGCACAGCAGCCGTCCCTGGGTGCTCCAGCCGGTGGCTGGGAACGGCGGGAGCGGGTTGGGCACCAGGTGCACCGGCACGCCGGGGAGGAGCTTGCGGAGGTAGTCCACGTTGTAGCTCGACACCGTCGCGACAGCGGCGGCCGCCTCCAGGCGCTCGCCGATGTGCCCGACGTTGTCCCGGTGGAACAGATCTTTCGCGTGGGCGGTGACGGTGTGCGGGATGCCGGCGAGCGCGGAGGCGTCCCGCGCCACCTCCGCGGCGCCCGTGGCGAAGTGAGCGTGGATCACGCCGGCGTCTGCGGCCCGGGCTCGGGCCGCCACGAGCCCCGCCTTCAGGAACCCCTCCCACGTCCCTTGGCGGCGCGCGCCCCGCGCACGGCTCCACCACCGCATGGGGGCGTGCAGGAAGATCCTTAGATGCGCGGACGCCACGGCTCGATGCCGAAGCTGGGGGTGCCGGGGGAGGTAGCGGACGTCGGCCTCAAGGCTCTCGAGCTCGCGATGGCGCGGGCCGGGCTCGGCGGCGTGGAGCGAATCCACCATCACGCGCACCCCGGATGCTTCCAAGGCGAGGATCTCGCGCAGGATGAACGTCTCGGACAGTCGCGGGAACCGCTTGAGCACGTAGAGGACCCGCAGGGGGTCGCGATCGTTCATACGGACACCGGCTCGAGCACGCGTTCGGCATCCTCCACATTGCGCGCGACGCGTTCGCGCCAGTCGCTCGTGAAATGGCGGAGCGGTCGCGCCGCCCGGCGCATGATCCCGGCTGCGAGGAACCACTGGAGGTGCTCAGGTGTCCGCCCGTATCCCTGCAACGCCAGCCCGAGCACCTCCCGGGCCCGATCCAGGTCGCCTGGACGACCCACGACCGTGGTCGCCGCGAGCGTCGACAGGTCGTAGGCGGGAGCCGCCACGCACATGTGATCGAAGTCGACCAGCTTGAGGGCGGTCTCGGACTGCATGAACTGACCCACGTGGAGGTCGCCGTGGGAAGTCACGAACTCATGGTCGCCGGGCATCCCCCACGACAGCATCGATGAGATCCGCTCGAGGCGGCCACCCAGGTCGGGCGCCACCTTGGCCACCAGGGTCGCCGTGACCATCGCCTGCCGCATCTGCTCCCGCGCGGAGGCGCGTGGCAGGATCGCGTCCACCTCGCACGCGTGGAGGGTCGCGAGGGTCCGTCCGATCTCCTCAGCCGCCCTCGTGCTCGATGGCGTCGTTCCCGCCTCGAAGGATTGAACGGTGGCGCGCAGATCGAACAAGATCCCTTCCATCCTCGGCGTTGGGATCGCCGCGAGCCTGGCCGACACGAGCAGCCCCGCCGCCGCCGCCTGGAAGTGCTCGGGGTGGGCGTAGTACTTCACGACGTGGTCGTCCAGACGAACCACCGCTCGGCGACGGGGCCGGTAGCGCAGCAGCTGACCGTCGCCGTGGCCACCCGCCGTGGCCACGCCGGCTCGGTCCAGCCGCTCACGCAGTTCCGCCGGGCTGGTGGCCAGCGCGGGCAGCTTCAGGTCCAGCGGGAGCCATTGGAACAGCGCACGGAGCCGGGGATCGAAGGTCAGTGGCGCCCCCACCCCCGAACGTCCGTTCACGCGGGCGGCCAGCTCGATCGCGGACTCCCGGTTCACCCGACCGCCGTGACGGTCGTCCGGGGTCGCGGTGGCGGTGACGTGACGGCGATCGCCGTCGGGGAAGCGCACCATGTAGTGGACGATCAGCCGTTCGCCCGGGAGGTAGCTGATCCGCTCGATCTCTACGGCTGAGATCGCCCGCTCTGCGCCCGCGATCGCCTGGAGCGAATTCGCCACGTCTGAGGTGTTGAGCAGGGCGGGCATCGTGGGGAGCGACGCATCGAACGGAGGCGTGCCCGCGCCGGCCGAGGCCCATTCGTCTTCCAGTTCGTCGGCTCCCTGGGGCGCGGCGAACGGCGGGAGGTCGGCGACGACCAACGGCTCAGCAACGCCCGCCGTTCCGCCTGGGGTGGTTGTCGCCGGAAGGTCGGGTCTCGGCTCCGGTTCCCCTGCGAGTTCCCCTGCGAGAACGTCGAGGGCCGGTGCCGCCCCCCCGGGAGCACCGACCTCGACGCGTCCCTCACGCAGCGAGACGATCCGACCTGCCGTGGCCGCGAGCGCCTCGGCGTGCGTGATGATGATGGTCGTCCGCCCCTGCATGAGGGTGTCCAGACCACGAAGGACCTCTCGCTCGCTCTCGCGATCGAGGCCGGTGGTGGGCTCGTCGAGTACCAGGAGCGGGGGGTCGCGCAGCAACGTGCGCGCGATGCTGATCCGCTGCCGCTGACCGCCTGAGAGCGCAACGCCCCGTGGTCCCAAAGGGGTGTCGTAGCCCTGCGGCAGCGCGGTGATGAACGCGTGCGCCCCGGCCGCGCGCGCTGCCTCCTGGACGCGCTGCGGCGAAGCCGAAACGCCGTAGGCGATGTTCTCGCCGACGGTGCCCGTGAACAGCACCGTGTCCTGGAGCACGACTCCAACCTGGGATCGCAGCCAACTCAGCGGGACCGTCCGAAGATCGCGGCCGTCCAGCAGGACACTCCCGTTAGACGGGTCGTAGAAGCGGGCGATGAGCGCGGCCAGGGTCGACTTGCCCTCGCCCGAGGGCCCCATGATCGCGACGCGCTCGCCCGGCTGCACGCTGAGCGTGACGCCGCGAAGGACCGGTCGTTCAGGGTCGTAGGAGAACCACGCGTCGCGAATCTCGAGGGCCCCGATGGCTCGCTGGGCTGGGGGCACCGAACCGCGCTCCCGCAGCACCTCGTCCGAGCCGAGGATCTCGGCGAGTCGGTCGGCCCGGGCCGTGGCCTGGGTGATCCGGCTCGCGCGCCTGGAGATGTCGGACAGGGGCTTGTAGATGCGCTTCGCGTAGCTGGCGAGGATGATGAGCTCGCCCGCGTTCATCTCTCCCTTGGAGATGCGCACGACCCCGAGAACGATCACGACGGCGGTGCCGAACGCACCCAGCACGTCGATCGTCCCGCTGAACCTGCCCTCCAGCCGCGCCGCCCGGATCCCCGCATCGCGGCGGCGATCGCTGCGTTCGCGCAGCCGCCGCTGTTCGTACGGTTCGGTCCCAAGCGACTTCACGACGCGCATCGAGGACAGCGTCTCCGTCGCCATCGACGCGATCTCGCCGTCGATCGCTCGCTGCTCCTTCGAGAGGATGCGCATGCGACCGCGGAACCTCGTCGAGGCGATCGCGAGGAGCGGGATCACCGCGCACGCGGTGAGCGCGATCAGGGGATCCATGATGAACGTGACGACGACCACGCCGATCAGGAACAAGCCCGACGTGACGATCGGTCCGACAGCGTCGGAGAACAGCCCCCCAACAGCGTTGACGTCCCCGGTCACCCCGGTGACCAGCTCGCCGGCCTGGCGGTTGTCGTGGAACGCCATAGAGAGGCGCTGCATATGGTCGTACACGGCCGTCCGGAGGTCATGCACGATGTGCTCGCCGGCTCGCTGGAGCTCGACGTCGACGACGTAGGAGGCGGCGGCGTCGGCGAGCGCGATCCCCAGCACGACCAAGGCGACCAGGCCCAGCATGAGCCAGTCTTGCTGCGTGAGCGTGAACGGGGTGGTGTGGTCGGCGATGAGATGGTTCACCACGATGGCCAAAGGGAACGGGCGGGCGAGATCCGTGACGGCCACAACCACCGAGGCACCCGCCGAGACGGCGAGCGCGGGCCAGCGCGGGGCGATGAACGGGCGGAGCACCCTGAACGTCGAGCGCTGTGCCCGAGCCTTCGAGCGGCGGCGGATGGGGGTGCGCTTCATACGGCCTCCGCTACCGACCAGGCAGCGCGGCGGGCGCCGCCGAGGTTCAGGACCTGGCGCGCGTGCCGGACGCGGTCTTTGCGGGTGACGACGACTGCCTCCGCGAGCGCATGATCGACGGTCTGCCGCACCTCCGCGGCCGTGATGTGTTTCGGCTCCACCATGCGCAGCAGGCGCCGCTTCTCGAACGCCCGCGCGCGGATCAGCTGCTCCGTGCGGGGCTCGCTCCGGGGCACGCAGACCGTGGCGACCCCGGACACGAGCGCCTCCAGAAGGGTGTTGTAGCCCCCCATGCATACGACCGCGTCGGTGGACAGGAGCAAGGCCGGGAGATCTCGGGCGGCGTGAATCACCTCGCCTCCCAAGATCTCAGCGGTGCTGCGAAGCGTCTCGAGCCGATCCGCGGGGCAGTGAGGCCCGGCAACCACCAGCGCGTCCCACCAGGCCCCCTCGGAAGCCTTCAAGAATGCCTCGAGCACCGCGAAGCCGTCCTCCCCGCCCCCAACTGTCGCCAGGACGGTGGGTCGCCGATCCGTGTTCGCGCGCCCTGCGGGAGGCGACCCCGGCTGCTCGACCACGTATCCGCAGAACCGGATCATCGACGCGATCTCCGCCGGGATCGCGTACTCGGACACGGGATCGAGGATCTCCCGGCACCCGTAGACGAGGATCTGCTGGTAGAACTCGGCGATGGCGGCGTCCATGCCCGTGCGCGCCCATTCGGATCGAACCCTCGTGGGCTCGTCGAGGATGTCGCGAAGGCCCAGCAGGGCGCGTCCCCCGCGAGCGCGATGGGCCTGCAGCGCCGGCTCCAGTTCGCCGCGGATCCCCAAGGGGTGGCGATCGACCACCAGCACGTCGGGGCGGAACGAACGAACCGCGGCCGTCAGCAGCTCCGCGCGGAGCGCGAACACGTCGTCATCGGGAAGTTGCAGCCTCCGGGCCCCGTAACTGCCCTTAGGGCGCTTGCGGATGCCGGGGAGCCGGAGCACGTCGATCGGGAGATCGGGGCCGGCGAGCAGCGGATGTTCCACGCTGGAGGCGAGCAGGACCGAGGCACGGGGCTCCACGTGGACGAGAGCCCGGGCGATCGCGAGGTTACGACGGGAGTGACCGAGTCCCTGGCCGTCGTGGGCGTAGAACATGATGCGGGGCCCGCCGCCTGCGATCGCGAGTTGGGGGGGCGCGTGCACCTACGCGACCTCGGTCCGCACTGTCGGAACCGGCGCGGGGCGACCCACGCCGATGTAGACGAATCCGGCCTCCCCGGCCCGATCGGCGTCGATCAGGTTCCGGCCGTCCACCAACACGGCGCGGCGGGTGCGGGAGGCGAGGTCTCGAAGATCCAGCTCGGCGAACTCCGGCCAGTCGGTTGCCACGACGACGCAGTCGGCGTCGTTGGCCACGGAGGCCGCATCGGCGGCGTGCTCGAGCGCAGGGAGCGTCGTCGTTGCGTCGCGGGTGACGCGTGGGTCGTAGGCCACCACGTCGGCGCCGCCATCAAGGAACCGTCGAACGAGCTCCATGGCAGGTGAATTGCGGACGTCATCCGTGCCCGGTTTGAACGCGAGGCCCAGGAGGCCGATGCGGGGCCGGTGGATCGAGCCCACCACCCTCGCCACGTTCGCCGCCACCGTGTCGAGCGCCTCGTCGTTGATGCGGATCGTTTCGCGCAGCAGACCGAAGTCGTAGCCGAAACGGTCGGCCATCCGTTCCAGGGCGGGGACGTCCTTGGGAAGGCAGTAGCCACCGTAGCCCAAGCCCGCTCCGAGGAAGTCGCGGCCGATCCGCGGGTCGTCGCCCATGACCGCGGTGACCACATCGACGTCGGCGCCGGCCCGTTCGGCGATACGGGCGAGCGCGTTCGCGAACGAGATCTTCGTGGCGAGGAAGCCGTTGCATGCGAGCTTGGCGAGCTCGGCGGTGTGCGGATCCGTCGCCACGAAGCGAGCGCCGCGCTGGATAAGCGGCGCGAACAACCGGCGCATGCGCGCAACGGCCCACGGGGAGCGCGCACCAACGACGATCCGCTCGGGGTTCAGCGCGTCACTCAGCGCGTGTCCTTCGCGGAGGAACTCGGGGTTGGAAACGATCTCGACGGTGAGCCCGGGGTCCCGTCGCTCGAGCTCGATGATCGCCGCGATCCGCTCGGCGGTCCCCACCGGCACGGTCGACTTCTGTACGAGCACGATGCGGCCGCGGGCGTGGTGGGCGACGTCGACCGCGGCGGCATCTACGGCCGTCAGATCGGCCTCGCCATCGGGTCCAGCCGGTGTGCCGACGCAGATGAAGACGACCTCGGCGCTGTCGAGCGCCGCCGCGGCTTCGCCCGTGAACCGGAGTCGGCCGCTCGACAGGAGCCGAGGGAGCGCGTCGTCCAGCTCGGGTTCGTAGAACCCGACCGTGCCCGACTGCAGCCGTCGCATCTTGGCGGCATCCACGTCGGTGCCCACCACGTCGTGGCCGATCTCCGCGAGCGAGAGGCACGTGACCAGTCCCACGTGCCCATTGCCCATGACTCCGATACGCACGGTGCGCTCCTCCCGGCGGGGACCGATCACCCGGGGGGTCCGGTGTCCGGTGCGCCGAGCACGACGGTTCCATTGGATAAGACCCGCGCGCAAGGGGACCATGGTCCCGGGACCACCAAGGGCAGGGAAAGGGCCGGTTAAGGGCGGGTTAAGGGCGGGCTCAGTGCGCTCGTGCCACCCCCAATATCGGTCGAGGACATCTCGCGACGACGTGCATCCCGCCCCCTGCTTCGCCCGTATTACCGTCGCGCCAACTGCGCATCGATCCCGGGCCGCCGCCAACGTGGCGCGGCCGCAGTCATTCAAGGAGGGCTACGCCGATGCAGAGAAGGACGATCGATCGAGGTCGCCGGTTCTTGGCGGTCGCCGCGGTTGCGGTGATCGGCATGACGGCATGCTCGAACAGCGACGACGACACGGCCGCGGCGACGACGCCCGCGCCGACGTCGGCGGCAGCCTCGCCCACCGTGGACCCGGATGCGGTCACGATCGACGCCACGTCGGTGGGCGACCTAGGGACGGTGCTCGTCGACGCCGAGGGCTACACGCTGTATCTGCTCGCCCCGGAGAAGAACGGGAAGATCGCGTGCGTGAAGCAGTGCTTGGACTTCTGGCCTGCGGTCACGGTCGACAGTGGTCAGACGACCGCGGCGGGAGATGGCGTCGACGCCGCCCTCCTCGGCACCATAGAGCGTCCGGATGACGGTACCCAGGTCACCTACGGCGGCTACCCCGTGTACCTGTTCGCCGGCGACAAGAAGCCGGGTCAGGCCAATGGACAGGGCGTCGAAAAGGTCTGGTTCGCGATCACGCCCGAAGGCACGGCGGCCAGTTAGGCGCCTTGGTGGGCGCCCACCAAGCGCTGGCCAGTGCGCAGCAACCCCGGGTTCCGCGGAGCGGGGGCTCCGCGGAACCCGTCCTTCCTGATACGGCTACGACCAGCCCAGGCCCTTGGCGAGTGCCGGCGTGGGTGATGCCCCCTTCCCCCTGCGTCTCGGCCCGTTGCGGGCCAGGACTTGGGGGGAAGAGGGGATCGATGTCCTTGCCAACTAGTCGGTGATCAGGTTGATGACGTGGGTGGCGGTCCCGTCCGGGTTGTTCGAGATCCGATCGGTTCCACCGGCTCCGATCCATCCCGCCGTTCCTCCGACGATGGACAGTTGCCCACCGGACGCGGGGTCGAACGGTCCGGCCATCCGGAAGGAGCGCGCTCCTACCCACACCGTGACGTCACAGTCATCGAGCGTGCCATCGGCCCTGATCTGGATGCATGAGCCTTCGAGCCGGCCGACGGCGGGTCCGTTCGCCCAGCGGTGCAGCGTGGATCCGAACGTGATCGTGTCACCCGCCTGACCGTCGGCAGCCGGTGCCCGTACATCGATGAAGTGGAATTCCGTCCCCTTCTCGATGAGCTTCATCCGTGCATGCCCGCTGGAGCCATCTCCGGCGAACGCGAACGGTGCCGCTACGATCGCCGCGATCGCCACGGATGCCAGCGCGGTGGTGAGCCATCTCAGGCGCATCATGGTCCTGCCTCCCTCTCGGTTTGCGTCCCTCGTGGACTGCTGTGTCACGAGCGGCGAGCATAGGGAGTTCGACCTACAGCATCATCCCTGTCCGGCTTCGTTGCGGCGGCGTCGCTCGTCCATCACCCTGCGGAGGGTCCCGACGATCTCGGGCATCTCCGCTTCCAGGGCGGCGAGATCTTCGGCCGGGATGGCGACGGCCGTGAGCGCGGTGAGCACGCGAACGGTCGCCGTGCGCCGTTCGTGGCGAAGGACGGACATCTCGCCGACCGGATCACCGGGACCGAGGATGGCAAGCTGCTCGCCGTCACGGATGACCTCGGCCGTGCCCGACTCGATCACGAACAGGTCGTAGGGGATGGCGTCCTGCTCGAACAGGGTCGCTCCTGCCTCGGCGTGCACCTCATGAGCCCAGCGCGCCACATGGGACAGGTCGTGGTAGTCCAGGTCCGCGAACAGATCGAGCGCGCGCAGCCGTTCGACATCCAGGCTCATACCCCACGAGTGTAGTTGGGGTCGGGCAGCACCGGGGCGCCGACCTGATCCAAGACCGCATCCCTTCGGGATCGACGGATCGACGCGAGTACCGAGCCGCCGATCAGCGCGACGATCACCAGGAGGCTCGCCCAGATAGGGACCTTGTACAGATCGGTGAGCAGCATCTTGGCGCCCACGAACACGAGAACCGCCGCGAGGCCGAGCTTCAGGTAGACGAACCGGTCGATCATGCCGGCGAGCAGGAAGTACAGGGCTCGGAGCCCGAGGATCGCGAACGCGTTCGACGTGAACACCAGGAAGGGCTCGTCCGTCACGGCGAAGATCGCCGGGATCGAGTCGACGGCGAAGATGATATCGGTCGTTTCCACGACCACGAGGACCGCGAGCAGCGGGGTGGCCACGAGCTTGCCGGCGCGCCGCAGCACCATCCGCTGGCCCTCGTACTCGTCGGTGATCGGGATCATCCGTCGCAGACCGCGAAGCACCGGGTTCTTCGACGGATCCATCTTGTGCCCGCTCGAGCGAGCCATCCTGACGCCCGTGAACAGGAGGAACGCCCCGAACACGAAGATCATCCAGTGGAACTGGTCCAGGAGCGTGGCGCCAGCCGCGATGAAGATCGCCCGGAACACGAGCGCGCCCAGCACGCCCCAGAACAGGACCCTGTGCTGATACTTCGCGGGCACGGCGAAGTATCCGAACACCAGCGCGAACACGAACAGGTTGTCGATCGACAGGCTCTTCTCGATCAGGTAGCCCGCCAGGTACTGACCGGCGATCTCGCTGCCCTGCCACCACCACAAGATGGCTCCGAACGCGAGTCCGAGGGTCACCCAGACAGCGCTCCAGATGCCGGCTTCTTTGAAGGAAACCTCGTGTGCCTCTCGGTTCAGCACCAGGAGATCGAGGGCCAGCATCGCGAGCAGGAACGCGAGGAACGCGCCCCAGATCCAAAGATCCACCTGCATGGTTCAGATTCCCCCTTCGGTCGGTGCAGCGGCGCCGCAGATCCGGCCGAAGGTCTCTCCCGGGCGGTGGGGCCCGGCGTCACCGGGTCCGTAGGACCGGCTTGACGGCGACGTCCAAGGGGATACTCCCCTTCGGTGTTTGGAATCATTCGCACGCCGAGCCCCCCCGGTTCACCCGCGGCGTCACAGAACCATCACGTGCGGTTATGCATCCTGACGCGAGGTCTTGGGCAGCGGTTATCAGCCATGGGTGTCAACTAGAGGTGTCAGCGATCCCATCGGGATCCACGAGCGGAAGGACCGCAAGATGAACCGCAGGTCAGCCGTCATCATCGCTGCAGGACTCGTATTCGCGCTTGCCTCGGGTGCCGTCTCCCGGGCCATGACCCTTCATCCGGTCAACGCGGCGGCCCCGGTCCGGATCGTGGTGCAGACCGCCGCGCCCGCTGTGTCGAGCGTGGCCACCCCGCCCGCCTCCGCTAGCGCCGAGAGGGAGTGATCGTCATGGCACCCGCCAAGAAGAAGCGGCTCGGTAAGAACGCCCTGCGCGTGACGGCTTGGGCGGCCGGCGCTGTGGCCTTCGCGGTGCCGTGGGCTGCCTTCCAGGTGGCCGGCCCCGCCGCAACGTCCAGCGCGCAAGGGGCAAGCCCACAGGTGGTCGTGGTCCCGGCCGGGAGCAAGGTCGTGGTGATGAGCTCACCCGCCGGTGCCTCCGGCGTCAAGGTGATCCGATCGAAGGCGACCGCTACAGCTTCCGCTCCTACCGTCAAGAGCCCCCCCGTCACCACGACCGGCGCCTCGGCGCCACCACCTTGAGGCGATAACGATGCACACCGAAACCCATCTGCCGGTTCTGCGTCACGTGTTCCACGCCATGGGAACGTCGGTCGCAGTGATCGTGCCCCGATCGGTCGATCGGTCGGCTCGCGAGCGGAGCCTCGACCTGGTCGAGCAGGAATTCGCGGAGCAGGAGCAGCGATTCTCACGGTTCCGCGCGGACAGCGAGCTGTCGCTCGTGAACCGTGCTGAGGCACGGTCCACGCGG
>Ga0315278_10002788_pt1 | contig 15606 bp, 11 predicted proteins | sample YL17G06_0_MG_FD_203880 | JGI IMG/M metagenome (GOLD analysis project Ga0315278, IMG submission 203880) | Sediment microbial communities from Yellowstone Lake, YNP, Wyoming, USA - YL17G06_0 | ecosystem: Environmental > Aquatic > Freshwater > Lake > Sediment | place: USA: Wyoming | collected... | reverse complement strand
TGCATCCGGCGATGTCGTCCCCGGTCCGAGCCAGCGTGTCGCAGCCCCCGTTCGGTCCGAGCTGGATTTCGTCGGCGACCACGACGTCGTCCCCCACCGGATCGGTATCGAGGACCGCGTTCGGACCAGCCGACACGCAGCGGCTCGGAGCACGGTAGCGCTCCATCGTCATGGAGAACACGAACTCCAAAAGCTGGAGCTGGCTCACTCCGATCGCGGGAGCGGGCACACCCGACATCGAGTTCCGCGAAAGCCATGCGGCGTGGTCGTCGAAAGACGGAGGATAGTCCTTGGCATCTACGGCACCCTGCCCGGCGTACACAGCGCCAGCTTCGGGCATCGTGTACCCATTGGTGAACGGCGCTCCGCCGTAGGGTGAGGCGAGGATCTCGGGGGTGATCCCCACCTGTTGCGACAGCGACACCAGACCGAGGGCGCTCGCGCCGAGACCCGTCATTGCGGTGTGCCCGTTGACGTTGGTCTGGGGGAACGAGTTGAGCACCGCTCCGGTCGTCGGATTGAGCGCGTAGATCGTCGGCACGCCGGCCGTCGTGCCGTTGGTGTAGAAGAGGGTCGCGCGGCGGGAGGCGTAGGCAAGACCCGATCCGCCTCCGACGGCCGGCTCCGGCGTCGGGAAGGAGTTCAGGACCGCGCCGGTGCCGCGGTGGAGCTGGTAGATCGTCCCGCCCGCTCGGGGATCGACGACGAAGAGCGTCTCCGGGGCGAACGTGTTCGGCGAGGCGTCGCACGGGTCGCCGAGGCCGTCGTGGTCCCAATCGGTCTGGTCCGCGCTGGCCACTGACGGGCAGTTGTCGCACGCGTCGCCGGTGAGATCGCCGTCTTGATCGGCCTGGGAACCGTTCGCAGTCTCCGGGCAGTTGTCCGCGGGGTCGGCCACGCCGTCACCATCCAAGTCGAGCAGGGCGGCAGCGACATCGACCCGTGGAAATGTCAGCCCGATGCGCGGGTCGAAGACGGGCCTTCCGGTCGTCTGAAGCCGGGTGACGATCTCGGCAGGCGTCAGGGCGGGCTGTCGCTCGAGGAGCAGCGCTGCCGCCCCCACCGCGTGAGGACACGCCTCCGAGGTCCCGCAAGCCGCGCTGAGAGACAGCTGTTGATTCGGCGCGCTGATCCTGCAACCGGGCGCGAGGAGCTTGAGGATGTCGTCGGTGTTCGAGAAGCACGTGACCTTGTCGGGCGCCGTCGTGGTGTCGGTGCAGGGGGTGTCGGCTGTGTACGTCCCGATGTTGTAGTCGTAGACCGCACCAACCATCACGGTGTCGATCAGGCAGCCGGGGGACCTCGTCTGGCCGATCCACCCATCGTTGTGGCTGACGGAGAACGTCGTCGCGCCGTTCAGGTTCCGGAGAGCCGTGACGGTTGCCCCCATCGCCATGTTGATCGCGTCCGCGTTGTCGCAGTAGTCGGTGTAAGCCCCCCCTCCGGCACTGATGTTGAGGAGACGGACGTCGGTTCGGTTCGCGAGGATCCAGTCGAACGCCTTCGAGAAGTCGAGCAAGTTACCCGAACCGTCGGCGGCGTTTGTCTTGACGGCGACAACCTGTGCCGCGGGCGCCATACCGACGGCCGCCACGTCCGACCTCCCGCGCGAGAGGATGATCCCCGTCACCATCGATCCATGCCCGCGGTCGTCTTCGGCGGACCCGGCCCCGCTCTGCTCCTCGAGGCCGTTCGGGCAGCAGCCGATTCCGTCTCCGAGTGTCGCGCCCTGACAGAAGCAGTGCTCGCCCACGAGTGCTCCTGCGAAGTCCGGGTCGTCACTGTCGATGCCGGTGTCCAGCACGGCAACAACCACCCCGTTCCCGGTGAGACCGACCAGGTGCGCCCGGTCACCGCCGACGAGCGGAATGCTCTGCGACATGCCGACGTTTGCTGGGAGGTTCGGGCCGACGGCGGCCACACGCGGCAAGCTCTCGAGGATGCCGAGCTCAGCTGCTGTCAATCGCGCCGCGAGGGCAGGGACCATCGCGAAACGGTAGAGGCCACGCGGTCTTAGAATGCCGAGGTGCGCCAGGACCTCCTCTTGCGCGTTCACCACTTCCGCGCGTAGGACTTCACGGCTCGAGGTCTTTGCGATGTTCAGGAAGATGACGGCGTCCGCGCTCCCAGCCGATGCGATCTGCTGGCGAAGCACGCTCGAGATCCTCTCCGACACCTCAAAGGCCTTCACGGGCGCGGTGGTCCCACGATCCGCCGGCGGCGCCGGACATACCAGTGCGTCATCCGTAGATTCGGGCGAATCCGCTTCAGCGAGAGGCTCGATCGATACGCCGGCGCGGATCTCCGCCGCGCCGGTTGTCCATGTGGGAAGTGTGACGAGCGCCACGACGACAGCCGCGTGACCGCAGCGACACCTCAGCCCCATCCGTGGTTTCTCATTCATGGGCATTCTCCCCCGCGCGCTCCAGGCCGGAGCCCGCGGCGACCGGTAGGACACCTCGCGTGACCGTTCTGGTCATCGTGCGGTCTCGACACACTCGCCCTCCCGTCCCACCCGGAATCACGGGAGGGGGCGTGTGTACCCAGAAAGCTACGGGAGACCCGCCTGCCGGAGAGGCAGAATCCGTGGCCAAAAAGTCAGATCGATAGCCGGAAAGTCAGGAGCTTCGATCACGGACCGGCGAAGATGCGTCGGTACTCGCTCGGAGACACGCCGACGTGTCTCCGAAATGCGCTCTCCAGCCGCCGCGCTTCGGAGAATCCCGAGGCAAAGGCGACCTCTTTGACGCGCAGGTCGGTGCCCATGAGAAGCCGACACGCGTAAGACACCCGAAGCGTGACCAGGTAGGTGTGCATGCGCTCGCCCACGAGCTGCGAAAAGCGAGTCGTGAGATACCTCGGGTTGCACCCGAGGGCTTTGGCGACGGACCGCAGGGACACCGGTTGGGTCTTGAGACTGCCGTTGAAGATGGTCGAGGACGCGGTCCACGAGCGCGACGCTCTGAGCGTCCGTCTCTTCCGCGCCAGACGCGGCGCCCGAGTGGACGTGCTGCAGGTCCGTCAAACGCTGCCGCGACTTCCGCAGTTCTTCCGAAAGCAATGCAACGACGGTGTCCTGACATGTCTCGGAGACCACCAGCTTCAGGACGCTCACGGCCGTGTTCAAGGCCGACTCGGATGTGCCGGAATCGACGACCAGCTTCGCTACGCCGACGAGCTGGTCGCCGAAGTGAATGGGGACGCAAGAGCATCGCAAGCCGATCGGACAAGTGTGGGTGTGCACGCGCCGGGACCGACGACCGGACCGGACGTGGATCAGCCACTGCTCGCCGCAGGGTGCGTTGGGGATCGATCGGAGTTTCTTGGCGCAACGCGGATGAACCGGAGGCGACATCGCGAACGGCTTTCCAGGCGCCTGTAGGGAAGTCGTCAGGCTCGTCACGGCGGTCATACCGGTGATCTTGCGAAAGAGCTTGAGCGCCCGGCGCATGCGACGCGGGAGTTGGACGAGGGCCAACTGCGATCCTGGGCTCGAAGGCGTCGAAGCGCCGCTCAATTCGCCTCGATCTTTGTCACGCTGAAGAGCCACGGCTCGTTCCTGCTCCCGAAGGTGACGACCGCGCGGTAGCGAGGCGGCGTCGCGGCGGGCCACGACAGCCGTCGCTCGCGTTGCTCGCGCTTCAACACCGCGTCTTCGGTCTCCTGGGGCAGGAACGTCTTCAAGGCGGGCGCCAGCTCGCGGGGCACGTGGAGGTCGCTCACCAACACGGCCGCGATCTGGCCGCGCCACGAGGGATCACCGGCGTCGGCGCCGCCTTGCACGGCGCGGACGATCCCCGGGACGATGAGGTAACGCGCGCGATCGGGAAATCGCCGGCGGAGCGTCTCGGCGTCTCGTCCCGCATCGACCGGGACGAGATGGGAGCGCATCGTGCGATCGAGGGCGAGCAGCGCCTCCGCCTCGTCCTGAGGTAGCCGCTTCCGCAGGCGATCCTCGCGCGCGGCGAGCCAACGAGTCCAGGATTCGCCGTCGAACTCGAGGGCGACGAAGGCCGTGCGCTGGATCGTGCCCACATGGGCGTGCTCGTCCGACGGCACCGACGCCTCGGGACCGAGACGGAAGCCGAGCGCTTCGAGCTTGCCCCGGTCGAGCCACGGGTAGTCGACGGACGGAAGATCGGCTCGCTTGCGCCACGCGATCCGCTGGACCGCCGGCGGCGGATCCGATGCGATCTTGAACGTCAGGAAGAGACCCGAGCTCTCGTCCTCGCGGAACTCAGGGACCGCCAGCTCGCGCTCGGTGAGCATCAGCTCCGCAAGGCGGTCGCCCCCCCGGTTCCGAGACGCGGCGACGAGGATGACGGCGTTGACGATCACGATCAACGCGCATCCCGCGAGAAGCGCCACGACGGACTTCGGCCTCATCACGACTCGGCCTCCAAGGGCCCCACGGTCACCGCGGCCCGCAGACGCTTCAAGGCCCACAGCACGCCCATTGCCGTGAGCGCGACGATCAGGAAGAACAGGTACTTCGGCATCCAGTCCCACCACCACTGGACGAACTTGAGGTAAAGGAAGACGACGAAGAAGAGCGCGCCGCAGTACACGAAGTCTCGGAAGCGGCGGGCGACACCGAGTGCGATGGCCCCGGCGCTGACTGCGAAGCCGAGAATCTGATAGCCGACGCTGATGTGGGAGGGGTCGAAGGGCAGGTAGCTCAGGGAACCCGTGATGGAGAGAAGGATCATCGGGAAGAGGAGGAAGATCAGCCCGAGGACCCGATCGATGGCCGCGAAACCGGGCCGCATTCGCCGGGCGACGAGCAGCCGCAGCGCAAGGAGCAGCACGCCGGCGGGTATGAGTCCTTCGGGGTGCTCTATAAAGTTCGGCCAGTAGACTCCGGCCCGCACCGCGAGCAGCGCGTTGACGAACGCGGCGAGCAAGACCAGGCCGACCACGCGCAGTAGCGGCAGTCGGTATCCGTCCGCCAGGACCATCGCGAACGCGCCCCAGGCGAGCAGCTCCCACACGGGCTGCGCCTGGTTGAACGTCGCGCCCAGGAGAATCTGATCGAGCACGAGGCAGGCGAACGCGAAGAGGGCGGCGATCGAAGTGAAATACCCCCCCCGCTCGCGCTTCGCGATCGCGTCGGTGGCGACGAGGGCGGCGAGGGGGGCGATCGTCAGGATCCCGAGCTGCAGCGGGATCGAGATGACACCCCAAATTTGGTTGAAGAAGAAAAACGCGCTCGCCGCTAAGGCTATGGCTCCCAGGAGCGAGACGACCCGCATGCCTAAGGCGAGCTGTTTTCCACGCTCGCTGACGTCCACGTCGAAGCGACTGATCAGGTCGCGCAACTCGCTGTCGTGGTGGCGCTCGACGGCGGCCAGGTCGTTGTCGTCGAGCCGCACGAGACCGGCGCGACGCAGCTCGGTCAGCTCTTCGCGGAACGCACTGATCCGGTCCGCCTTGCGTTGAGCGAACGCCATGGCTTCCGCGAGTCTGGCGCCCCCAGGGAGCGCCGCCGCCACCTCGCGACCGGACGGAGGTCGACGCATGGGGTCGACGTCGAGGCACCTCAGGATCACGCGCGAGACGGCCGGATGGAGGTCGGGGGCGAGACTCTTCGGATCCGGCGGAGGGCTGCTTCGAAGCTCCAACATCTCCTCGAGGGTCCGGCCGGGAAACGCGTGCCGCCCGGTGAACACCTCGAACAGGACGAGACCGAGGGCGTACATGTCGCTCTGCGCCGTCACCTCGGCGCCTGCGAGTTGCTCGGGTGACATGTAGAACGGAGTGCCCTCACGGGCGGTGGCACCCCGAACCGACGCGGCCGTCGTTGCGAGCCCGAAGTCGGTGATCCGTACCACGCCCCGGTCGTCGATCATGACGTTTCCCGGCTTGAGGTCGCGGTGGAGCACGCCTTCGTCATGCGCGGCTGCGAGCCCTAGGGAGACCTGGCGGGCGATGCCGATCGCGGTGTCCTTGGACAGCCGGCCCTTGCGGTGGAGCAAGGATGCGAGGCTCTCGCCGTCGATCCACTCCATCGTCAGGAAGGTCTGGCCCTCCGATTCCACGATGTCGTACACGCGGCAGACGTTGGGGTGCGAGACCCGGCGGGCGATGCGCACCTCGCTGATCAGACGAGCCAGCCGGCGCTCGTTCCTGCGAAACGACTCCGGCAGGATCTTGACGGCGACCGTCTGGCCGAGCTTGAGGTCGTCCGCCCGGTAGACCTCCCCTTCTCCGCCGCGTCCGGCCAGGGCCAGGATCCGATAGCGCTCCGCCAGCACCGTGCCGGGGTCGAGCGGAACGAACTCGCCGGGCGATCGGGGTGCGGCCTCGGTCTCCAGGAGCGAGTTGTCGATGGACGGCGAGCACTTCGGACACGGCGTGGCGCCGTCGGGAAGAGTGCTACCGCATCGTGTACAGGTCGCCATGGTCGGGTGGCGCGGAGGTTAACCCGGTGACGGAGATCGGCTTCGCGACATTTCGCACGATTCTTGTCTTTTGGGCGGCGGCGGAGCACGGTGGCCGCAAGCTTGTTGAAAGTGTCGGCGATCAGGAAGTCCGGGAAGTGGCGCCTCTCCAATGGTCCCAGCCGACTACGATCTCCAGTCGTCACCGGGCATGATTCGGCGCATGAACTCGTCGAACAGGGGGACGGTGAATGCCGTGTCGCCGTGCTGGGGACTCCAAATCATGCCCTTGGCGATCAACTGGCTCCTCGTCGGACCGAGGGCGGTCACGTTACGCCCCAACTCTTCAGCGATGTCTCCCGACCGATGTGGTCCGGGGCCCAGTTTCGCCATCGCTCGGAGGTATCTCTTCTCGGCAGGGGTGAGTCGGTCAAACCTCACACGAAAGAAGCTTCCGTCGAGAGCGGCAATGGCCGTCGTCGACGCGTTTTCCACGTCCTTCTCGGTGATCGGCGACGCGTCTGCGGTGTCCCACGAGTGCTTGCCCCACTCCTGCACGAAATAGGGGTAACCGCGCGTCTCTTTTACGATGCGATCCAGGGCCTCAGCAGTCACTTCGACACCCTGGTCCTTCGCTGGTTTGGCAATGGCGAGCTTTGCCGGTTCGGGAGGAAGCGGGCCGATCTCGGGAAAGTCGAACAGCCGTTCCGCATAGGACTTTGCCCGGCCCATTCGGCCCCGCAACTGCGGGAGTCCGGCCCCCACCAGTACGACAGGAAGGCGTCGCTGTGCGGTGCGGTGGAGTGCGGTGATGAGGGCTGCGAGTTCATCTTCCTTCACGTACTGCAGCTCATCCACGAAGATCGCCAAGGCGGTTTCCGCTTTTTGTGCGGCCGCCCCTGCGGACTCGAGCAACGCTTGCAGGTCATGTTCCAGATCGCCGTTGTCCGCGAGACCAGGCTCGGGATCAAAGTCAATCCCCACCTCGATGTCGTCGTATTTCATCTTCAACGACTTGGCGAATCCTGCCAGTGCCCGGAGCGCCCGTTGGGCGAGGTCCTTAGCCTTCTCGTTCCGGGACAGCCTCAGCAGGGATTGGCGCAAATCCGGGGCCAGAATGGCCGGCAGCGAGCGATTTTCAGGTGCTTCTACTCGCAGGGTGTGAATGCCGGCCCCCTCGGCTTCCTCCCTCATTCGATCCAGCAGCACCGTCTTTCCCACCCCGCGAAGTCCCACCATCAAGATGCTCTTCGTGGGCAGGCCTCGGCGCACGCGCTCGATGGCCACGCGAACCGTTTCCCGCAACTCATCTCGGCCTGCGAGTTCCGGGGGCGGCGTCCCTGCGCCAGGGGCAAAGGGGTTTGTCACAGGGTTCATGGCTGAGTTATAGCAAGTTTTGCTAAATTAGCCAATTCCAATAAACTTGCTAATCTCCTTCAAGGCATCCCGCCACGGTCATCTCTCGCGATGGGCCACACGCCCGCAAGAACCTCCCCTGGAAGATTGCGCGCGAGGTGCTCGACGGGGCTTTCCGCGCGGACCTGGTCGGGCGCAGCGCGGACTCAGGTCCGTGGTCGCATGACCTCACCCGTCGCACTGCAAACTGAAGGCCATATAGGCAGTCCGATTCTCTCTCGGCCAAACCGTGATCAGCGAGAACTCTATCCTTGCTACCGGATCTCGCTCCACCCCGCGAACACGTCGCGCAGCGCCGCTTCGATGGCGCCGACGACGCCGGCGTAAAAAGCCTTCGCCTTCGCCGGGTCGAGCACCGGCGCTCCCTCGGCCGCGGTCTCCTTGCGGTCGAGGATGATCGACGCGGGAAAGGGACGCGCTCTCATGCCCCGGTGGCGCGCGAAGCGGCGCACCTTGACGGCGCGGGCGCCGTCCACGAGCTCCGGCGCGATCGCGAGGATCATCGCCGTCTCTTCGACCCCCGCGTGCCCCGAGATCGTCCCCGGGTAAATCGTTGCCGAGACCTCCTCGGCGAACTCCCACCACTCGACCGCGACGGCGTAGGCCCGCTTCTCGTTCCACAATCGCGCGACGACCGCGGCTACTTCGCCGGTCTGACCGCCATGACCGTTGAGCAAAACGATCCTGCGAAACCCCGCATCGACGAGCCCCGCCGCCGCCTCGAACAGGTAGGCGGTGAAAGTCGCGGACGACACCGTCGTCGAGCCGGGGAACGGGAGGAGCGAGTTGGTCACACCGTAGGCGATCGAGGGCGCGATCAGCGCGTTGAGGTTCGGGGCGAGTTCGTCGGCCAGCGCCTCGGGAATGAGCGTGTCGGTGCCGAGCGGGATCGCTCCGTGCGCCTCGATCGTTCCGACGGGAACGATCGCCAGGTCGCACGTGGACGGGACGCGGTCGCGAAACTGCTCCCAGGTCAGGTCGTTGATCTTCAGGCTCATCGTCCTCGCCTCCATGAGACAAACGCCGCCGCGACGAAGGTGGCGATCGCCGCCCAGGCCGGCACGTCTCCGATCCGATCGTACACGGTGCGCACGTCCGTCAGCGCGACGTCGCTCACGCGAACCTCCTGCGTCAGGAGCTCGGTCCGGTCGGCGTCGCGCCCGAGCGGGTCGACGAACATCGATATTCCGGTGTTCGCCACCCGCACGAACGACGACCGGTTCTCGATCGCGCGCAGGCGCACCGTGTTCGCTTGATAGGTCTGAAAGAAAGTCGTTCCGAACCACGCGTCGTTGGTGATAACGACCTGAACCTGCGCCCCGGCGTTGCGCAGGCTGCGCTGCAGGTCGAAGTAGAGCTCTTCATAGCAGACGCTGACGCCCAATTTTGTTCCGGCCACGGGCAGCGGCGTCTCTTCGGGGCCCGGGAGAAATCCGCCTCCGAGCCAGTGCGCCCAACCCCCGCGCCCCGCGAGAAGCGGGCCGAGGAGGAACTCGAACGGAATCGCCTCCACGAACGGCACGAGGTAGATCTTGGCGGCCCACGTCGGATCGAGCCGGCCGTCCGGGTGCACGACGAACACCGCGTTGTACGCTTCGGAGCCGTCCTTGTCGTGGACGACGACGTATTCCGCGCCGGCCACGATCGTGACCCCCGTTTCCTTCGCGAGCGCCTGCACTTCCGGCATCGCGTACGTCGCGGGGCGCTCGGGGCGGCTGTACAGCGCGCGCGGCCTCGCGGTCTCGGGCCAGATCACGACCTCGGCCTTCATCGCCGCGGCTTTGCGCGTGAGCTCGGCCAGAAGCCGGTCCTGCCGCGCGTCATCGGCGGGGTCCATCTTGAAAACCAGAGGCACGTTCGGCTGGAGGAAGGCGATGCGCAGCGAGCCTGAAGCCGGCGGCGGATGCGTCCACGCCCACGCGTCGTAACTCAAGACCGTGACCGCCAGCACGCTCCAGGCGACGAGGGAACGCACGCGGCCAGCGCGCGAGGTGGCTCGCCAGGCCGTATAGAGCAGCGCGTTCGAAAGGAGCAGGAGCAATCCGACGCCGTAAGGTCCGGCGAGATCGGCGAACTGCACGAGAAAGGGCACGGTGCCGAGCGTTTGGCCGAGGTGCTGCGCGGTCATGCGCAAATCGCCCTGCGCCTGCACCCACTCGAGGGTCAACCAGACCGCGGGGAGGAGGATCACGAACGACCAGCCCGTGCGTTTGCGCATCCACGCGAGCGCGATCACGGCGAGAGACAGGCCGGTGGCAAAGACGAGTGCCAACCCGAGATAGGCGAACACACCGAGGAAGCTGATCGAAAGCATCGAGCGCATCCAGCTGAGGATCAGAAGATTCAGCGACATCCCGAACACGAAGCCGGCGTTTCGCCAGGCACGCCACGGCCGGTCGAGGTTCGCGTCGATCCAGATGAGCAGGGGGACGAGGGCGATCAGATTCGGGATGACGAGACCGAGCGTGAAGTAGCCGAACGCGAGAAGCACGCCGGCAAGCGCGGGAAGCTTATAAGGGTGCCGGGCCCAGTGCTCTGTCACGAGGTCGCCAAAGTCGGCGGATGTTATCATCCGCGCGATGGCGAAGTCCAACCGCGAGAACGAGATCAAGCTCGCGTTCCCCTCACCCGAGACGGCGGTTTTACGGCTCCTCGCGGCCGGTGCGCGAGAGATCCACGCCCGTGCTTTCGAGGACAACGTGCTGTTCGACCTCGCGGATCGCCCGCTCACCAAGAGCGGACGGCTCCTCCGCCTGCGCAGCTTCGACGGCGCGTCGTTGCTGACGTTCAAGGCTCCCGTCGCCGGGGAACACCGGCACAAGGTGAAGGTCGAGCACGAGACGGTGATCGCGGACCCCGAGGCGCTGCGCTCGATCCTGCTCGGCCTGGGTTTCGAGGCCGTGTACCGCTACCAGAAATACCGCGCGACCTACCGGATCGACGCCGTCGAAGCCGCGGTCGACGAAACTCCGCTCGGCACCTTCGTCGAACTCGAGGGCGCCCCGGACGACGTCGACAAAGCGGCAGAGGCGTTGGGCGCCACCCCTTCCGACTTCATCCGCGCGACCTATCGCGAACTGCAGGAAAAAGACGCGGCCGCCCGAGGCGTCGTCGCGGGCGACATGCTGCTCCCCGCCCCGGGCCGCACGGAGTCCACCGCATGAAGGCGATGCTTCTGGCGGCTGGATACGGCGAGAGAATGCTCCCGATCACGCGCGTCGTGCCGAAACCGTTGATCCCCGTGCTGGGCCGGCCGTTGGCACCCCAGATCCTGTCGCGCCTGGCGACCGAGGGGATCGACGAGGCCGTGATCAACCTTCATCACCTGCCTCAACCACTTCGGGACGCCTTCGGGGACGGCACGGCGTTCGGACTTTCCGCGCTGCACTTTTCGCTGGAAGAAGTGCGGCTGCTGGGGACGGGGGGCGGGCTGGCGCACGCCGCGGCGCACCTTACGGGGGCCGGGACGATCCTCGTCCGGAACTCCGATTTCCTGGCCGACATCCCGCTTGCCAAGGCCATCGCGTCGCACATCCGTTCGGGATGCCCGGCGACGCTCGTGCTCGCGCCCCACCGCGCCGGGTATACGACGGTTGCGATCGACGATCGCCATCGCGTCGTCGCGTTCGGCGGTAAGACAGGCGGGCGTCACCTCTTCACCGGCTATCACTTGATCGAGGAATCGGTTCTCGACCTCATCCCGCGGAACGCCCCGTCCGACATCGTGCGCGACGTCTACTTCGGTCTCGCCGCGGACGGGCGCCTGAACGCGCACGTGCACGACGGGTTCTGGTGGGAGTTCGGGGACCCGAGCGGCTATCTCCTAGGCTCGATGCGCGTCATCGCCCTTCCGGCCGAACAGCGCGTGCGCCTGGGCGATTTCGATGTCGTGCGCGAGGTGGGCGGCGCGATCGCGGCCGTTGGTGCCGGCGCCGACCTCAGCGCCCCCGGGATCGCGCTTGCCGGAACGCTCGCGATCGGCATGGGGGTCATGGTGGGCGAAGGGGCTACCCTCGAGGACACGGTCGTCATGCCGGAGGCTTGGGTCGGCCCGGGATCGGCGTTACGCCGGTGCATCGTGGGGCCGGGGACCGAGGTCCCAGCGGGATTCGAAGCCTCGGATGCCTTGCTCGCCACCGACGTCGATCGCGACACCGCACTCACGCCGGGCATCGAACGTGTCGCGGGGCTCCTCGTCCGGCGTTTTTCGGCCGCGGCCGCGTGATGAGCGCCCTGCGGCCCGTGCTGGCGACGACGCTGGCCGAGCTCTACCCCGGCGCACGTGACGAGGCGCTCGCCGGGGATGCGTCCACACGACGGTTCCACCGCCTTGTCCTCCCGGATGGCGGCACGCGCGTCGTGATGGACTACGGCGCCCCCTTCGAAGGAGAAACCGACGACGTCCGGCTCGCGCGGGTCTTCGAGCAGGCGTCGCTTCCGGTTGCCCGCGTGCTTCACACCCTGCCCGAGGCAGGAGCGCTCGTCTTGGAAGACTTGGGCGACGAGACGTTAGAGACCGCGCTCGCCCGCGCCCCTTCGGGTGGTCGCCCCTCCCGCGACGATCTCTATCGATCGGCGGTCCGGTTGGCAGCTGAGATCGCGACCCGAGGGACGGAGGCGCTCTTGCGCTCCGACCGGGCGCAAGGTCCCGCCCTCGACGGCGAGCGCTTCCTCTTCGAGATGCGTTTTTTCCTCGAGCATTACGCCGGCGGTTTCCTCGGCCGGCCCGAGTTGGGGTCGAAAGTCCGCGGGGCTCTCGAAGAACTCGCCCTCGGCGCGGCATCGCATCCCCGCGTGCTCTGCCACCGCGACTACCACTCCCGGAACATCATGGTCCGCGGGGATGGAGCGCTCGCCATGGTGGACATTCAGGATGCCCGATGGGGCCCTGACACGTACGACCTGGCGTCCCTCCTCTGCGACGCGTACGTCGATTTGGGTGATCACGAGGTCGCCGAGCTGTCCGGTCTTTACTGGCAGCAACTTGCCGGCTCCCCCGACGTCGTTGCCCTTCGCGCGAGGTTCGACGTCGTCGCCGCCCAAAGGATGATCAAGGCGCTCGGGACGTTTGGGTATCAGGTCGCCGTACTTGGAAGGGACCGCTACCGCAGCGCGATCCCTCGGACCGTCGAACGGCTCGCCCAATTCCTCCCTGCTCGCGCCGCCACGGCGTCGCTCGGGGAGGCGTTGTTAGGAGAGGGCCTTCTTACCCACGGTGGCCGCAAGCCCCTCGAATAAGAGCCCAGGCACGATCGGCCCGGTCGGCGTCACTTCTGCTCCACCCAGAATATTGGCACAGGCCTCCAGGAGCGTCTGGGGTTGAACGCGGACCCAACGGCGCTCAAATCCGCCGGCGCGCATGCCGTCCCAGAGGTCAAGTTCGAGCACCCATAGTTCGTTCGAGGGCCGCAGGACGCGGCAGCGTCGGGCGATCGCGGCTCGATCTGGAATTGAGTTGGCCTCCCCCGAACGGATGCAGAGATTGGTCGCGGATTCTGTAGGTGGTTCGCGAAAAGAGGCTCTCCGGAAGGTCCCTGGACCACCCAACCTGTCCACCCAAAGACCGTCAGCCGCCAGGACGCGAGAAACAGCAGGAAAACCGGCATCATCGAACGATCCTCCGGCAAGACCATCCGGCCGGATTGGCTCATCGGCGACATCCCAGCCGTGACCGGACCTCGTTGAGGGAGCCGATCCCGTCCCATGAAACCTCTCGACCAGGGCCGCGACGACAGCCGACGCGGCGTCGGGGGTTAAAACGAGGACATCCAAACTGCCCGAACCCGAGTGAGCTCCAAAGGAGTCGTCGGCGCCCGCGCCGTCGAGCAGATGCTCCCAGCCCGCGAACCCCCGTTGCGCGACGAGCCTCGCATCAGCCCCTCCGCCAAGCGCCCAGAGGCGGTGACGCCTTCGAGCCGCGAGCCACCCCTCAGCGCCGATAAGAACCTCGAGCGTGGTTCCAGCTTCCACCCACTCCAGGCTCGGCCGGGAGAGGAGGCCCGCGGTCAGGGCGCCTTCGGTGGGCAGCTCGATCGCTTCATCGAGATCCCATCGTTCCGCGGGGACGGCGTCCGACGGGCCAGGCGCCGAGGCCGGAGGCTGCGCACCGAACGTGCAGGAGGTGTCCAAGGCCCATCGGACGACCTCGGCGGAGAGTCCGGACGCCGCCGCGAATCCCGCATGATCGTGACCGGCTCGCAGCACCCGTACCGCAAGCCCAGACTCGTATGCGTGATCGAGCGTCGCGCCGGCTCCCTCGAGATCCCGGGCTGCTTTGGAGCGAAAAGAGACCTTGGCGAAGAGCTCGACACGAGCCGTGGTCTCCCGGCTCAACGCCTCGCGCCAGAGCGATCGCGCACGATCGACGAGTGTCTCGATATCGAGTGTTGGTTGTGATTCCGGCATTGGAATCCTTCTAATTCCATCTAGGAACGAACTCTAACCACCCCTATGCGAATTGTCGGCGCGCCGACGCTCACGGCCATGGGTTGACCATCGCGAACGCACGAACCGACGCATGTGTCGAATGCGAGATCGTGAGCGACTCGATCGATCGATCTCCAGGACTCGATGCCGTCGAGCTCGAGAACGAAGGCATCTAGAGGCCCCGCGAGCCGGCCATCGACGATGCGGTCGGCGTCGCTGACGATGAAAGAGGCCCGTCCCGAGACCGGATCGGTGTGACCACCGGCCAGGCGACGGATGTACACCCCTGTGCGCGTCGACCGCAGGATGTCCTCGGGCGCGTCGACACCCGACGCGATGAACGTGCACCCCATGCGAGGGCGTACGGCCTCGAGGTATGAGGACCGCCGGCCATGTCCCGTGGAGATCGTGCCGAGGGCGCGTGCCGAGGATCGGTCAAGGAGCATCCCGACCGGACGGCCTCGATCGATCAGGGTTGTCTCGCCCGCTGCAATCCCCTCGTCATCGATCAACCACGAGCCGCGCCCTCGACGGGGATCGTCGATCACCGTCACCGGTGTGCCAGCTGCGGGAAACGTCGCGGCGCCGATCCAGGTGGGGCCGCGGGCAACCACGTCCCCCTCGAGCGCGTGACCAATCAACTCGTGGGCGACGACTCCAGCCACTCCGGGAGCAAAGACCGCCGAGGTCGAGCCGGGCTCCGGGGCGGGGAAGAGCGAGACTCTTTGCTCGGCCCGATCGAAGGTGCGGACGAACGCCTCCATAAAGGACGGCGCCCCATTCGAGATGAGAACCAGCTCTTCGACCGCCTGAGCGGTGCGCTCACCTCCGACCTGGACCCGGAGCTCCACCCTGCATCCACGGCGGACGTCGTGGACGGCGTCCCTTTCCGGCAGACCCACCCAAACTTCCTGGTGGAACGACACGACCTTCGCGGACCAGCGCGGGTGTCGCCGTCCCGCGGAGGCCCGGGCTGCCCCTTCGATGATCGTGGCTTCGAGACTGGGCACCCAATGGAGCGATAACTTCGGCGCGATCCGGCAGGGATCCATGAACTCGGGATCGGTGACGTGAACCGAGCGCCGGCCGGAGATCGCGGCGCCCCGGGTCCGGGTTTCGACGATGTCGCGAAGTCCCGACGATGCCAGAGTCATTCGAACGTCCGCGCGCTCTTCGAAAAAGACGTGAGCACTCGCAGCGCCCGCGATCGCGGTTCGGATGATGCCTTCGTAGTCGTGCGGATCGGATGTCACGTCGGAGGCTTTCCGTCGACTTGAATCCCCGGGTTGCTCGGATTATGTTCAACGCGGTCGCCGAGGGGGCGTCCGCACCTTCTGGTCTGTACGGGTCGCAGCCGGGGGTCTATCGCAAGAGCCGAACGGCG
>Ga0315278_10002787_pt1 | contig 15609 bp, 11 predicted proteins | sample YL17G06_0_MG_FD_203880 | JGI IMG/M metagenome (GOLD analysis project Ga0315278, IMG submission 203880) | Sediment microbial communities from Yellowstone Lake, YNP, Wyoming, USA - YL17G06_0 | ecosystem: Environmental > Aquatic > Freshwater > Lake > Sediment | place: USA: Wyoming | collected... | reverse complement strand
TGGATTCCGCTCGAGCCCGTGCAACGGCGGCAATATCCCGGATGGGGTCGATAGAACAGGGACTCAAGCCTGTTGGACTCATGGTCGGCCTGATCGATGCGGAAGTGTTGCTCGCCGAGGGATTTGCAGACGGCGCAATCCATGCGGTGCGTACTATTCCCATGATCGGGCCCTCCATGCAGTACGGATGGTATCTACCCATGTACAATACTCCTCTGTTGAGAGACATCGTGCCGAGGGCGTTCGCGAAGGAAGGGTTGATGGACAGCGCCATTGTGGAGTACGAACACCTCCTGCGGATTGATCCGGGAACGAAGGACAGGCGGTTCATTCACCCGATATTCCACTACCGGCTTGCCCGGATCTGCGAACAGGCCGGCCAACGGAAGAGGGCTCTGGCGGAATACCAGCGATTCCTTGAGATCTGGAGCACGGCTGATGCGGACAGGCCTGAACTGATCGATGCAAAGAAGCGTGTGGCGAATCTCAGAAAGAGGTAGGGTCTGACGTGTTCCCTTGCTGTACTTTAACGTACCGGGAAACCCCTGTGCGGGTCAACGGGAATCGGCCCGGGCATCGCGATTACAGTTGGTAAATCCATCTGTAATGCAATCCTTATTGTCCTGCTTTGCCCCTGTGCTTCACCCAAATGGGTACAGCCCCATGCCTACACTCCACTAAGAACGGAAAGTACGTAACACCATGCATCGACTCGAGGGCCTTTTGCACGCCCGGAATACGATCGTCATCAAGATCGGCACGAACCTTCTGACCGACGCGCTGAAGGGAATAAATCGGGCGCGCATTGCCGGGATCGCCCGGGATGTGGCGCATCTCCAGTCCCTCGGCAACCGTGTTGCACTCGTCAGCTCTGGAGCGATCGGTGCCGGAGTGGCGGCGCTCCATCTCAAGAAACGCCCCAGAACAATTCCCGAACAACAGGCCACGGCGGCCATCGGACAGCCCATCCTCATGGGAGCGTATGAAGCCGCATTCCGGAAACAGGGGCGAACCGTTGCTCAGATTCTTCTCACAAAAGATGATTTCGTCAACAGAACCCGCTATGTGAATGCCAGGAATACCATCCGTGTGCTCTTCGACAAGGGGGTCGTCCCGATCATCAATGAAAACGACTCAGTTGCCGTCGATGAGATAAAGCTTGGTGATAATGACAACCTTTCTGCCCTCGTGGCCAACCTCCTCGAGGGCGATCTCCTGATCATACTGAGCGATGTCGACGGACTGTATTCGGATGATCCGACGCACAACAGCAAGGCCGAGCTGATCCCGGTCATCGAGAAGATAACGGCGGACATTGAAAAGCTGGCGAAGAAGACCAGGGGTGAATTGAGCACCGGGGGCATGATCACAAAGATCCAGGCAGCGAAGCGATGTGCGTCATCCGGCATTGCCATGATTATTACCAACGGGAATAATCCGAGGGCGCTCCGGGACGTGTTCTCGGGCGATTGCAAAGGCACGCTCTTCCTCCCCGGGGGCACCCGGCTCAATGTCCGGAAGAAGTGGATAGGATTTGTGTCGCACGCGAGAGGGTCCGTCTCCGTCGATGATGGCGCCAGGACGGCGTTGCTCGAAAAGCACAAGAGCCTGCTGCCTTCGGGCATTCTTGAAATCTCCGGAGAATTCAGGGCGAATGATACCATCACCGTCCGTGACACCGAAGGACACGAAATCGCCAGAGGAGTCACGCACTATTCATCGGCAGATCTTGGCAGGATCCGGGGGAGAAAAAGCGGCGAGATCGCAACAATCCTGGGGCGCCCCTCGCGCGACGAGGTCATTCACAAGGACAATCTCGTCATTATCACGGGGGGAGTATGATGCACGTCTCCATTCAGGAAAAGGCCAGGGTCGTTAAGGAGGCCAGCAGAGTGCTGTACACGTGTACATCCGCCAGGAAGAACAGTCTTCTCCGCGCGATCAATACCCGTATACGAAGCAGCATTACCGGCATCCTCGCCGCCAATGCGGACGATCTCGCCCGGGCGCGGGAACACAGGTTGTCAAACGTCCTCATAGATCGTCTGACCCTCGATGAAAAGAGAATCGGGCAGATGATACAGGGAGTCAGAGATGTCATCGCACTTCCCGACCCTGTCGGTCGCGTCTATGAACGGGTGATGCGGCCCAATGGGCTCCGGGTGGAAAAAATGCGGGTCCCCCTCGGAGCTATTGGCATCATCTACGAGGCGCGACCAAACGTGACCGTTGATGCCGCAGCCCTCTGTTTGAAATCCGGCAACGCCGTCCTCCTGCGGGGAGGTTCCGAGGCGATTCGTACAAACACGACGCTGGTGAACATCATCACCATGGCCCTGCACGATGTCGGTCTCCCTCCCGGCTGTGTCGCATTCATCGATACAACGGACAGAGAGGCGGTGCTGACCATGCTCACGCAAGATCGCTTTCTCGATGTTGTCATTCCACGCGGGAGCCGGCAGCTGATCAGATTCATACAGGAACATTCCTCGGTGCCGGTCATTGCACATGGCGAAGGCAATTGCCATATTTTTGTGGATCGTTCGGCAGATCTCGGCACAGCGGAGGAGATCGTGTTTAACGCAAAGGTGCAGAGACCTTCAGTCTGCAATGCGGCCGAAAAGCTTCTCGTCCATAAGAGAATCGCCAGACAGTTCCTTCCCCGTGTTACAGCCCGTCTACGACAGGCGGGGGTCGAAATCAGAGGGGATGAAGGCACGCTCGCGATTGTCCCTGATGCAGTGCCGGCAGGGGAGACAGACTGGGAGAAGGAGTATCTCGATCTGATTATCGCGGTGAAAGTGGTTGACAATCTCGAACACGCGATTGAACATATCAATCGTTACGGATCGCATCATTCCGATGCAATCCTCACCGGCACCAAGAGCAGCGGTGAACGGTTCCTGCGCGAGGTGGACTCCGCCGCGGTCTATGTCAATGCATCGACGCGGTTCACGGATGGATACGAATTTGGTCTCGGGGCAGAAATCGGCATCAGCACCCAGAAACTCCATGCACGTGGCCCGATGGGGCTCGTCGAGCTGACGAGCAGCAAGTTTGTCGTTCACGGAACGGGACAGACCAGACCATGATGAAAGCTGCCGACGGCAAGCGTGTTCGGGCAGGCGCGTTTGTGTCCGTGAAGAGACTTGTGCTCGTTCGATACGCATCTATGCACCCAGACTCATAGCAGGCCAGCCTTGACCGCTCTGTCATTCAGCACTGTGGATGTAATGCGACAACTCCCTGTTTCGGATTCTCCGCAGGGAGTCCAACCCAAGCAGGGCGGGAGGTCCTGAGCCTGTCGAAGTGCCGCCGATCGCTGCACCATACAACACCGCCGCCCATGATCTCTCATATGGCGGCGGCTTTGCATGCACACATCTTCCCGGAAGACCGGATTCTGAATCAGCGATAAGAAATGAGCGCGCGACATGGTGCAGCAGCCCGCTCACCTGACCAAGACAACTTTCCTTGTCCCAACGAAACTTCCCGTCTCCAATCGATAGTAATATACACCGCTCGCGAATCCCGAGGCATTCCATTCCGATGTATATGTGCCTGCATCCAAATTCCGGGAGACAATCTCTGAAACGTCCTGGCCAAGTGCGTTGAAGACCTTCAACGTGATCAATCCTGACTTCGGGATCGAGAATTGAATCGTCGTCGACGGGTTGAAAGGATTCGGGTAGTTTTGCGCAAGGTCATAGGTGCCAGGAATATCAATCCCCAGCTGCTTGACAGATGTGGCCATCTGCGAAAGGAGTCTCCGGTAGACGGTCCCCTCATATAATCCGATAAACACGTCTGTACCAATGACGGCAATCGAGCGCACAAATTTGTTGGGAAGCGTGCCATTGACATCCGTCCAGCTTGCGCCGTCATTACCGGAGAGATAGACCCCGGTCCCGTAGGTTCCGACCAAGATCGTGGAGCCGCTCGACACAAAATGCAGTTCGTTGCTGCTGGGCAGACCGTTATTCCCGAGATTCCAGGTGTTCCCCTTGTCCGTCGAAAGGTAGAGCCCCCCCCCGTTTAGTCCTCCAAAAAGATTCTTTCCATTCGAGAAGATCGACGTGAGAAATGGATTGGTTGGCAGGCCGACATTGATTGGGGACCAATCCACGCCATAGTTGGTGGATCGGTAAGCGCCGCTTGGAAAGCCATTGGCACTCAGAAAGAGGTTCGTGTCGATCACCGCGAGAGCCCCGCCTCCACTGGGCAGCCCGGTGCTTACTGAAGCCCAGTCCGCCCCGTTGTTTGTGGAAACATATACGCCCGCAGAACCCGAGCCAAAAAACCGCGCCCCGATGGATGCGAACGGACCACCGATTGAAACATGTATCGAATCCCACGTTGTGCCTTCGTTTGTGGTCGCATAGAGACCGGCGCCCGTTCCGGCATACAGAGTTGTCCCGCGAACCGCGAGGGAGCCGATGTCCTTATTCTTCAAACCGGCATTGACGGCAGCCCAGTTTGCACCCCTGTCAGTGGAAAAAAAGACCCCTCCCCCCGTACACCCCGCGAAGATCTTCGAACCTATCGACGTAAAACAATTGACGCGAACATAACCGATGCCAGAAGGATTGTTCACAAAAACCCATTGTGAAAGAGCGCTCCCCGTTGAAAGGGAAAGCAGAACAATAACGGACAAAATGGCACGCAAGGTGGCCATGCAGTTTGCTCCTCTGGTTAAAGTTGGATTATGGGTGATTGCACAAAACACATCTCAATACGCAACACGTTCGCGGCCCGGCAGAAGCCAATGACCCATCGTACCGGCAAAGGGGAAACTCTCAAGGAATAGACGGGGAAGGGGGGCAAGATACGGGAGAAGTGGGGCGCCAGGAGAACACCTGGAGGAGTGTTCCGGATTGTTGGACTAGTCTGGCCATGGCTCCCTGAAAAGAACGTTGAAATTACTTCAATTCTCAATGATTCGAATGATACAAATAACGGGCTTGACTGTCAACCGTTAAACCTGGCTATTGGCAAAGCTCTTCCCCCCCCTGGGGTCTGGGTCAAGAGAAGGGATGAGGCTGTGAGGAGATTGTACCAGCAAAAATATTGGGCTATGGCGGAGAGCACCTCGTCGCAGATACCCGAAATTGAGCGAAATTCAGCAAGCGTCTAGTTGACACTCTGGGCGCGACGCCCTATCTTGTCGGTATCAACTGGAGGACATCAATGCAGCGCATTCACCCTAATCCCGAAAACGACATCGACCGCCGTGAATTTCTGTCGAAGGTGGGCAAGGGTATCGGACTTGCCACGCTCACGTCGGCCACGGTGGCAGGCCTCTACGCAAAGGTGCAGGCAGCCACGCTCCGCGTCAGCCATCTTTCGCCCTCACAGGCCGCCGCGGATGAAGACTTCTGGTTCGAGATCCAGCGCGCATTCAGCAGCACCCGCAGCATCATCAATCTGAATAACGGGGGAGTCTCGCCCTCGCCGCGGATCGTCACAGAAGCGTTCGTCCGCTACACATGGGAGCAGGAAGACGTGCCCCCGTATACCATGTGGCAGATTCTCGAACCGCAGAGCGAAAATGTCCGGGCCGGACTCGCCGGCCTGTTTGGTTGTGACACGGAAGAAATTGCCATCGTCCGGAATGCCTCCGAGGGACTGGAGGCATGCCTTTTCGGTCTCGATCTCAAACGAGGAGACGAAATCCTCACGACGACACAGGATTATCCGCGTATGCTCACGACGATCCGACAGCGCGAGTTGCGGGAGGGGATTGTGCTGAAACAGGTGAAATATCCCCAGCCGCCGAAGAGTCTGCAGCAGATTGTCGATGCCTTTGAGCAGGGAATCACCGCCAGGACACGGGTGATACTGCTTTCGCACGTTGTCTTCCTTACCGGACAGATCACGCCGGCGCGGGCGATCTGCGACCTCGCACGAAGCCGGAATATCGAGTGTATCGTCGACGGGGCACATTCGTTTGCACACTTTGACTTTGCCTGGAAGGACCTCCAGTGTGACTACTTCGGCACAAGTCTGCACAAATGGCTCTGTGCACCGAAAGGCACGGGGATGCTCTTTGTAAAGCGTGACAAGATTGAGAAGGTATGGCCGCTGATGGCAGCAGAAAAGCAACAACGGGGGGATATCCGCAAGTTTGAAGAGATCGGCACGCATTCCGCGGCGATGCGCCTCGCCATCGGGGAGGCCATCCTGTTCCACCAGGGAATAGGGAGCAAACGGAAAGAAGAGCGTCTGCGGTATCTCCGTACGTATTGGACTGATCGCCTCAAGAACCTTCCGAACATCCGGTTTCATACATCCTTCGATAGAGATCAGTCATGCGGCATTGCGCTGGTGGAGGTCACCGGCATCGAGCCGGCGGCCATCGCCGATTACCTGATGAAGAAGCACAAGATCTTCACTGTCGCAATCACACACGACGAATTCAAAGGTCTGCGTATCACGCCGAATGTCTACACGACTCTGAATGAGCTTGACCGTTTCTGCGATGTGATGGAGACGATCGCCAGGAAAGGGCTGCCGCAGTCGTGAGGCGAAATCCGATCCATCGGTTGGCTGTCTCGGTGCCGATGTGCAGACTGCCTCGCGCGATTCATTTCTGCAACTTCCATCGTTTCCATGCGTAATGAGATCTGTAGGAGATCCTTTGGCGTTGGCTTCTCCCAGAGAACTCTTGGGTGGTTCCCATGGAAATGAATCCGGATATTTCCTCGACAAATGCGTCCCTCCGTCGACGCTTGATGCCTGTGGTGATTCGCCGGTGGGGCGCCGCTTTCCTCCTCCTCGGTCTCATCCTCTTCCTGCCTGCGGGAACAATCCATTACTGGCAGGCATGGGTGTTCATGGCAACCCTCGCCCTCCCGGCGCTCCTTGTGGTTATCCACTACATGAAAACAGATCCCGAACTAATCGAACGACGGATGAGAATGCGCGAGAAGGAGAGGGAACAGCAACTTCTGATCAAATTGTCCTATCCTCTTTTTCTCCTGGCATTTATTCTCCCTGGACTCGACCACCGGTTCGGGTGGTCCACAGTACCACTCGCTGTCGCGTTGGCCGCCGACGGGATCATATTTTGTGGATATCTGCTGTTCGTACTAGTATTGAAAGAGAACCGGTATGCGTCCCGTGTTGTGGAAGTCGCACAGGATCAACCGGTCATCAGCACCGGACCATACGCCGTAGTGCGTCATCCCATGTACGTCAGCCTCCTGATGATCTACCTCGCCAGTCCGATCGCTCTGGGATCCTGGTGGGCAATGGCGGCTTCATGCTGGATCATCCTGGTGCTGGTCCAGCGAATTCGCAACGAGGAAGACGTCCTCGCCAGAAGTCTTCCAGGCTATCAAGCCTATACCCGTATTACCAGATTCCGCCTTCTTCCTGGCGTCTGGTAGACACCCCTCCAGGAACCCTTTGCCTTCATCCTTGTCTCACCGTCGACCTTTCTCCGCGATCGATATTTCTTCGCCTGCAGTATTTCCTCGCCGCAGTAGTCCCCGCCCTCAGCGTTTCCTTGCCTGCAGCATTTCTTCATCCTGCTTCTCCCAGTGTACGATTTCCCTTTCATGAGACCCTCGGTTTGGGTATTATGTTTCATTCGAGATCAATTGAGGATACGTGAACTCGTGACAGAAGCCGCCTTTCCGTACCTGTTCCTGATCAGCCTGCTCCGATAGCATGAAATCCATTCTGGTACTCTTTGCTCATCCTCGGCTGGAAAAATCCAGGACGAATGCCGTCCTCCTCAGGAGCATTTCCCATCTCCCTCACGTTACGGTTCGGGATCTGTACGAGGAATATCCCGACTACAACATTGATATCGGGCGGGAAAAGGAGTATCTGATCGGGCACGATATCATCATATGGCACCATCCATTCTTCTGGTACAGTTGTCCGCCTCTCCTGAAACAGTGGATAGACATGGTCCTGGAGATTGGATGGGCGTACGGACCCGGGGGCACGGCGCTCAAAGGCAAATTGTGTTTTAATGCGATTACCACCGGTGGGGCACGGGAGGCGTACTCACGAGAGGGGAGGAACAGGTTTTCGCTCAGGGAGTTCCTCGTCCCCTTTGAACAAACGGCCAGGTTGTGTCAGATGACCTATCTGCCGCCGTTTGCCGTACAGGGGACACACCGTCTGACCCAGGAAGCCATTACCCGTGCGGGAGAACAGTATGCGTTGCTCCTGTCGCGATTGGCCGAAAACTCTCTCAGCATTGAACACCTGCTCACGCTTGAAACCCTGAATGATGAAATTCTGCAAACGTCAACGGAGAACTAGCGATGGAAGGCGGGTTTCTTCTTCAGTCAATTATCTATCTCGGCGCGGCTGTGCTCTGCGTTCCCGTTGCGCGAAAACTCGGCCTCGGTTCTGTACTGGGCTATCTTCTTGCCGGCATCCTGATCGGCCCGTTTGTTCTCGGGTTCGTCGGCGAGGAAGGGAAGGACATCATGCACTTCGCCGAGTTTGGTGTGGTGGTGATGTTGTTCCTGATCGGACTCGAGCTTGATCCTGCGAAGCTCTGGAAGCTGCGAACCCAGATTTTCGGCGTGGGATTTGCGCAGGTCGCGGGATCGACGCTGCTGTTCTTCCTCGCAGGCATTCTCCTCCAGTATCCCTGGCAAAGCGCTCTCGCAGTATCATTGGCACTGGCGATGTCGTCAACGGCGATCGTGCTGCAATCATTGAAGGAAAGCGGGCGCCTGGATTCTGGGGCCGGCCGGTACGGATTTGCAGTTCTCCTTTTTCAGGATGTCTCGGTCATCCCGATTCTTGCCATGTTACCCCTTCTGATCTTTCTCCCTGTATCCGGGACAGCAGCGCCCGGCCACGGCTTCCTCGCTCCGTACCCGGGTTGGCTTCAGACAATCATGGTGCTGGGGGCGGTGTCCCTTGTGGTGGCAATAGGACGGTTCGCCATCGTACCATTTCTGCGTTTTGTGGCAAAAGCCAGGCTGCGGGAACTCTTTACGGCTTCGGCCCTCCTCATCGTGGTCGCCATTGCATACACGATGGAGCTTGTCGGACTCAGCCCTGCCCTGGGTACGTTCCTGGCCGGCGTCATCCTCGCCAATAGCGAGTTCAAACATGAACTCGAAAGTGACCTTGATCCCTTCAAAGGCCTCCTGCTCGGACTCTTCTTTGTTGCCGTGGGGGCTTCCATTAACTTCCATCTCCTCGCGGAAAACCCTGTCACCATCCTCACCTTGACACTGGCCATTACGATGGTGAAGGCCTCGGTCATGTTTGGCATCGGCAGAGTGGTCAGGCTTTCCACGGAACAGAACGCCTTCTTTGCACTCAGCCTTTCACAAATAGGAGAATTCGCATTTGTCCTGCTTTCTCTCATCGGTCAGTTGAACATCCTTTCGTCCGCTGATACCGGAGTCATGATGGCAGTTACCGCACTCAGCATGACGACTACCCCCTTGTTCCTGATTGTGCATGACCGGTTCATGGTACCCCGGTTTGGTACTCCGCAGAAGGCGGACACACCGGCCGATACGATTGAAGACCGGAACCAGGTAATCATCGCAGGCTTCTCGCATTTCGGGAGCACCATCGGTCGATTCCTGAGGGCAAACGGCGTACAGGCAACAATTCTTGACAACGATTCCGACCGCGTCGAATTGCTCCGGAAGATGGGATTCAAAGTCTATTACGGGGATGCTACCCGGCTCGATCTTCTTGAATCCGCCGGCGCGGAACATGCCAGAATACTTGTTATCGCAATAGACGAACCTGACACGGTCTTTGGCCTTGTTCAGAACGTTCAGCGACATTTCCCAAATCTGGTTTTGATGACGCGGTCCAGAAACAGGGAATACGCCTATGAATTGCTGGATCTCGGCGTCGAGAATATCTACCGTGAACACCTGGATACTTCCATCCGGCTGGGTGTCGATGTCCTCAAGAAGCTGGGCCACCGCTCCTATTCGGCAACCCGCTCGGGACAAAAATTCCGGGAGTACGACGAAGCAGCAATGCGCACGCTTGCATCACACAGAAAGGACACGAAACAGTATATCATGAACGTGCGTCAGCAGATAGAGCTGCAGGAAGAGCTCCTCCGGAATGACCGTATAGCCGATCCGACGAGCGGCGATCATGCCTGGGACAGCGAATTCATGCGGGAGACAATGACCAAAGGATAGAGATGATTGGTTCCACCGAAAACCGACGAGCCCCTCTGTCAGACCTACGACAGACTCTCCCGAACCGGACTGACAAAGCACATCGGGAAATACTGCATCGGAGTGACGGGATTGACTTTGCGTTGCCGGGGGTGTAGATTGAGACATCCAGCTGATGGAGTGCCCCATGCGAAATGCAATTCTTATTATCCTCGCCGCAGCTCTGGCTCTCCTTTCTCCCGCTGTCGGTAGAGCGCAGGGAGAAACAGCCGTTCCGTTCCTGCTCATCACCCCCTCACCCCAGGGGCTTGGCATGGCGGGGACAAGCGCATCGCAGCCGACAACCGATGCGTTTGCCACGATCGCGAATCCCGGCCAACTCGGCATCTTCAGCCTCACAAATCTCTTCAATGCAAGCACCTATGCGCCGAGGACAGATTGGATCCCGCAGTTTCACTTACCGGATCTCACCTACGGTGTCACCGCAATCAATGCAGGTTACAATTTCCGCGAACTGCTTTCGCTTCCGTTCAATCTGAGCGCCGGCATCGGCTATTCGCGGGTGTCCCTGGATCTCGGCACATTCATGATCACGAATTCTTCCGGGCCTGGTGTGATCGGCTACTTCCATTCGGAAGAGCATTCTGACAGCTATTCGTTTGGGATCGGATTCGACTATCATGTCCGGCTGGGCCTCGGGTTCAATTTCAAAAACATCGAATCGCGTCTCAGTCCGATTGGCACCGAAGGGGAAAAGGGAGCGGGGTCAGCGAGTGTCTCTGCGACGGATTTCGGAGTTCTCCTTGAAGTTCCAATGGTTAAACTATTTACGGATTTGTCGGGAATTTCTCTGGATGTTGCGCCCCGGATATCTCCATTCCTGGATCTCTCTTTCGGCTATGTGAAAGCGAATGTAGGCGACGAGGTGTCGTATATCGACGCGGCGCAAGCTGATCCCTTACCGCGGACCGCAGTAGCGGGGTTGGGAATCGAGGCAGGCTTGATGGGGAAGTCGGGAAAATCGGACTGGAAGCTTGTTTCGTTCAGGCTGGCACGTCAGGCGGATGACATCCTCGTGGTGAGACACGAGGACGGGACATTCGAGTATCAGAGCGGGTTGGGAGATATCGGATTCTGGGATAATGTCGTTCTCGGAAAAGAAAACAACAAGGTCACAATGCGACGGGGATGGCAGGTGCAGGTGGCGGAGGTCCTCTACCTGCGGGGAGGGACCGTGGAGTCTCCCGGACTCTCTTATGCAACATCCGGTTACAGCATCTGTCTGGGCGGACTGATGAAGCTCATCGGTCTGATTACCACCGGCCCCGTTGCAGACGAATCCTGGGTCGGGTTTGTAGCCGACCACTTTGACCTTCAGTTCCACACGGCAACGTATGATGAAACGCACTCCCCGATCGCCGGGACGAGATCACAATCGTTGAACCTCGTCGTCAAGGGATTTTCGTTCTGAACGGTGGCGGCCCACACTGCGTTCATGGACCGCCCCCGTTCTTGAACTCTCCGTGTAACGATGAGGATGTCTATCAGCGGCTGCTTACACGGTTGGAGGCTGGACAGGAACATCTCCCACGACCGGCACCGGCGGTGGAGGAGGCATGGGAGCAGGGGGAACGGGGACTACCTGTGGTGGACTGCGGCGGACTACCTTCCGTTTGGCGGGAGCCTTCTTCACCACCTTCTTGGCGCGAGCCTTCTTAACAACCTTCTTGCTGGATGTCTTTTTCACAACCTTCTTGGTGGACTTTTTTGCGCGGGGCATGGTTTCTCCTTACTGTTTATGAATGAGAGAGTGTGGGACCGATGATGCGTTTTCCAGCAAGTGCCGGTGCAACTTACTCCACTGACAGGCTTGTCGGTTCTGAATAGTGCCGACACCTAACTCATTTGACAGGTTAGGAAGTTCTGACTGGTTGCGGCGGTTCCGCAACCCAGGACTCGTCGCGCAACGCGGGACGCCCCGCTTTCCATCCGGATCAGCACCGTCGTACAATCAGCAGCGTACGATCATCTCCCTGCAATTCGGTTTCCGAGTAGGCGTGAACTTCTTCAAGGATACTTTTCTGGAGATCGGGCGCAGACAACGCGTGATTTCTGATGAGAAGTTCGCCGAGCCTCTCCTCGCCGAACATCTCGCCACGGGAATTGGAAGCTTCGGTAATACCGTCGGAATACACTACCAGCGTGTCCCCGGCAGATAACATGACCCGTTCATCCTCATATGCATACTCTTCGAGTATGCTCAGCACGACACCTCCTGTCCCGAGCCTGCGAATGGTTCCGCCGGAGGAGATGAGAAAAGGTCGTTCATGCCCCGCGTTGCTAAATGACAGATGGTGTTCGTGGAAGTCGAGCACTGCAAAGAAAAGTGTCACGAATTTGTCCGATGCCGTGCTCCGATGCAGAAGGTGGTTCGATCGCTGCAAACATCGTCCCGGTGCGGCATCAAAAAGAGCCTGGCCGCGCAGCGTCGCCTGAACACTCGCCATCAAGAGCGAAGCCGGAAGCCCTTTTCCCGAAACATCGCCGAGGCAGAGTCCGACCTGACCGGCGCCGAGCGGGAAGAAATCAAAATAGTCTCCTCCTACAACCTGCGCGGGTGCTGAGATGCCGGAGATGGAATATCCGTCAACGGAGGGTGGTTCTGACGGCAGGAGATTGCGCTGGATTTCAGCCGCGAGACGCAACTCTTCGTTCATCCGCAAGAGAAGCCTCTCCCCCTCGTACAGACGCGCATTCTCGAGCACCTGGGCGGACTGCGATGCGATGATGGTGAGCAGCCGCTGATCGTCATCCGTGAAGGCCGGCTCGTCCTTGCGGTTGTAGATGGTCAGCACGCCGCGGAGGCTGGATTTGATCATGATGGGTACACAGATCACCGATCGGATGGATTCCTCCCACTGAACCCCCCGGAACCGCTCGTCGTGAGCAGGGTCGACGATCCGAAGAGGCTGCTTGTGAAGCTGCATCCATCCCGCAAGTTGTTGTTGCAGATGGTATTGAGCAGACGAGCCATCCACCGTCCGCACAAGCGTCTTCAAGCCCGAATCAGCCGTTACATCCAATAACGTAATGACACCTTGTTCGGCGTGAAGAGCCTTCAGGGAACGATGGATGATGGTCTTGATGATCTCTCGTGAGTCCAGGGAGCCCCCGATGGCCGCGGCAAGATCGTTGAGCACGGAAAGCTCTTCAACTGCACGCTTCAGGCGGCGGTTTTCGTCTAGAAGGAGGTCGGCGGTGCTTTTTGAGGGGGCGTTGGAACCCATAGGTGCCTCGGGAAATGGGGGAATGCCACGGTGCAAGTGGTATGAACGATAATGATGACCTCAAAGTCAAGCCACCGTATCGAACCTGATTGCTCCCTGGCTCCCCGCCGGGAGGGAACCCGTCAGGGTCAGGGTTTGAAGAGCCCATCCCAGTTTGCACCGAGCAACCCGGCCTGGTAGGACCGTTCATCAACCGGTGAGAGTCGACGACGCATCGAGGGCGTGAGCAAGGGCATTGTCCGGACCTGATCGAGCCGCGTCCCGATCAGATCCAGATGCTCGTCGCTCCCCATCCAATGGTATCTGTCAAATCTCCGGAGATTCAGGGGGAAGGTGTAGGCGCGGAGTGTCTTTTCTCTCTGCACGTTGTAGAATTGCTCGAAATACGAAAGTACCAGCTCGCGGAGCGTGCGGTAGATTGGCTCACGAAAAGTGAGACCGGAAAAATTCGACTTCGCTACCGCACCCCAGTAACCGTGATCCTTATAGAGTGCCAGAAGGTGGTCATCGTCCCGCTCATTCGGCAGCAAATCGATGATCAGCGGAGGGTACCCGATGTAACGGAGAGCCGCGGCCGCGAACAATGATCCGTCGAAACAATGTGCCGTCCGGTCGCGCAACACCGTCCGGGGAGACCGATACCGTTCCTCCGCGCTGTAGGGGAGATCCAGGAGAAAGCGCTGGATCTTGTACGGCGTGGTAAGGGTGTCAAGCACCTTCAGCCCGGGCGAATCAAACATCTCACGAAAGAGTTTACGTTCTCGCATTCAGATTTTCCGGATGTCTTCCGCTTCTCAGTGCGGTCTCCCTGTTCGTCTGTTTTCTCAAGACGTTTGTTTGTTTTCCCGCCACGATCGTTCCCTGCAAATCAGCGAATGAGCATGAGCTTTCGTGTCGCCGAGCTTCCTGCCGCCTGGAGGCGGGCAAAGTAGACGCCTGATGCGGAGTTACCTGCGTTCCAGACAATTCTGTGCGTCCCTGACGGCATGCCGTTATCCAGCAGGCGGGCTATCTCACGCCCTCCGAGGTCAACGCTCGACAGTCGCACGTCGCATGCGAAGGGGAGCGAGTACTGAATGGTTCTTCGGCGCCCCGAAAATGGGACGAATGCGGGTCTGACTCAAGGCATGATACATAATCTGGAATTCTGTAAGAAGAGTCAAGATGGGCTGCCATGTTGTCACCCATGTCTGTTGCACGTTTCTCCAGGAAGTTCGGACGAAAAGCCTTACCTCAGTGGCGCTCATACGCAGGGGGTATCACTATGGGCAGGCGGCCAAAAACCGATCGAGTGATGGGACCCTGTCAAGGCAGCAAAGAAGATTCCGCAACAAGGAGCGCCGCCAGGCGTATACAGGAACAATGGTCATCCCTGAGATAGAAAATTTGCCGCTGATCGACGTTCATCAGGAAGTCAGGCATACGCGTGACAAGTATGTGTCGTTGTGGGAAAACACGCCGGCCGCGTTGCCCCATCACTTGAGAGTGTACCAGCGGGAAGAACAGCAGGAGAACGAGGCAAGACTTCGCAAAATCGCGGAGGAGCGGCGGGCACATGCCGGAGGGGCTCATGCTCCGGGGGATCCGCGTCACCTCTCAGGAAGAACCTTTCGCCGGTTGGTGAAACTCTCCCTGGCATGTGCACCATCAGATATGAAGGATTTTTTCGCCGACCACGAGGCATTCGTCCTCCTCACAGAGGAATTCGTGCGAAGAGCTCGTTCCTTTGATCCGGATATTCCCGAAGATTCCCTCCTGCAGGCCCTGCGCAACATCTGGGTATTCTCAAGTCTCCAACGTCTCGCCGGGAAAGATCTAAGACTGACCCCTTCCGCATTCGCATACAGTATGCTCTACCCGTATACGGATAACGTATTTGATGAGAGCTACTTAACTGTCCTGGAAAAGAATCGATTTGCCGAGCGCGTGGGACTGCGTCTCAAAGGAATTACACCGCAGGCCGCAGGAATAAATGAAGAAAGGGTTTTTGCCCTCGTGGGCATGATTGAAGATGAATTTCCCCGGGAGGCTTTTCCGCTGGTCCATCAGAGCCTTGAAGCCATCCACAGGGCCCAGCAGCAGAGCACGGCCCAGCAAACGAGAACGACCCGGCAAGGTAAAATCGAATCTGATTTCATGCTCCCGCTTACACTGGAGAAGGGAGGGACCTCAGTCCTGGCTGATGCGTTCCT
>Ga0315278_10002785_pt1 | contig 15610 bp, 7 predicted proteins | sample YL17G06_0_MG_FD_203880 | JGI IMG/M metagenome (GOLD analysis project Ga0315278, IMG submission 203880) | Sediment microbial communities from Yellowstone Lake, YNP, Wyoming, USA - YL17G06_0 | ecosystem: Environmental > Aquatic > Freshwater > Lake > Sediment | place: USA: Wyoming | collected... | reverse complement strand
CGACCATCGACGCCGGCACCCTCTCCGGGCTCGGCGTGCGCAACATCGGTTCGGCCGCGATGAGCGGCCGCATCTCGTCCATCGACGCGATCAACATGCCGAACGGCAAGCTGACGCTCTACGTCGGCGCTGCGAGCGGCGGCGTGTGGAAGTCCCAGGACGGCGGCACGACCTTCGAGTCCGTGTTCGACCACGAGGACGTACAGTCCATCGGCGCCGTGACGATCGACCCGCGCAACCCGGACACCGTCTGGGTCGGCACCGGCGAGGCCTGGACGCGCAACAGCGTGTCCGTCGGCGACGGCATCTACAAGACCACCGACGGCGGCAACACCTGGACCAACCTCGGGCTCCGCGAGTCCGAGCGCATCGTCGACGTGAGCATCGACCCGCGCGACAGCAACGTCGTCTACGCCTGCGTCACCGGGCGCCTGTGGAGCGACTCCGCCGAGCGCGGCGTCTACAAGACGACCGACGGCGGTACCACCTGGCAGCAGGTGCTCAAGGGTGCGAACCTCTCCACCGGCTGCGCGAGCCTCAGCATCGACCAGGGCAATCCCGACGTCGTCTTTGCGTCGCTCTGGGACTTCCGGCGCAAGGGCTGGACCTTCCGCTCGGGCGGCGAGACGCCGACCTCGCCGTCGGCCAGCGCGCTCATGGTGTCGCGCGACGGCGGGCGCACCTGGACCGAGGTCACGCCCGAGGCGAACGCCGGCTTTGCGAAAAAGCCCTACGGCCGCATCGCTGTCAACGTCGCGCCCAGCGACTCGAAGCGGGTCTACGCCTTCGTCGAGTCGACAGCGAGCGCGCTCTACGTGAGCTTGGACGGCGGCAAGACCTGGGAGGCACGCGACAAGAGCCAGTGGATGGTGTGGCGCCCGTTCTACTTCGCGCACATGACGGTGGATCCCACCAACCCCGACCGCATCTTCAAGGGCGACGGAATGCTCATCCTCTCCGAGGACGCGGGCAAGAGCTTCGCCAACGTCGGCGGGTTCGAGGGCTCGCACGGCGACGTGCACGACGTGTGGGTCAACCCCAAGAACCCGAAGCACGTGATCCACGGCGACGACGGCGGCATCTGGTTCAGCTTCGACGGCGGCAACCGCTGGTGGAAGGGCGAGAACCTGCCGATCTCGCAGTTCTACCACGTGAGCGTGGATGAGCAGGATCCGTATAAGGTCTACGGCGGCCTGCAGGACAACTCGAGCTGGGTCGGCGACAGCGCCTACCCGGGCGGCATCACCAACAGCCGCTGGGAGAACATGTACGGCGGCGACGGCTTCTGGATGTTCAGCGACCCGACCGACCCGGACTACCTGTACGCAGAGGCGCAGGGCGGCTTCGTCGGGCGGATCAACCGCTACACGCACCAGGCCCGCAGCATCCAGCCGCTCGCGGGCCCGAACGAGAAGCTGCGCTTCAACTGGAACACGCCGCTGCACCTCTCCCCGAACGAGAAGGGCACGCTCTACATGGGCAGCCAGTTCCTGTTCCGCACGCGCGACCACGGGCAGACCTGGGACCGCATCTCGCCCGACCTCACCACCAACGACCCGCAGAAGCAGCGGCAGGAAGAGTCCGGCGGCGTGACCGTGGACAACTCCGCGGCGGAGATGCACACCACGATCTACTCGATCAGCGAATCGCCGAAGGCGGCGGGCACGATCTGGGTGGGAACGGACGACGGCAACCTGCAGCTCACGCGCGACAGCGGGAAGAACTGGACCAATACCGTCGGCGCGCTGCAGACGGGCAAGGACGCGCTCCCGAAGGCGTCGTGGGTGAGCTGGGTCGAGGCAAGCCGACACGATGCGGCCACGGCGTACGCGACCTTCGACCGCCACACCTTCGGCGACTTCGCGCCCTACCTCTACGTGACCCGCGACTACGGCAAGACCTGGAAGCCGCTCGTGACCGCGAAGAACGCCAAGGGCGTGCGCGGCTACGCGCACGTGATCAAGGAGGACACACAACAGTCGCGGCTGCTGTTCCTCGGCACGGAATTCGGCCTCTGGGTGTCGATCGACGGCGGCGAGAACTGGGCGCAGTTCAAGGCCGACGATTTCCCGGCCGTCGCCGTGCGCGACCTCACCATCCAGCCGCGCGACAACGACCTCGTGCTCGGCACGCACGGCCGCGGCATCTGGATCGTCGACGACATCACGCCGCTGCGCGGCCTCACGCAGGAGGTCATGACGAGCGAGGCGGCCTTCGTCGCCGGCCGACCCTCGCAGCAGCGCATCAGCGGCCCGGGCGGCTGGGCGAACGGCGCGGCCGTCTTCGTGGGCGACAATCCGACGAGAGGCGCGGTGATCAACTACTACCAGAAGTCGCGCCACCTGTTCGGCAAGCTGAAGCTCGAGGTGCTCGACCCGGACGGTAAGGTCCTCGACGAGCTGCCGGCCAGCCCCCGCCGCGGGCTGAACCGCGTCGTCTGGTCCATGCAGGAGAAGGCGCCGCGCGTGCCTCCGGCCGTGCAGCTCGCCTTTGCGGGCATACAGGGCCCGCCGGTATTGCCCGGAACCTACACCGTGCGCATGACCAAGGGCGGCGAGGTCTACGAATCGAAGGTCCTCGTGGAACTCGACCGTCGTGCCACCTACACGCTGGCGGACCGCAAGGCGCAGTACGACGCTGCCATGCGCGTGCACCGGCTCTTCGGAGCGGAAAGCGCGCTCATGGATCGCATCCTGGCGGTGCGGGGCGAGCTCGCCGAGCGTAAGGAAGCCGCGGGCAACGAGGCACTGAAGAAGCAGATCGGCGCCGTGGATGACAAGGTCGACGCGGTGCGCAAGCGCATCGTCGCCACCACCGAGGGCGGCGCCATCACCGGCGAGGAACGGCTGCGCGAGTTCACCGACACGCTCTACGGCGCGATCCTGAGCTACGACGGCGCCCCGGCGGCCTATCAGGTCGAGCGCATCGGAGTCCTGGAGGGCGACCTCGCCAGCATCAACAACGAGTTCAACGCACTGCTGGACAAGGACCTGCCGGAGCTCAACAAGGCGCTCAAGTCCGGCGGCCTGTCCGAGGTCGAGGCCCCGCCCGTGACGGCGGCGGTGGCGGACTCGGGCCTGCGCTCGGCCGGACCGCGTGGCGGCGACGCCGACGAGGCCGGCACCTACCAGAGCCTGCCGACGTCGATGGTGGTCTTCCACTGATCGCTGGCGTCACCGGCCCACAGGCGTGTGTGGGCCGGCCCGTCTCCCCTTTCCCGCGCAGCTGCGGGACGGTCCGGTGTCCCGTTCCACCCGGACTCGCGAAAACCGACATCTCGTCCGGATGGAACGGGACACCGGACCGGCGTTGCCACCTCAGCGTCAGCAATAACCTGTCGGCTCGGCGGTCCCGACGCTGAATCGGGTCGCGTGCCGAGCTACACAGGCGAACATGTCTGATTTCGCGAGCGTGGATAACTCGGAACGCGCGAACCTGCAGCTGACCCGACGGCTCGGCGTTCCGGCTTCTCCGGACGAGCATGTCGGTTTTCGCGAGTCCGGAGAAGCCGGAAGGGCGAGCCAGTCTTGCGTCGTCTACAGCTGCCCCGCGACGTACGCCGAAATGTACGTGCCCCAGCCCGTCGACGGTGCCTCGAGCAGTTCGCGCGACCGCGCGAAATCCGCCTCGAACAGCTCCTGCCGCAGTCGACCCACGAACACCGGGTCCGAGGTCGCAACGTTGGTCTCGCGATTCACCCGCAGGCTCAGCTTGTCGAAGTTGGCGGAACCGAGGCAGGCCCAGCCGTCGTAGAGCGCGGCCTTGACGTGCGTCATGCCGGGGTAGACGTACACCCGCACGCCGCTTTTCACCAGCGCGCGCGCCGTCAGGAGGTTCGCGCTGTTCATGAAGCGTGAGTCCCCGCTCGACGGCAGGATCATGCGCACGTCGACTCCGCGCTCACGCGCCGCGATCAGCTCGCCCACCAGCGCGTCGTCCGAGACATAGGGCTGCTCGACCCAGACTTCGCGCTCGGCACGGCGCAGGGCGGCGACCTGCGCACGCAGCACCTGCGGGTCGAGCGTGCGCGTGTAGAGCGGCCTGATCTCCACGTAGTTCGTCTGGAGCGGCGAGCCGACGAACCGCTCCTTGCCGCCGAGCGCGGTCAGGTACGCGAGGTCGCCGCCGAGTCCGGCGTACGCCCACGCGAGGTCGAAGTCGCGCTGCAGCCGACCGACGATCGGGCCGGTGAGCCCGACCATCATGTCGTGCCACTCGTGTCGGTACTCGTGACCGATGTTCATGCCGCCCAGATAGGCGAGGCGACCGTCGACGATGAGGGTCTTGGTGTGGTCCGAGACCAGCCACGTATTCGGTGTCTCGCGCACCTTGACCTGCGAGTCGGCGCGCAGGTAATGGGCGATCGAGAACGGCGGCCTCGATGCCGCTCCCTCCGGCGCGCCCTGCCCCGCGCCGAGAGTGCCGAGTCCGTCGATCAGGACCCGGACCCGGACCTCGGTCGAGCGGCGCTTCAGCAGGTCGGCGATTCTCACCGCGTAGTCGTCGTTGTCGAAGATGTACAGCCGGATCGACACGGAATCGCGGGCATCCTGCAACGCCTGCACAAAGCTGGTGAAAAACGCCTCCCCGTCGATCAGCGGCGCGATCGTGCCAGGGTAGCGGCGCGGGAGGTCCATCTTGTCGAGTTCGCGTTCCCACGCATCGAGGTCCATGCCCGGACGCTCAGTCAACGGTGTCGGCGCGCCGCTCGAGACCCGGACGGGAGGCGGCAACGTCGCGGCCGTCTGCAATGCGAGCCATGCGAGACGAGCCGCTGAGCTGACGGGACGCGTCAGCACGCCGAGCGCCTGGCCGCGCAGGATCAGCGTGTCCGGCACGCGGACCAGCGTCCGCATCAGGTTCGCGAGATCGCCGCCCTGCGCAACGGGCGGCGCGGCGATGAGCACGGACTGGCGCCGAGCGAGGTCGAAAAACACGAACGAGAGCTCGCCCTTCCCGTCGCCGGCCTGGAACAGCAGCAGGTCCTGCTCCGGGAACCGCGCATGCAGCAGCGTGTCGGCGTGCGCCGCAAATTCCGCCTCGCTCACCGCGCGCGTCACGTGGCGCGAGACGGGCTTGTCCTCGTGCCGGTGGACGCGCAGTTCACCGCCCGGCGTCCGGTAGAAGACGATCTCGTTCCCCTGCACGATCGTGAGCGCCGCCTCGCCGGGGTCGGACGGCGCGAGTTCGGTCATCACCTGCCGGACGACCTCGTTCCACTCGGCACGGTCGTGCATCGGGAGGGGGCGCGCGGGACCCCGCGTCACTTCCTTACGCTCGTCCTTGTCCAGGAGTTCGAGGCGCGCGGCCCGGTAGCCGTGGCCATCGCCCGGGACGTCGTCCACCGGCCAGCGTGCCACGAGCACATCCGCATGCGACTCGCCGCCGGGACGCAGCAGCAGCGTCCCGTCGCGGTAGGTGGCGGTGACCGGTCGGGGCGCGGCGACGGCGGCGGCGTCGGTTGGCGGCGGGACCGGACCGGCGTGCGCCGCCGGCGCGCTGGCCGCGCCGAATCCTGCTATCGCGACGGCGAGCGCCCATGGAAGGCCCGGAGCGTGTGACCGCGGCATCGGATGCACCACCTCTGGCCCGGAGTCTGCGCAGTCGCCTGCCGGCTGTGCAAGGTGGAATTCCGACGGGTGCCCGGCCGCACGACAAGGCACTGCCGCGGGCCGGTCCAGTGTCTCGTTTGCGCCCGAACTCGCGAATACCGACATCTCGTCCGGGCGCAAACGGGACACTGGACCGGCCTGGTCACCGCCACCGACGCGTCGAACGCAGCCTGCCGGATCGGGCGTGCCGAGTCATCCAGGCGAGCATGTCGGCTTTCGCGAGCGTGGATGACTCGGCAGGGCCGACCCGTCGCTACAAGTGAGTGGTCGCGTTGCGCCGTGGGCACCGCTCGGCCATGATCGCCACGATGCAGCCCGACGAAGCCGTCGCCGAATTCACGCTGAAGGCCGTGGCCATCGGCGTCATCCTCGGCATCGTATTCGGCGCGGCGAACGCCTACCTCGGCCTGCGCGTCGGCATGACGGTCTCCGCCTCGATTCCCGCGGCGGTGATGACGGTGGCCGCGTTCCGGATGCTGCGCACGAAGGGCACCATCCTCGAGGCCAATCTCTCGCAGACGGTCGCCTCGGCCTCCACCGCGCTCGCGACCGGGACCATCTTCACCATACCCGCGCTCTTCCTGTGGGGCGCCATCCCGCCATACACGCAGGTAGTCGCGCTCGCGTTCCTCGGCGGCCTGCTCGGGCTTTCCGCGATGATCCCGCTCAGGCGGCTGCTGATCGTGAATGCGCACGGCGAGCTGCCTTACCCGGAAGGCACGGCCTGCGCCGAGGTGCTGCGCGCCACCAGTGCGGAGTCCGGCGCCGCGAGCGGCAGCGTGTGGATCTTCCGCGGGATGGCGCTCGGCGCCACCGTAAAGCTGCTGATCTCGCTCGCTTACCTCATCCCCGGCGAACTACACACCATGCTGCCGGTGCTGCCGAAGGCCGAACTCGCGCTGGAAGTCGCGCCCGCGCTGCTCGGCGTCGGCTACATCCTGGGCTATCGCCAGTCGGCGGTGTGCGTTTCCGGCGCCCTGATCTCTGCAATCGTGATCACGCCGCTGATCGCGTGGCTCGGCGCCCACATGACGACGCCGATTTACCCCGAGACCGAGCGGCTCATCTCGCAGATGGACGCCGGCGACATCTGGTCACGCTACGTGCGATACATCGGGGCTGGAGCCGTCGCCACCGCCGGCATCCTCACGGTGCTGCGCGGCCTGCCGACCATGGCGGGCGCGTTCATGGCCGTTGCCCGGGGCATGCGCACAACGCCGGGCGCGGCCGCGGCTGGCACGGAGCGCACCGACCGAGACTTGCCCGGTTCGTTCGTGCTGGGCGGCATTGCGGTCGTCGTGCTCACGGCGGGACTCGTCCCGGGCGTCTTCGCCGGCGACATGACTGCGATTCAGCGCGCCGTGCTCGCGGCCGGTGTCGGATTCTTCGGCGTGCTGTTCGTCGCGGTGGCGGCGCGCATCGTCGGCATCGTCGGCGTGTCCTCGCAGCCGACCTCGGGCATCACGCTCGTGACGCTGCTCGGCACGGCCTCGGTGTTCGCGGCGGCGGGCTGGGTGGACGCCGGCTCGCGCGCCGGCGTGCTCACGGTGGGCACGATCGTCGCGATCGCGGCGAGCAAGGCCGGCGACATTTCGCAGGACCTGAAGACCGGCTGGCTGGTCGGCGCGACACCAGCGCGGCAGCAACTCGGGCAGCTCATCGGCGCGGCCTTCGCCTGCTGGGCCGTTGCGGCGACGGTGCTGCTGCTCGGCCACGCCTACGAGTTCGGCTCGCACGAGATTCCGGCGCCGCAGGCCACGCTGATGAAGACCATCATCGAGGGCGTGCTGTCGGGCGCGCTGCCCTGGGACCTCGTGCTCACGGGCGCGGGACTGTCGCTCGGCGCGATGCTCTGCGGAGTGTCGGGCCTCGCCTTCGCGATCGGCGTGTACCTGCCGCTGGCCACGATGGCGCCGCTCTACGTGGGCGGCTGCGTGCGCGCGCTGGCGGAAAGCAATCGCGGCCCCATTCCCGCGGGCATGAGCGACCCGGGCATCCTGGCGGCCTCGGGCCTCGTCGCGGGCGAAGGACTTGCGGGCGTGGCGGTGGCTGGCCTCGTCGCTGCGGGCCTGGCGCCCAGGGCGATGGACCCGCGGCTCGGCGGTCTCGCAGGCGAGGCGGTCGCGCTCGTGGTTGCGCTCGCGGTGTGCTACTTCCTGCTGCGCGGCGGGCGCGCCGTCACTGGACGCGCAGGCTAGCGCCGCCGGCGTCAGCTCAACGGATCACGGCTCGCCGGTAGCTGCGCCGCGCAACGCCCGCAACCGAGACGGGCGTCAGGGGCATGCCGACGACGTCGATGAACACCGAGACTTCGGCACCACTGGCCGGCAGGTCACCCTTCAGCACCTTGACCGTATAAGTAAGGTCGTTGCCGGAAAGCGCCGGGGCCTGCAACTCCACCACCACCTGCCGGAGCGAATCGCCTTCCAGGATGGAGACGTCCGCATTGGGCGGGTCGGACAGGAAGCTGTCCTTGCCCGTGCTCCAGAACGGCACGAACGACGTGGTCTTCATGTTGCCGGCGATCCGGTCCGGTCGGTCCGAGAAGAACAGCGTCACAGGACTGACGTCGTGCAGAGTCAGCTTGCTGGTCGCGTGGTCGAAGCTCATGCCACGCGCGGTCTGCACGAACAGGAAGTCGGCCTGCTTCGTCGTCGCCGCAGCGTCTGCCATGGCGAGTTGGAGTGGCGCAGCCAGGACCATCACTGCGGCCGCCGCGATGAAGATATGTCTTGTCGTCATGGCGTCTACTCCGTGGTGGACTGTCGCCGGACAGTCTGCGCCTTCCCGACCGCCGTGTGCTGCCTGAAATACGGATGCACCGGGACTGGCTGAAGGGATAAATACGTCTCTTCGGGCGGTCCTGATTCTCAGGCGGCGCGGCCCCGCCCCGGACAAAGGTAGTCAGCCTATGACGAAGACCAGGACGACTCCCAAGACAGCGGTGTCCAAGGGTTAGCCGGCCACAGCGAAGCGCCCGGAATTCACTTCCCGGCAACAGCGTTTGGTCGCCGGCAAGGCGTTACGTGAGACGGTGCCGTATGAGCGCCACGCTGCCTGGAAGCGGCCCGCCAGGGCACGCGATCCCATCAAGGTTCTGGGAGCGTCCAACAAGGGCCGACTGCCGGAACTGGTCCCCATCCGCTATGGACGCATGCTGCGCAGTCCCTTCACGTTCCTCCGCGGCGCCGCCGGACTGATGGCCAGCGACCTGGCCACCACGCCGACCACCCGGCTTCGGGTGCAGGCCTGTGGCGACTGCCACCTGATGAATTTCGGCATGTTCGCCACCCCCGAGCGCAACCTCGTGTTCGACATCAACGATTTCGACGAGACGCTGCCCGCACCCTGGGAGTGGGACCTCAAGCGCCTGGCGGTCAGCTTTGCCGTCGCTGCCCGCGACAATGGCCACACCGACGCGCAGGCCCGCGACGCCGCCATCGAGTGCACGCGCGCTTACCGGGAACACATGCGAGCCTTCTCGAAAATGAGTCCGCTGGAAGTCTGGTACGACCGTCTGGATGAGCAAAGAATTCTGGCGATGGCGCCGGACGCCGAGGCGAAGGCGCGCCGAAAGGAATACATTGCGAAAGCGCATCAGCGGGTCGGCGAGTACCTGTTCCCGAAGATCACCGACGAGGTCGCTGGTCACCGCCGCCTGCTGGATCAACCACCGGTTCTTTTCCATTTCCACGATCGGGTCGCCCTCACCAGGGTTCACGCGGCAATGGAAGACTATCGCCGGTCGCTGACGGACTCGGTGCGCGTGCTGTTCGATCGATACCGCCTGGAAGACATGGCCGTCAAGGTCGTCGGCATCGGCAGCGTGGGCACGCGCTGTCTCGTCGGACTGTTCTTCTCCGCGGAGAATCATGCCCTGCTGCTGCAGTTCAAGGAGGCCTGTCCCTCGGTGCTCGCACCGTATGCGGGCGCGAGCGTCTATCAGAACCAGGGACAGCGGATCGTCGTGGGACAACGACTAATGCAGTGTTCCAGCGACATCTTCCTGGGCTGGACGAAGGGGCCCCTCGGTTTCCATTTCTTCGGGCGCCAGTTGCGGGACATGAAATTGTCCTTCCCGGTCGAAGGCGCGCCACTCAAGCTACTGAAGCGCTATGCAGACCTGTGTGGCTGGACCCTGGCCCGCGCCCACGCCAAGTCCGGGGATGCGGCGACGATCAGCGGCTACCTGGGCAAGTCGGATGCTTTTGATGAGGCCATCGGCAAGTTTTCGCTGTCGTACGCCGATCAGAATGAACGCGATCATGCCGCGATGAAGGCCGCAGTGAGATCCGGACGCGTCAAGGCGCTCGTGGAGGAGGACCTATGAGCCGGCCGAGGACCTTGCTCGCCGCCACACTTGCCGGTGGGATGCTCCTGACGGGTTGCGCGCACATGGGTCCAGGAACCGTGGCGGTGGACCGCTTCGACTACAGCACCGCCATTGCCGACTCGTGGAAGCAGCAGATTCTCCTGAATATCGTCAAGATCCGCTACGTGGACCTGCCGGTGTTCGTGGACGTCTCCTCCATCGTCGCCGGGTATTCGCTGCAGACCGGGGTGACGGTGAACGGCGTCGTGTCGTCGGAGCACGCGATTCAGGGCAACTACGGATCGATCGGCGGGCAGGCCATCTACACCGACCGGCCCACCATTACCTACGTGCCGATGACCGGCGAGAAATTCCTGAAGGGGCTCGTCACGCCGATCGATCCTCGAAACATCTTCTTCCTGCTGCAGAGCGGATATCCGGCGGACTTCATCCTCGGCCTGACGGTCGAGTCGCTGAACGGCGTGCGTAACCGATCGGCGGCCGGCGGCGTGCTGCGGGAAGCCGACCCTGATTTCGTGCGCGCGTTGCAGTTGTTGCGCGAAATGCAACTGGCCGGTGCGGTCGGAATGCGCGTCGAGGAGGACAAGGTGAAGGGTTCGACGGCAGTGTTGTTCTTCCAACGCGACGACCTGCCTGCGGAGATCCAGGCGAAGGGAGCCGAGATCGGGCGCTTGCTCAAGTTGCCGGCGGATCAGCAGAAGTTCGTGCTGTCCTATTCACCGATGCGCGGCACGGCGAACGAGCTGGCCGTGAACAGCCGCTCCATGCTGCAGATCCTGGGAGCCTTCGCGAGTTATGTCGAAGTACCTGCAGCGCACCTGAAGGAAGGGCTCGCCGCGCCGGCCTTTGAGCATGAGTCCGCGGGCCAGCGGACCATCGGACGGATTCGAAGCGGCTCAGCGAAGCCGGAGAATGCCTATGTCGCCGTCCAGTACCTGGGACAGTGGTTCTGGGTGGACGGCAGCGACTGGCAGGCGAAGCGGGCGCTCACCGCCGTCATGTTCTTCTTCACGCTGGCGGACACCGGCAATCCGGAAAAGCTGCCGCTGGTGACGATCCCTGCACAGTAACGAATGAATTGAACAGGATCGGAATGCCATGACCACCAATACGACACGTCATCAAGGCCTCATCGCCGGTGCGCTTGTTTGCGGGCTGGCGTGTACTGCCGGCATCGCTCGGGCAGCCGACCTCGCAGGCAGCGTTCAAGGCGCCGCCAGGCCCATCGCCGGCGCCACCGTGACACTCTACGCGGCAGGCAGCGGCGCTCCGTCGCAGTTGGCCCAGGCCAGGACCGATGACCGAGGCGCGTTCAAGTTGACTTACGCCGGGGCCCCGGCGGACAGCGTCCTCTACGTCATCGCCACGGGTGGCACACCGAAGGCCGCAGCGGACAAGGGACCGAACGACGCCATCGCGATGCTGGCGGTGTTGGGCGGTACCCCACCAAAGACCCTCGTCGTCAACGAATTCACCACCGTCGCTTCGGTATGGACCTCGGCGCAGTTCCTGAAAGGCGACTCGCTGAGCGGGACGAAACTCGGCCTGCGCATCGCCGCGGGTAACGTGCCTAACCTGGTGCAGCTCGAAACGGGCGGGCTCGGCCCGGTGATCCAGGATCCGCTCAACAGCTCGCAGACGGCGACGTTGGCGACATTCAGTACGCTGGCGAACTTGCTGGCGGGTTGCATCACGCGGGTCCACGCCGACGCGTGCACCAGGCTCTTCGCCGTGGCCACGCCTCGGGCCGGCGCTTCCCCTGCCAACACGCTCATGGCGGCGCAGAACATCGCGCGCAGTCCGTCGCATCAGGCGCAGGGTCTCTTCGCGCTGCTCGATGCGTTCTATCCCGTCCCCGCAGGCAAGCGTCTGCGCCCGGCGCCCTTCATCCCTTATCTCGGCTTCGCGCCGACCGCCTGGACGCTCTCTCTCGTCTACGCCGGCGGCGGATTGAATTCGCTGGGCGGCCTCGCGATTGATGGCGAGGGCAACATGTGGACGGGTGACAATTTTCTGGTCGGCTCGCAGTCAACGATCTACAGCGGCTTTGGCGGGGGCATTTCGAAGCTCGCGCCGAACGGCCGCCCCCTCTCGCCGATGACCTTTGGCTATCGCGGCGGCGGCATCGACACCCCCGGATTCGGCCTCGCCATCGGCGCCGATGACAGGGTGTGGGTCACCAGCCTGGACGGCAGGACGATTTCCGTCTTCGATCGCAAGACCGGGAAGCCCCTTTCTCCTGAGACCGGCTACAACTTCGGCGGACAACTGGGTGAGATGCAGGGCATCATCACCACGCCGAATGGCGACGTGTGGGCGCTCGACAACGAAAAGAGTCAGATCGTCCATCTGCCGAAGGGGGATGCCACGAAGGGGCGCATCCTGGGTCGCACCGTGAACGGCAAGCCTGTGGACGGTACGCTCCAGGTCAAGGCGCCCTTCCACCTCGCCGTGGATCGGCAGGATCGGATCTGGGTCACCAACAGCGGCTCCGACACGGTGACGCGCTTCCCGGCGAACGATCCCGGCAAGGCTGAGCAGTTCAAGGTCGGATTCGCCCCGCGCGCCATCGCCATCGATAGTCTTGGCAACGCCTGGATCAATAACACCGTGGGCCATCCAGACACGAAGGAGAAGTTGGCCTTGGTCGAGACCGCGCTCAAATCGAAGGCCGAAGGCCTCGTCGAAAGCTCGGCGTCAAGGGCCGACGCCACCGCCAGGATGTGGATCGACCTGTTTGAACTCCTGGTCAAGTATCCCGGCGGTGATGTTTCGATGGTGCGACCCGATGGCACGGTCCTGCCGCCCTTCGATGGCGGGAAGAGCATCAACGGGCCCTGGGGCATCGCCATCGACGGCAACGACAACGTGTGGGTGGCCAACGCGACGGGCCGCTCGGTCACGCAGCTCTGCGGCGCGCGTCCCGCAAACTGCCCGCACGGCATGAAGACCGGCGATCCGATTTCACCGCCCGGCGGCTACATCGGCGGACTGCAGATCCTCACGGACCTCGCCATCGACCCCGCCGGCAACCTGTGGGTGGCGAACAACTGGGATATGCCGGAACAAGCAGGCTTCAAGAAAGTGCCGCCGCCTGCGCTGTCGACCCGCTTTGGCGGCAACGGTACAGTGGTATTCTTCGGCGTGGCAAAACCGGTCCGCACGCCGCTGATTGGCCCGCCGCGCCAGCCCTGAGTCACCACCGAGTGGCCGCAACGACCGGCCACAAGGGCAGAGCAAATGGAACTCGAGAAAAGATTTCCCCAGAAGCGCGTGCTGATCACCGGTGCCAACAGCGGCTTCGGCAAGGCCATGGCGATGCATTTTGGCCGCAAGGGCTGGCGTGTCGCGGTGACGGGACGCAGGCCCGATGCGGTTCAGGCCGCCGCCGAGGACGTACGTAAGGCCGGCGCGACCGAGGTCCTCGACATGATCATCGACGTCTCGAAATCGGAAGATTTCGAGGCGGCGGCACGGCGCGTCCAAGAGCAATGGGGCGGCCTCGACATCCTGGTGAACAACGCCGGCATCCTGGACTCCGCCAAGCTGCACGAGATCACGCTCGAGCAGTGGCACCGCATCGTGGACATCAACTTCTGGGGTGTCGTCTACGGCTGCCATGCATTCGTGCCGATGCTGATCCGGCAGGGAAGCGGCTATGTCCTGAACATGGCGTCGTCCGCGGGCCTCTTTGCCCTCCCGGAGATGGCCCAGTACAGCGTGCCCAAGGCGGCCGTGATCGCACTCTCGGAAACGATGAAGGCGGAGCTGACCCGGTACGGTATAGGAGTGACCGTGTCCTGCCCCGCCGCGTTCGCGTCCGACCTGCTGAAAGACGGGGTGGACGTGAAGCGCAGCGTCACGCTGCGTTCCCTGGACAAGGATCAGAAGACGGGACGGCACACGTCCGAGAGCGTGGCCGCCCATGCAATCCGCAACATGGAGCGGAACCACCTCTACGACATCGCGCATGACTCGATGGAGTTTCTCTGGTTCGTGAAGCGCCTGATGCCGGAGACGATCTATCGCCTGTTTGCGTGGATGTACGCAAAGAAGATGTGGCGGTTCAAGGACAGCTGAAGAAGTCTACTGCCCGAACCCCGGCGCGCGGTACGTCTCCCGCCCGCCCATCACCGTGAGCAGCACCTTCGCATCCAGCAGTCGCTCCGGCGGCAGCGCGAGTATGTCCGCGGACAGCACCACGAAGTCCGCGTACTTGCCCGCGGTGATGGTGCCCTTCTGAGACTCGTCGAAGCTCGCGTAGGCGGCGTCCTGCGTGTAGTGCCTGAGCGCCGCTTCGACGCCGATGCGGTTCTGCGGGTACCAGCCGCCGGCGGGCGTGCCCTGGGGCGTCTGACGGTTGACCGCGACGTAGATGCCGAGGATCGGATCCATCGGGTAGACCGGGTAGTCGCTGCCGAAGGCCTGCACCGCGCCCGCGTCGTCGAACAGCTTGAACGCGTCCGCGTGCGAGGCGCGTCCGGGTCCGAGCAGCGGCTCGTAGTTCGCGAGCGTGTTCGCGTCCGGCGTGGCAAATGCCGCCTGCGTGGAGGCTATGACGCCGAGCTCGCGGAATCGCGGCAGGTCGGCGAGCGACGGCACCTCGATGTGCTCGACGCGGTGACGGCGCCCGGTCGTGCCATTCACCTTCGCCGCGTACTCGTAGGCGTCGAGCGACATGCGGATCGCGCAGTCGCCGATGGCGTGGATCTCCACCTGGATACCCGCGCGATCGTACTTCGCGACCGTGGCATTGAGATCCGCCTGCGACATGAAGGGCTCGCCGTTGCCGCCGCCCACGTAGGGCTCGAGCATGCAGGCGGTCTTCGCGTCCACCGTGCCGTCGAGCATGCCTTTCGCGACACCATAGGAGAGCAGCGTGCCGCGCGCGTCCTGGTTCATCTTCACGTAGCTCGCGAGCTGTTCGGACGTTGCGTCCTTCTCGAATGGCACGGCCGCGCGGTAGTGAACCTTGAGCGCGCCTTCCCTGATTGCGCGCAGGACCGCAGAACGCTCGTTGTCGGTAAGGCCGCCCTCGCTCGCGTTCTGCAGGGAAGTGAGACCGACGTGCGACGCGTTCTCCATTTCATCGAGCAGCAGCGCGTACGTGTCCTCCGCCGTCATGGGCGGCAGCAGCTTCGAGACCAGGCCCACCGCGGCTTCCTTGAGCAGGCCAGACGGCTCGCCGTCCGACTCGTGCTCGACCAGTCCGTCCTCCGGATTCGGCGTGTCGTGCGTGATGCCGGCCAGCGCCAGCGCCCGCGAGTTCGCGAGCCCCTGGTGCCCGTCGCGGTCGCGGATCAGCACCGGCCGGTCGGGAAATATTTCGTCGAGGTAGCGCTTGTCCGCCGTGTTGCCCGGGAAGTCGCCGGGCGTCCAGCCGCGGCCCATGACCCAGCTGCCCGGCGGAAACCGTTTCGCGTATTCGACCAGCCGCTGCTGAATCACTGCGACGGAACCCGCGTCGTCGAGCCGCGCCGTGCGACGCGCCGGCAGGTGCCAGTGCGCGTCGTTGAAGCCAGCTACTACCCGCCGTCCACCGAGGTCGGTCGAAACCGTGGCCGGACCAGCCAGCGCGCGCACCTCTTTGTCCGAGCCGACTGCGACGATGCGGTCGCCCTTCACCGCGAACGCGGCCGCGGCTGGTACCGACGGGTCACCCGTC
>Ga0315278_10002784_pt1 | contig 15614 bp, 12 predicted proteins | sample YL17G06_0_MG_FD_203880 | JGI IMG/M metagenome (GOLD analysis project Ga0315278, IMG submission 203880) | Sediment microbial communities from Yellowstone Lake, YNP, Wyoming, USA - YL17G06_0 | ecosystem: Environmental > Aquatic > Freshwater > Lake > Sediment | place: USA: Wyoming | collected... | reverse complement strand
CGAGATGGCCGGCGCCACACCCGGGGTGCCGGGCGATTGGTTCCAGATCGCGGTGGCCGACCGCGGCTCGGACGCCCTGATCGGGGACTGCGTGGTGCACGTGCTGGCCGCCGACCCCGGCACCGCGGAGATCGGGTACACGATGGCGCCCGAGCACCAGGGCGTGGGTTACGCGACGGAGGCGGTGCGGGCGCTCATCGCCTATGCGTTCGGATCGCTGGACGTATCCCGCATCCACGCGATCACCGACGCCAGGAACGACCGGTCGATCCGATTGGTGCAGCGCCTGGGGATGCGCCGCGTGGGCACGGTGCACAGCACGTTCAAGGGCGAGCGCTGCGAGGAGTACACGTACGAACTGAAGCGGAGCTAGAGCTCGGGGCTTACCGGCGCTTGTGTTCGACCGCGCGCTTGACGTCCACGAGCCGCTCTTCGCTCTGCTTCATGAACGTCTTGAGTTTCTTCTCGAGGTCGGGGTCGCTGCCTCGCCTCGTGCGGGGGGGAGCCGGATCCTGGAGCGCCTTGATCGAGAGATCGATCTTGCCGTCCTCCTTGATGGCCAGCACCTTCGCCTGCACGACGTCCGTCTCGCGGAGATGGTCATGGACGTCCTTGACGTAGTTGCGGTCGATCTCGGAGATGTGAACGAGCCCGAGCCGCCCGTCCTCCAGCTTCAAGAATGCCCCGTAGGGCGTGATGCGCTCAACCGTTCCATCGATCACTGCCCCGATCTCGATCTCTGCGATCTCAGAACCCCTTCCCCTGCGACAGCCCGAGCGGTTCCCGGACGACTTGAGCCGCCCACAGGGCGGCAGGCGGCCAGTGTGCGGGAATCATGTGCACACGTCAATGCCGGTCCGTGGCGCCCCGACGATCAGCAGTGGGGCGGGATGGGGGCGCCCTGCTTGGGGATCGCACGGAAGGCGATCTCGCCCGCATGCACCATACCCAGGCACTCCCGGGCGAGCCGCTCCACGTAGGCGGGGTCGTTCAGGCGATCCACCTGCCCCTGAAGCTGGTCGTTCCGCGCCTGGAGTTCGATGGCCTGCCGCTGCAGTTGAGCCAGGCTGGAGCGCTCGGCCAGGAGGCTGCGGACGGGTCCGACGGCGGCCACCAGGAGCAGCATGACCAGCACGAGCAGGACGGCGCCACGCGCCGAGAGCCGCGCCCGGCGCCGCGGCCGGGACCCTGCCGGAGCGGACCCTGCCGGAGCGGCCCGAGGAGTGGCCGCGGCGGGGGTGCTCATCCGGCGCCCGCCAGGGTCGATCCGCCCGCGAAGCGCGCGTTCTCACCGAGGGCTTCCTCGATGCGAAGGAGTTGGTTGTACTTCGCCGTGCGCTCGCCCCGGCTCGGAGCCCCCGTCTTGATCTGCCCGGCATCGGTGGCAACCGCGAGGTCAGCGATGGTGGAGTCCTCGGTCTCGCCGCTGCGATGGGAGACCACCACGCCCTGGCCGTGTCGCGCCGCGAGCTCGATCACGTCGAGGGTCTCGGTGAGCGTTCCGATCTGGTTCACCTTGACGAGGATCGCGTTCGCGGTGCCCTCCCGGAGCCCGCGTTCGAGGCGCTCCGCGTTCGTAACGAAGATGTCGTCGCCCACGATCTGCACGCGGCCGCCGAGCTTCGCCGTGAGACGCGCCCAGCCGTCCCAGTCGTCCTGCGCGAGCGGATCTTCCAGCGACACGATGGGGAACCGCTCGAGGAGATCTGCCCAGAACGCGATCATGTCGTCGGCCGAACGGGCGTGTCCCTCCAGCTGATAGGCGCCGTCGCGATAGCACTCCGACATCGCGGGGTCCATCGCGAGCGCGATCTCGCCACCCAGGTCGCGTCCGGCACGCTCCACGGCCTCGACCAGGAGCTCAAGGGCCTCGACGGCGGTGGCCAACGGGGGCGCGAACCCACCTTCATCGCCCACCGCCGTGGGGAGCCCGCGCTCGAGCAGCAAGGACCTGAGCGCATGGAAGCACTCCGCTCCCCAGCGCAGGGCCTCCGAGAAGGAGGCGGCACCGACGGGCATCAGCATGAACTCCTGGAGCTCGAGTTCGTTGTCGGCGTGCGCGCCGCCGTTGATCACGTTCAGCATGGGGGTAGGTAGGACGTGCGCGTTGGGCCCGCCCAGGTAACGCCAGAGCGGCTGGCCGGAAGCGTCGGCCGCCGCGCGCGCCACGGCGAGGGAACTGCCCAGCATGGCGTTCGCCCCCAGCCCGGACTTGTCGGCGGTACCGTCCAGATCGATCAGCGTCCGGTCGACGTCGCGCTGATCGAGGGCCTCCAGGCCCGCGAGCGCTTCTGCCACCTGACCGTTCACGTTCGCCACCGCCCGCAGCACACCGCGGCCGCCGTACGCCTCCTCGTCGTTGTCCCGCAGCTCGAGAGCCTCGTGCTCGCCCGTAGAAGCACCGCTGGGCACGGCGGCGCGGCCGAAGGCGCCGTCGTCGAGCCGGACGTCGACCTCCACCGTGGGATTGCCGCGTGAATCCAAGATCTGGCGCGCACGAACGGACTCGATCAAAGACATGGGGCCCGATGGTACCGGACGACTACCGCGGGTCCGGGGATTTCGCGGTGGTGGCGGTAGCGCTCGGGGGAACGACCGTCACCGCACGCGCATCCGGCGGGCGCCGCAGGAAGTGATCTCCGACCGTCGCCACCGGGCGGAACCCCAGCTTGGCGTACCACCGTTGGGGCCAGTCATCCGCGTCCGCCCACAGGTGGATGCGTCGCACTCCGGCCTGCCGCGCCGCGGCGGCGGCGGCGAGCACGAAGGCGCTGGCGAGCCCTCGCCCGCGGAACTCCGACAGCGTATCCACCGACTCGATCTGGGCTTCCTCGCCCAGCACGAACAGTTCGCAACACCCCGCGAGTACCCCGTCTACACGTGCCGCGAAGAAGCGGGCGCCGACGGCGCGCTCGAGCTTCGCGTGGTGCTCAGTGAGCTGGCGGAGGGTCTCGAGGTCGGTGGCCCACGGTTCTCGGCGCAGCACCTCCTCCTCGAACGCTCGGACCTCTGCGAACGTGAGTTCCTCCACCACGACCGGCACGCGGTCGGGGTCGGGCTCCTCGCGCAGCATCATCAGCACCCCGCGATCCACCGCGTACCCGTGGTTCACGAACCCCATCGCCAGGCGATCCGCCGCCGAAGCGTCGTGCACGGCCACGATGCGGTGCGTCAGTCCCCGCTCCCCAAGGAGACGATCCGCCTCGGCGACCCAGCGCTCGGCCGGTGACGCCGCGGGATCGTCGATCACGAGGAGGTTGCTGTAGTAGCGCAGCGGAGCGTCCTGGTCGAAGTACGCGGTCCCGCCCGTGAACGGGATCACCTCGGTGGAGGTGCGTTCACGGAGGGTGCGCTCGAAGGCCCAGGCGTTGGCGAGATCTTCGTTCATGACCGAGGGAGCTTACGGGAGGGACTCAGCCGATGGCGTCGGCGGGATCGCCGTTGGCGCCGCAGACGAGCACCACTACTCGCTCATCGCGCGCCGGCGCATATGCCCCGTGCATCAGTGCTGCGAGCGCGGCCGCCCCGCCCGGTTCCGCCACCAGCCGAAGTTCCCGCCAGAGGGCACGCTGCGCCGTGCCGATAGCTGCATCGGGAACCAGGGCCACCCGCTCGACGTAGGTGCGCGCCGTCTCGAAGGCGATCGATCCCACCCGCCGCGCGCCGAGGGAGTCGGCCGCGATCGAGTCCACCGTCACGTCCGTGGGCTCCCCGGCAGCGAGCGCCGCATCGAGGCACCGCGAACCCTCGGGCTCCACGGCCACCACGCGCACGTCCTTGCGGAACCACGCAGCTATGCCCCCCACGAGTCCGCCGCCACCGCAAGACACGAGCACGGTGTCGGCCTCGGGAACCTGCCGGGAGAGCTCGATCCCGATCGTCCCCTGCCCCGCCACCACCTCGGGCTGGTCGAACGGATGCATCCCCAGGGCTCCCGTCTCGGACTGGCGGGCCCGCGCCGCCTCCGAGGCGTCGTCGTAGAGCCCCTCGATCACGTGCACCGTGGCGCCCTCCGCCCGGACGCGGTCGATCTTGGTGAGCGGGGACGTGGACGGCACGAAGATCTCCGCCTGGTAGCCCAGGCGGCGGCACGCGTAGGCGACCGCGAGCCCGAAGTTCCCGCCGCTCGCGGCCACGACGCCCGCCTCCGGCACCGAGGACGTCAGCAGCTTGTTGAACGCACCCCGCGGCTTGAACGACCCGGTGTGCTGCAGCAACTCGAGCTTCAGCGTGAGGTCGGCCTCGACGCCGAACGCGCCGGCTCCCGGCCTCAACACGGGGGTCGTGCGCACGTGCGGGGCGATGCGCGCGTGGGCAGAGTCGATCGCGTCGCGCGTCGGGACCTCGGGACGCGCATCCATGCAGGCTAGGGCTCGCGCGCCGCTCGGAAGAGGGCGCGCAGCTCGGATTCGGGCGCCGTCGCGACATCCAGACCCTGCTCGGCGGCGAGCTCCGTGAATCGTTCGTAGCGCCCGGCGAACGTACGGGTCGTGCGCCGGAGCGCGCCCTCCGGATCCACCCCATGCTGGCGAGCAACGGCGACCGCGGCGAACAAGACGTCGCCCAGTTCGGCCTCGGCTTCGTCTGCATCCGCCGCCTGCGCCAGCTCGTCGACCTCCTCGCGCAGCGCGGCCACCGCCGCGTCCACGCTCCGCCACGCGAACCCCCAGCCGGCCGCCCGACGCTGGACCTTGGCGGCGCGCGCCAACGCCGGCAGTGATGCGGGGATGTCGTCCTCGACGCCCTTGCGGCCGCCCGCCTCGGCAGCCTTGAGCTGCTCCCAGTTCACGAGCACCTCGTCGGCATCGGCGACCTCCGTATCGCCGAAGACGTGCGGATGCCGGTACACGAGCTTGTCCACGAGACCCTGCGCCACGTCGTCGACGTCCCAGCGTCCCTCGGATGCAGCGATCTGCGCGTGGAAGACGACCTGGAGCAGCACGTCTCCCAGCTCGTCGCGGATCGCCGCGTCGTCCCCGGCGTCGATCGCTTCGATCAGCTCGTGCGTCTCTTCCAGGAGGTGGTTCGCGAGCGTGGCGTGTGTCTGTTCGGCATCCCAGGGGCAGCCGCCGGGGCCGCGGAGGCGAGCCATCACCCGCACCAGGTCGAGCAGGCGCCGTCCTTCCTGCGACGACGGCACCGGGCCGTCGGGGATCGGCGTTCCTGAGATCGGACCCGTGCGGTGCGGGTCCGGGGCGTCGTCCGGGCGGCCGGACGCCTCGCTCATGGCGAAGGGCTGGTGGCGGTGCTGGCGCCGGCCGTGGCGGATCCGGTGGCGCTGGGATCCGTGCTGTTGATCGGGACCACGGACAAGGTAGGGATGTCGTAGCGCCCGTACTTGGGGTTAACGTCGACGCCCTGCTCCTCGGCCTGCTTGGTGAGCCAGTCGGTGAAGATCTTGCTCGCCCCGCCCTGGATCAACTGGCTCTTCGCATCAGCGAACGACGTGACGCTGGTGTCCAGCAGCTTGATCACGTGCCATCCGAACTGCGACTTCACCGGCTTCGACACCTCGCCCACGGCGAGCGCCGCGGCCGCCTGCCCGAACTCGGGGACGTAGCCCGATGCCGGCGAGGACGGCAGCGTGCCGCCGTTGTCCTTGGCGCTAGGATCCGTCGACACGTCCTTGGCGAGCGCGGCCCAGTCCTTGTCGGTGAACCCCGGCTTGGTGACCTGGTTGTAGACGTCGTTGGCCTCTGCCTCGGTCTTCACAAGGATGTGCTCGACCGTCACGTTCGTGAAGTCGAGGATCTGCTGCTGGTACAGCTTCTTCAGGTCGGCGTCGCTGGTCCCGGCCTCGCCGAGCTTCTTCTGCACGTCTTGCAGCAGCAGGACCTCGCCGCCGAGCTTGTTCAGGTCGTCTCGGGTGAGGCCGTTCGTCTGCAGCTGTTGGTCGACCTTGTCCGCGCCCACCTGCTGGTCGAGACTCGCGATGATCGCGGCGACGGCCTCGGGAGTGACCGTGACGCCGTTCTGCTCCGCGTAGTCGGATACGAACGCACCCTGGATCAGGTTGGAGAGCGCGAATCGATTGCAGGCGGCCTCGGCCGATTCCCCCGCGTCCGCCTGGGCGCAATCGCTCTGGTTGAGCGCCCCGATGAACGTGAAGAGCTTGGCTTCTAGCGCCAGCTGAGCGTCCGTGATCTCTGTCTTCCCGGCCGTGGCGGCCGTGCTGCCACTTGCCCCTCCAGAACCACAAGCAGACAGGATCGTAGCCAGGACGACGATCGCGGGCACGACGATGAGGCGTTTCTTTCGGGGATTCACGCGCGCAATCCTACCGGACGGCAACGGCCGAACCGCGGTCATCACAGAACCGTCACGCCACCGGCTCGTCGTCGCCCGTGACCGCTTCAAGGAGCCAGCGCTCCACGAACCGAACGAGCTCCGTGCCGAACACACGCTCGGGGACGAGGTTCAACGTGCGGGTCTCCTCGTGGAAGCTCGCCTTGAAGACCCGCTCCTCGAGATCGAACCGCAGCTCGGGAGGGATGCTCACGGGGGTCAGGCGGATCTGGTCGCGCCAGGTGGCGACCTCCTCCACACCCAGCGCCCGGGCGGTGACGCGGAGCGAGGCGATCGCGAACAACGTCTCCACCTGTTCGGGGAGCGTTCCATAGCGGTCCACCGTCTCGGCGCGGATCTGCTCGAGCGTGGCGTGGTCGGCGGCCAGCGAGATCCTCCGGTAGAGCTCGAGGCGCAAGGCCTCCTGGGCCACCCATCCCGGCGGGATGAACGCCTTGACCGGCAGGTCGATGCGCAGCTCCTTGTCCTGCGGGATCTCCTCCCCCTTCATCTCCGCCATCGATTCCTGCAGGATCCGCGCGTATGCGTCGAAGCCCACCGCCGCGATGTGTCCGTGCTGCTCGGCTCCCAAGATGTTGCCGGCGCCGCGGATCTCGAGGTCCCGCAGGGCGATCTGGAAGCCGCTGCCGAGCGCCTGGTGCTTGCTGATCGTGGCGAGCCGCTCGCGGGCCTCGTCGGTCATCTCGCGCTGCGGCGGGAAGAAGAGATAAGCGAACGCGCGCTCCGTGGAGCGCCCGACCCGCCCGCGCAGCTGGTACATCTGGGCCAGACCCAGCTTGTGGGCGGAGTCCACGATCAGCGTGTTGGCGTTCGGGACGTCGAGGCCCGACTCGATGATCGTCGAGCACACCAGGATGTCCGCGTCCCGATCCCAGAACCGCACCATCTGGCGCTCGAGCAGGTCCTCCTCCATCTGGCCGTGGGCCACCACCACCCGCACATCGGGAAGCTGCTGCTGGATCCAGGCCGCCTGGCGATCGATCGTGGCCACGCAGTTGTGCACCCAGAAGACCTGCCCCTCCCGCAGGAGTTCGCGCCGGATCGCGCCGAGCGCCAGCCCCTCGTCGTAGGCGCCGACGTAGGTGAGCACGGGCTGGCGATCCTCCGGGGGTGTGTCGATCGTGGACATCTCCCGGATGCCCGTGAGCGCCATCTCCAACGTTCGCGGGATCGGCGTCGCGGTCATGGTGAGCACGTCCACGCTGGCGCGGAACTGCTTCAGTCGCTCCTTGTGCCCCACGCCGAAACGTTGCTCTTCGTCCACCACCAGCAGGCCGAGATCCTTGAACGCCATGTCCTTGCCGAGCAGCCGGTGGGTCCCGATCACCACGTCCACCTTGCCGGCCACGACGTCCGCGACGGTCCTCTTCTGATCGGCGGGGCTCACGAACCGGCTCAGCATCTTCACCGTGACCGGGAACGGCGCGAAGCGTTCGCTGAACGTGATGAAGTGCTGCTCGGCCAGGAGCGTGGTGGGCACCAGCACGGCGACCTGCTTGCCCTCCATGACAGCCTTGAACGCCGCGCGCAACGCGATCTCGGTCTTGCCGAAGCCCACGTCGCCGCAGATCAGCCTGTCCATGGGGCGCGGCTGCTCCATGTCGCGTTTCACCTCGTCGATCGCCGTGACCTGATCGCCGGTTTCCTCGTGGGGGAAGGCGTCCTCCAGCTCGGCCTGCCACGGCGTGTCGGGTCCGAACGCGTGCCCGGGCACCGCCATCCGCACCGTGTACAGTCGCACGAGCTCGCCCGCCATGTCCTTGACGGCCTTCTTGACCTTGGCGGTCGCGCGCGTCCAGTCAGACCCGCCCATGCGGTGCAGGCGGGGATGATCCCCGCCCACGTACCTGGCCACCATGCCCACCTGATCCGAGGGCACGAACAACTTGTCGCCCGCCGCGTACTCCAGGATCAGGTAGTCGCGCTCGGCGCCGGCCAGCGCACGATGCGTGATCCCCACGTACGTTCCGACGCCGTGGATCCGATGCACGGCGTAGTCGCCCGGCTCCAACTCGTCGGCGATCGATTCGCTTCGTCGCGCCGTGAACCGCGGCGCCGAGCGGGTATGCCGACGCGAGCCGAACAGGTCCTCCTCGGTGGCCACGGCCAGCCGCGCGGCCGGGAACACGAACCCGCTCGTGAGCGGGGCCTCCACGGTCTCCACCGCCACGTCGGCGATGACCTCTCGCACGCGCGCGAGCGAACCGCTCCCGCGGGCCGAGAGCACGAGCCGATAGTCCTGGGCGGCCAGTTCGCCGAGACGCTCCGCGAGCTCGCTCGCGTTCCCTTGCGCCGTACCCCAGTGGTCCAGTCCGAGGTCAACGCCCTCGGTGAATTCCGTGAGCCGGAGCTGCACGCGATCCCCGAGCGCGTCTTCCAAGCGATGCATCACGCGGGACCCAGGCCATCCGATCGCCTCGGCGAGCGCCTCCCCCTCGTCGTGCGCCTGCCGCGCCCGGTCCAGGGTCCGGTGTGACTGCGTGATGATCGTCCACGCGCCGGCCGGCAGGAGCTCGGCCGGCGTGGGCAGGTGCTCGAACAGGAACGGGGCGAGCGTCTCGGCTCCTTCGACGAAGAGGCCGTCGGCGAGCCGCTGGAGCTGGTCGGCGAATCGGTCGGCGTGAGCGGCCGCCACCTCCGCCGCGCGCGCCCGCAGCGCGTCGTCGGGGATCAGTTCGCGCACCGGGGGGACGTCGACCCGCGTGACCTTCTCGGTGGAGAGCTGCGTCGAGGGAACGAAGGCACGCAGCGATTCGATCTCGTCGCCCCAGTACTCGAGCCGCACGGGGCGACGAGCGGTCCCGGGGAACACATCCACGACGCCACCGCGCACCGCGAACTCGCCGCGGTGCTCGACCACGCCGGCGCGGGTGTACCCCATGTCGGTGAGCGCGGCGGCGAGCGCGTCGGGGGGAAGGTCGCGCCCGGCCTCCAGCACGAGGGACGCGATGGTGCCCAGCGTGGGGATCACGCCCTGCATCGCGGCGAGCGCCGGCGCCACCAGGACGAACGGACCCTCGGCCGCTCGCAGGCGCTCGAGCGCGCTCGCGCGGCGGGCCGCCACCTCGGGCGCGGGCGATATCCCCTCGTACGGCAGGGCTTCCCACGCCGGGAGGTGCGCCACCGAGCCCGGACCCAGGTACGCCACCAGGTCGGCCGCGAGCGCCTCGGCCTCGTGCGGTCCCGGCGTCACCGCGAGGAGCGGGGCGTCGAGCGCCACCGCCAGAGCTGCCGCCACCAGGTCCTCGGCGGCCTCGGCGCGGGCCACGATGGGCCGCGCGCGCTCCAGCAGCACGCGCTCGAACGGCTCGGAGGCCACCATCGCGTCCACGATCTCCCGCAGGCTCACACGACCTCCCGGACATGCACGAAGAGCCCCGTCGCGGAGCGACGGGGCGAACCGTCCCCCAGTCTAGCGGCAGCCATCAGACGCCCGGAAGCTAGACGCTCGGGGCCGATCCGTTGAACCGATCCTGTGTCGGCTCGAGGCCTTCTTCGATCAGGGAGCGAACGGCATCGGCAGCATGCTCTGCCAGGATCGCGAGATCGGTCTGCAGCCGCTTGGGAACCGGCTCCAGCACGAAGTCCGCAGGGTCCTGGCGCCCGGGCGGACGCCCGATCCCCACGCGCACACGCAGGAAGCCACCGGTGCCCAGGGCCTGTTGCAACGACCGGAGGCCGTTGTGCCCGCCGTTGCCACCCCCCGCCTTCACGCGCAGGGTGTCCACCGGGATGTCCAGCTCGTCGTGCACGGCGATGATCTGTGCCGGCTCGATCTCGTGCTTCTTGGCCAGGCTGGCGTAGGACGGACCCGACTCGTTCATGAACCGCGTCGATCGAACGAGGAGGATCCGCTCGCCGGACCCGTGGATCTCGGCGACCTCGGCCGGCAGGAAGCGTGACTTGCGGAACCGAGCCCCGTCTGCGCGGGCCAGCGCCTCGACCACGAGGCGACCGACGTTGTGGCGTGAGTTCGCGTACCGGTCGCCGGGATTGCCGAGACCGGCGACGAGCCAGGGCATGGGTCAGCCCTCGCCGCCCTCCTCGGCGGTTTCCGGCTCGGCGGCGGGAGCTTCCTCGCCCTCGGCCAGTGGCTCGCCCTCCTCCTCGACGGGAACGGCCTCGACACCCTCTTCGCCGGGAACCGAGAGGTCGGCCTCCACCCGCAGCACGGCGGGGGTGATGATGGACAGGACCGCGTCTTCGGGGCTCGTGACGATCACCACGCCATCTGGCGCGGTGAGGTCGCTCACGTGGACCATGCCGCCCAGCTCGATGTCGGTGATGTCCACCTCGATCTGGTCGGGCACGTCTTGGGGGAAGCACTCCACCGTGACCTCGCGCAGGTGGTGTTCCACCACGCCGCCTTCCTTCACGCCGGCCGCTTCCCCGGTCTCGTTCACCGGCACGCTCGCGGTGATCGTCTGGGTGCGGCTCACGGCCAGGAAGTCGATGTGGATCAACTTGTTGTGGATGTGGTCGCGCTGGATCTCGCGCGCCATGGCCAGGTGATCGGTGCCGTCGACCACGAGGTCCACGAGCGCGTTGGCGCCCGCCCCTGACTGCAAGACGCGGAACATCTCTCGCGCGTCGACGGAGAGGGCCACCGGGTCCGTGCCCTGCCCGTAGAGCACGCCGGGCACTCGGCCCGCAGCGCGCAGCTTCCGCGCCACGCCCTTGCCGGTGTCCTCACGCTTGTCTGCCTGAAGCTTGGTTTCCATAGCGAACGCGTCCTCGTAGGTCAGGGGAACCCGCCGATTGTACGGAAAACCGACCGGGGAGCGACCGGACCCAGATGGTGCCGGGAGGTAGGCGCCTCAGACCTGGTTGTGACCGCCGAAGATCTCGCTGACGCTCGAGTCTTCGAACACCGCCCGCAGGGCGCTCGCGATCAGCGGAGCGATCGAGAGGACGTGGAGCTTGTCGAAGGAACGCTCCTGGGGGATCGGCACGGTGTTGGTGACCACCACCTGGGAGATCGGCGCCTCCTCCAGAGCCTGCCGAGCCTTGCCGCTGAAGATCCCGTGCGTGGCACCAACATAGATGGGGCCCGCGCCCTGGGCCGCCAGCGTCTGCGCGCCCTTCGCCACGGTCCCCGCGGTGTCGATCATGTCGTCCACGATCACGCACGGACGGCCCTCGACCTCACCGACCACGGCCATCTCCTCGATCTTGTGCGCCTCCTTGCGGGAGCGACGCTTATAGAGGAACGCCAGATCGGCGTGCAGATACTCGCGGAGGCGCTCCGCGGTCTTGATCCGGCCGGCGTCGGGTGCCACCACGACGAGGTCGTCGCCGTGCAGTCCGAGTTCGTCTTTCAGGTAGTGGGAGAGGATCGGCAGGGCCGTGAGGTGATCGAAGGGCGCGTCGAAGTAGCCCTGGATCTGGCCCGAGTGCAGGTCGACGCTCACGACCCGGTCGGCGCCGGCCGTGGTGAGCAGATCGGCCACGAGCTTGGCGCTGATGGGCTCGCGCGCCATCGCCTTCTTGTCCTGGCGCGAGTAGCCGTAGTACGGGATCACAGCGCTGATGCGTTTTGCCGAGGCGCGCTTGAGCGCGTCGATCATGATCAGCTGCTCCATGATCGCCTCGTTCACCGGCTCGTAGTGCGTCTGCACCACGAAACAGTCCGCGCCGCGCACGCTCTCTTCCGCACGGAAGTAGATCTCCCCCGAGGCGAACCGGCGCAGCTGCGCCTCGCTCACCGGGACGCCCAGGCAGTCGGCGATCTCGTGCCCGAGCGCGGGATGGATGGTGCCGGTGAACAGCATCATCCGCTTCTTCGTGATGATCTCCACGGCGCCTCTCCTAACGCTTCCGGGTCCGGGCGCGGTGCTCCGCGTCCTTGCGCTTGCGATACCCCTCGACCACGCGCTGCTCCCCGCGTTCCACCGCCAATGCCCCCGGCGGCACGTCCTTCGAGATCACCGACCCGGCGCCCGTCACGGCGTCGCGGCCCACGCGAACCGGCGCCACCAAGATGGTATCCGAACCGGTGCGTGCCCCATCCTCCACGATCGTGCGGTGCTTGGCGTAGCCGTCGTAGTTCGCGGTGATGTTGCCGGCCCCGATGTTCACGCCGTCGCCGATCTCCGCGTCACCCACGTAGGACAGGTGGGGCACCTTGGACCCGCGACCCACCGTGACGTTCTTCAGGTCGACGAACGCCCCGACCTTGGCCCCGTCCGCGAGGACGACCCCCTGGCGCATCCGGACGAAGGGACCCACCGAGACATCGCGCCCCAGGCGCGCCTGGAGCAGGACCGCGAACGTCACCTCGCTGCCGTCGCCGACCTCTGCGTCCACCAGACGAGCGGACGGCCCGATCTCGCAACCGGCGCCGACCCGCGTGGATCCCTCCAGGAAGGTGAGGGGCCTGATCACCGTCTCCGGTCCGATCGTCACGTCGACGTCGATGTAGGTGGCGGCGGGGTCGATCATGGTGACGCCGTTGGCGAGATGGCCCGCGTTGATCCGGGCGCGCACCACCCGCTCGACCGCGGCGAGCCCCGCGCGGGAGTTGAGGCCCATCACCCCGCCCGTGTCCACCGAGACCACCGAGACCTTGTCGCCGTCGGCGATCAGCAGCGGGATCACGCGGTTCAGGTAGTACTCGCGCTGTCGGTTCTTGCGATCGAGCCGCGGCAGGGCCCGGAACAGCTCCTGCCGCCTGAAAGCGAACAACACGATCGAGACCTCGCGGATCGCCTTCACGGCGGGGTTCGCATCGACCTCCTCCACGATCTCCACCAGCCGACCACCCTCGCGAACCACCCGGCCGTACCCACCGGGGTCGTCGAGCTCCGTGGCCGCGATGGTGGCCACGGAGCGCGAGCGACGGTGTGCGGTCATGAGCGCCCGCACGTCGGAGCCCGTCACCGGGTCGTAGTCGCCGCCCATGACCAGCACGTCGTCGACGCGGCCCACCCTGGACCGGGCCACCGCCACGGCGTCGCCGGTGCCGAGCTGCCGGGGCTGCTCCACGAAGGCCGGCGCGGGCGAGAGCTTCCACGAGCGCACCGCGGCCTTCACTTCCTCGGAACCGTGGCCGACGACCACCACGACCTTCTGGGGCCGCGCCGCGAGCCCGGCCTGCAGGACGTGCCACAGCACCGGGCGTCCGCAAACAGGGTGCAGGACCTTGGGGGTGGAGGACTTGAGGCGCTTGCCCTTGCCCGCCGCCAAGACCACGAGGGCCAGCGAGCGGGGGGACTTCGTCGTCGTCGGCTCGGTCAACACGCTTCCCGGGTCGAGGGGGCCGTATCGTCCCACATCGAGGCGCGCGCGGCGACCCGCCGGATCGGCCTACGTCGCCGTCGATGAGAGCTCGCCGCGACCAAGGCCGATGAGGCAGGCGGCCGACTCGATGACTCCGGAGGGGGCAGGCCCCCGCTCAGCTCCCGAGCGCCGTACCCGCAGGGCCCTTTCCGCCTCGGCCCGCCCTACATCTGCCCTTGAAGTCCGCGAACCGCGGTGACCCTTCGATCCGTTCTACGAGGATCGAGACAATCGCTCGAGCGATCGGTCGACACCCCACCGGTCGCCAACGCCCTCCGCGATCGTGAGCGATCGCTCAAGGTGGTCACGGCTCGCGCGCCCGTCGCCCCGAGCTGCCGCGAGCTCACCGAGGGCCCGCGCCACCGTCGCTCCGTAGGACGACGGCACCATGCCGCTCTCGGTGATGGCGTCGGCGCGCGTGAGGAGCTGCCAGGCGCGGTCGAGATCACCCTCCGCTCGCACCACGCCGGCCGACGCCTCGAGCGCGCACACGAGCAACAGCGGCACCTCGAGCTCCTCGGCGATCCGGAGGGTCTCTTCCGCGTGGACTCGTGCTGCCTCGATGTTGCCGGCGTCGTTCTCGACGAGCGCGAGGATCCACATGCAGTACGCGGCGAAGAACCGGTCGCCGATCTCTCGGCAGATCGCGAGCCCCTCTTCCGCCGCCGTGCGCGCCGGATCGAGGTGCCCCAGGCGCAACTGAGCAAGCGCGAGCCCGAACAGCGCCATCCGGATCCCCTGGCGATCGTCCTCGCGCCGGGCGATGTCGAGCGCCTCCGTCCCGGCCTCCATCGCCCTGTCGAACTCGCCGACCAGGGGATAGATCGAGCTCACCGTCCCCAGGCAGTCGGCGAGACACCAGCGATCGTCGGCCGCGCGCGCGTACCCGATGGCTTCCTCGAATGTCGCTCGCGCGCGCGAGAGGTCATTCTGGAAGAACGCGAGGAGCGCCAGCACGTCAAGGGAGCGGGCGATCATCGACGCGTTGTCGCCCTCTCGCGCAAGCTCGAGGCTCTCGAGCAGCAACGCACTCGCGCGCTCGCCGTCACCGACGATCGCGTGCAGGAACCCCAGGCCCCACAGCGCTCGCGCCCGGACGAGAGACCGCCGTCCCTCGCTCAGCGCGACAGCACGCTCGAGCCACTCGACGCCACTCGCGTACCGGCCACGGATGTACCAGAAGAACGTCAGGTTGACGGCGAGTGGCACGGCTTGCTCGACGTCCGTTCTCGCGAGCCACTCGAATGCACCGTGCAGGTTGTCGTAGTCGATCTCGATCCGGTCTAGCCATATGTGCTGCTCGGGGCTGATCAGTTGTGGCTCGGCGCGAGCGGCGAGATCCGAGAAGTACCGCGCGTGACGTCCGCGGATCTCGTCTGCGTCGTTCGACCTCTCGAGCTGCTCGACCGCGAACTCTCGGATCGTCTCGAGCATCCGGAACCGTCCATGGTCGGACGAGATGAGGCTCTTGTCAGCGAGCGCCTGGAGCGTGTCGAGGTCTGCCTCGCCCACGTCCTCCGCGGCCTCGAGCGACCAGCCGCCGACGAACGCACCGAGCCGAGCGAACAGCCGCTTCTCCGCCTCGTCGAGGAGGTCGTGGCTCCACTCGATCGTCGAGCGCAGCGTTCGCTGGCGCTCGGGCGCGTCCCGAGGGCCGCCGGTGAGCAGCGGTAACCGTCGGTCGAGCCGCTCGAACAGTTGCGACGCATCGAGGACCCTGGTTCGAGCGGCCGCGAGCTCGATCGCGAGCGGCAGGCGGTCGAGCCGGTCGCACAGGCGCGCGAGGAGATCGTTGTCCGCCTCGGACGAGGGCAAGACCGCTCGAGCGCGGTCACGGAACAGCTCGATCGAGGCGTCTTCGCCGAGCGGTCCGAGCGGGAAGTCACGCTCGCCGCGGAGGTGGAGCGCCTCGCGGCTCGTTACGACGCACGCGATACCGGGGCACGACCCGAGCAGCCGCGCCAAACGTTGGGAAGCCGCGACGAGCTGCTCGAAGTTGTCGAGGATCAGCAACGAGCGACGATCACGGA
>Ga0315278_10002783_pt1 | contig 15616 bp, 14 predicted proteins | sample YL17G06_0_MG_FD_203880 | JGI IMG/M metagenome (GOLD analysis project Ga0315278, IMG submission 203880) | Sediment microbial communities from Yellowstone Lake, YNP, Wyoming, USA - YL17G06_0 | ecosystem: Environmental > Aquatic > Freshwater > Lake > Sediment | place: USA: Wyoming | collected... | reverse complement strand
GATCCTTTGAGGGACGATATTGCAAAATCCGTGGCAAGGTGCCGGCATGCAGGGATCCGGGTCCGGATGGTAACCGGCGATAACCCCGAAACGGCAAAGGCCATTGCGGGGGAGGCCGGGATTTTGCAGGGCGGCAGTATACTGACCGGAACCGCGTTCCGTTCGCTGTCCCCTGATGATCAGGTCATTGCTGCACGGGAACTTGATGTGATGGCCCGGGCAGAACCCATGGATAAACTCCTGCTTGTCGAGGCGCTCCAGAAGACAGGTGCGGTGGTGGCGGTTACCGGGGACGGGACCAATGATGCCCCGGCTCTCAAGCATGCCGACGTGGGGCTTGCGATGGGGATCGCGGGGACCGAGGTTGCCCGGGAGGCAAGCGACATCATCCTGCTGGACGATTCGTTTGCGTCAATAACCAGCGCTGTATGGTGGGGCCGCTCGCTCTACGAGAACATCCAGCGGTTCGTCCTCTTCCAGCTCACGATCAATTTCTGCGCCTGCATTCTCATCTTCATCGCGCCACTTTTTGGCTACCCGGAGCCGTTTACCATCATCCAGATCCTCTGGATCAATATCATCATGGATACGCTTGCAGCGTTTGCCCTCTGCTCGGAAGCCCCGCACAGCGGTCTGATGAACCGCAAACCGGTCCCGCATGACGCACCTATCATCACGCGGTTCATGTGGGCATCGATCATCGTGACCGGTGCGTTTATTATTCTCGGGGGCATTCTCCAGATCGGAACCGGTTTCTTAGGCGGCACCACGGCTGCTGAGATCAACACCGTGTTTTTTGCGGCTTTCATCATCACGGTAGTCTGGAACGGCATCAACTGCCGGGCCCTTGACGGGAAAATGCCGCCCTTTTTCAAAGGCAACCCGACCTTTTTTGTCGTCATGGGTCTGGTTGTGCTGGCACAGGTTGTTATCATCCAGTACGGCGGGGCAGTCTTTGGGACGGTGCCCCTGTCTCTGGATCAGTGGGTGAAGATTGTCATGGTTTCGGCATCTGTGCTTGTCATCGGCTTTGTGCTCCGGGTTGCATTCCGGTACCTTCCTGCAGGGAATAAGCAGGGAACCTCCTGACCTTGTAAACCGTGTAAATATTCCCCCGGTTTACCCTACAAAGAATTGTGGCTCCTGTCGATATCCATGGAGGGATGGATGACTAAAATTTTAAAAAAAAATCCTTTGCGGGATACCCGTATCATCGCGAGGTTTGTGTATCCCCGATATATCCCCTGATTGCAGTCAGGGTTGTGCTGTCAAGGATCACCGAAAAGTCCAGGTCCACAACAAAGACCGCAAACGTTCCGGCAAGAGTGTTCCTCTTTATCGTGTAAATTTTAGTTTCAAGCAGCAGGGATGTTGTTTCGGCGCGGTTTTCCAGCTCATCAGACGTGCCCGAAGTTTTGGACCCGGCCGTATTGAGCAGGTCTGACAGCGCATGCTCCTTAAAATCAAAGAGGCGGTCGGCCATGATACGGCTCGTGATCCCGTGGATGTAGCGGATGATGAAATACTGGCTTGTGGCAAGCACCGCGATGAGGGAAAAAACGTGCCCGAGTTCTGTCAGCTTTGACTGGTCAAGAAACGCGTTCAGGGTAATTCCCGGCAGGAGGATGATCGTGGTTAAAAACAGGAATATGGCCAGAAAAAAACCGTAAATGAACATGGCGGACACAAGCCAGGGGGGCAGTTTCCGGCGGTGAAGACTGCTTTTTACCTTCTCTATGTTTTTTACATACGCAGACGAGAAAGGTTCCATCTTCCAGACCAGCAGGTAGAAGACGACAATCACGGCACACTGGGATATGACAATGAGCGTGATCATGAACGGGAGCCCAAGGGTATATGCCCTGAGGGTATACAGGATATCGATGGAAAATATCAGCCCGATCCCAAGGGATAACGTCCTGCTGTTGATCAGCAGGGAATTGATAAACAACCGGGTAAACCGGGCTGTACCCGATGTTACCCCGATCTCTTTAAGCCAGGTGTGAAACCGTACGGGATCTGCTTTCGGGAGACCGGCATGTTTAAAATTTGTGGGTACCATCAGGGTGATGAAATAATACATGTTGAGGTAGAAACTGGCTGCGATAAACAGGGCAATATAGTCATGCCGAACCAGAAAAAAGAGCACGTTGATACCGGCACACAGGAAGAGGACAATGATATGGATACGGGGAGTCTCCGGCAGTGCCATCAGCCCGGCACGGTTTTTCCGGACTGCAGACAGTTCATCCCTGATAACCTGGCTGAGGGGTATGCCCGGAGAAGACCCGTTACCTGCCGGCCCGGGGGACGGAGATGTCATCGTATGGTTATGGGGTTTAGTACTATAAAGGTCGTAATGGAAAAATATGCCCGGATTTTTTAAAATATTTTCTTCTTCCACATGAAAAGGCCCATCGCCCCCGAGATCATCACCGAGATCCCAAAGATGGTCACAAAGGCAAGAGGTTTGTCGGATAAGGGCAGGTCCAGCACATTCATGCCATAAAAACTTGCAATCATCGTCGGTACCGCGATGATGATCGTTACCGAGGCTAAAAATTTCATGACGATATTGAGATTGTTTGAGATGATGGTGGCAAAGGCCTGGGTCATGCCGTTCAGGATATGCAGGTAGATCTGCGACATCTCCATTGCCTGCTTGTTCTCGATGATGACGTCTTCTAAAAATTCGGCATCCTCCTCGTACATCTTTAACGGTTTTGAGCGCAGGATGCGTTCAAGCACAGCCTCGTTGCTTTTTAACGACGTTGAGAAGTAGATCAGGCTCTTTTCGAGTTCCATCATCTGGAAAAGTTCCTCGTTCTTCATCGAGCGGTGAAGTTCAACTTCGATCCGGGAGATCGATCGCTCTATCTGGCGCAGATGGTTGAGATAATAAGACGCATTCCGGTAAAAGATCTGGAACATGAACCGGGTTCTTTTGGCGGTGGTAAAATGCCGCACTTTCCCGGCTACAAAATCATCCAGCACCTGTGCCCTGCGGCTGCATACCGTGACAATGTAGTCACGGGTGATGATGACTCCCAGCGGGTGCGTGGTCAGGGTCTTGATCTCTTCAAATTCCGTGGTCACCGGAATGTCCATGACGATCAGGATGACATCATCTTCCGCATCAATACGGGGGCGTTCCTCTTCATCAAGGGCTGCTTTTAAAAATTCAGGAGGGATGGCACATTTTTCTGCAATGATTGCAAGTTCGTCTTCAGAGGGTTCGAACAACCGTATCCAGGTGTTTTCACCGATCACGCCGGTCATTTCGGTGACGGGCGGTTCCTGCTCTTTTTTTGTCTTATAGATCTGCATCAAGGCTAAAATCCCTCCTGATCCATGCTCCCCCTGCAAAAGAACAATTCCTCCCCGGCCGGGACAGGAAAAACCCTTCTTACTGGTTACTTATTCTATTGCCTTCAGGTGATTATTAATCACCCGCGGTATTTATCGGGAATTGTTGGTGGGGTGACCGAAAAAAGGTTCACAGGGGTTTTTTTATGGACCCGGGTAAATGAACATTTTTCCGGTCTTTTTTCCGGCAGTTTTCCCCGGAAACCGGGCAACGAAAGACAAGGGAATTATGCTTTGGGTCTTTGCTGTTTTTTGCGGGTAACGCATATAGGTACGAGGATTATTTAAAGGAGTCAAAGACAGGGGTAAAATACCACCGCTGTAAAGGCTAACCAGCCCCGGGAAAAAATCCGGATCTCCGTCTCGTGTGCCTGCGGTGACCATGCCGTAAAATGGTAAGCGGGGATGAGAAATGAGAGAAGAAATTAAAGAAGGGATTATTTCTTCCTCATCATGGAAAGGATCATGCCCATGAGAAGCAGGGAGAGCACAATACCGGTGATAAGGTAGACAAGCGGGGCGTCCACGGAAGGAAGCGAATAAGAAATTCCGCCTTTTTCTTTTGGGTACGTGGATTGGAACTGTGAAATTGCCGGGGACAGGTTGACACTTTTTAACAGCGTGCCGCTCTTTTTGTCGTAGAGCTCAAAGTTCATCTGGTTCTCCTCGTACGGCAGGATGAGGGTAACGTCAGCATTGTCGGTGTAGTTCAGGTACCCGGTCAGGTAACCGGACGATTCATTGCTGTTTTCCAGCACATCTGCCAGCTGGTACCGGGTGTCCCAGATGTCAAATTCCCTGAGGGTTGCCCCGCCAGAGGTCTTTAGCATGCCCTTAAAGTCCCCGTACTGGCGCCCGGGATTCGGGGCATGGCCGTAGACCATCTCAACGGACTTTTCCGTGACGCGCCCTTCGCTGATGTTTAAGTGCATGATAATAATCTTGGAATAATCAGCAGGTTCGGCTGCATCCACCAGCCCATAGCCCATCAGGAGCACAAGGACGATAAGGGTGGTGATGAGAAGGCGCTTCATAGATTCCACCGGTTGATAGTATCGAGCATGTACCGGATGTGGAGGGTTGAAGCACTCCCGAACCTGCCGGAATATGCCCCGCTGCCCATGATATCGGGATCAGGATCCCATTTCCAGAAATTTTTAACACAGAGCTGTCTGGTACGACTGCCTGCAGGTTTTGTGATCTGGCGGCATCCGGTGATATTCCATTGTTCCTGCCGGGCGGTTGTTATGCATGCGTCCTCTGTGCTCCAGACGTTTGGAGAGGGAGTGTTTTCCCGGTAATAGGTCTCACCGCAATACGTGTCGATCAGGCCAAAGACCACATGCCCGCTCTCATGAAGAAAGATCATAGAGGAATCCGCAGGCGCTTTTAACCACGACCCCGACCCCGGGCCAAGCCCGGTGGCACAGGCATTCGGTTCACAGGAGGTGTCGGAATAAATCCCGAGGTACGATGGATACAGGATGATTGCTACGTCAGTTGCGGGGGCGTTCTTCCGGAATTGATCCGGGAGTTTTCCCGCACACCCGTCAAAGGCATCGGCGAAGTCCTCCGGGTCCCAGTAATAATAAAAATTAAACCGGGAAGAGTAATCCGCCGGCAGCTCCACCGGCGCAGATGTCAGGGTATCCAGCCGGAAAAAAAGGGAGGAAATTTTGGCATTTACATCTTTGATAAACCGTTGCCGGTCGCCGGTATAGGTATCGATCGGGATTTTTGTTTTAAGGTTACAGTTATAGGTAGTCTCTGACGGGACAAAAACAATGTCAATCTTCGTTTCGGGCGACCCGTTGACCAGCAGGGGTATGAGTTTTGACTCGTTGAACTGGATGATGATCTGCTGGGTTTCGTTCACCATGATCTTCCGGGTGACCTCCTCGTATCCTGTTTTTGCCACCCGTATCGTGTACACACCCTTTGACAGATCCCGGATCTCCTTTATCCCGTCGTTGTCAGAAGTTGTGCCCACGGATTCCCCGTCAAGGTAGACGTGTGCGCCAGTAAGAGCGGCCCCGTTCTTCGCATCCCGTGCTTTTATGGTGAGGGCAGGGGAGGTGGTTGCAGGGACTTTCTGGTCAGGAAAGGGCTGGAGAATTTTGAGGATGGCAAGCACTTTTTTTCCGGGATTGTTTGTGGTTACCAGCGTGCCGGTGAAATAATATCCCTGGCGGGGGGCACCAGCACTCCCGTGCACTTCAAAGGGAAGCCCGAGGCTGAAGGTATGGTTCACCTGCTCAGTACCGTTTATATCAATACCAAGCAGGGTCATCTCCCCGGCCTGGACCGGTCCTGTGCGGTCATACGATCGTGCGATGATACTGGTGCCGTCAGGTGCCTGGATGAGGGGATTTGATGCGGTTCTCCCCCACCCCGGGACAATCTTTCTCCATTGCTCGTTACCGCGATTGTCTGTCCGCACAAGGAAAAGATCCTCACCGGGCAGGGTTGCATTGCCGGGACGGGTAGTTCCCCTTAAGATATACCCCCCGTCCGAAGTCTGGATGACGGATGTTCCTGCATTTTCCTTGCCGATCTCAAACGGGGCAAACCAGTCTTCATCGCCGAATTCATCCAGTTTGAGCAGGTAGGCACTCGCGCCGTTTATTCCGTAACTTCCGGTAGTGCCGGCAACAATATAGCCGTCATCGGCGGTCTGACGTACAAAAGCGGTATAATCATTTTTATCTCCCTTAAAAGCACGGGTCCACTGCTCCCTGCCGTCGGCATTGGTTTTCAGGATGAACCCGTTCCAGAGGGACGGTGCGGGGGAAGTATTCCTGTACACCGAGCCGCCCACGATAAAACCCCCGTCACTCGTTGTGCCGACCGAGGTGCCTTGGCAGGATTCACCGTTTTTAAAAACCCTCATCCACACCTCGTTGCCGGACGGGTCCAGTTTTACCAGCAGGACCCCACCGGTGATGGAGTCCCGGGAACCTGCCGTGATGATATATCCTTTATCGTGTGTTTCGGCAACGGATGGTGCCTCATAGGTGCTTTTTTGTAATGTTTTGTTCCAGACCTCGTTGCCTGCTGCATCCGTTCTGATGATGAAGAGCTGGTTTGTTTCCGGCGAGGATCCGGCAGATCCGACAGCCACGGATCCCCCGTCACTGGTGGCAACAATGGCATATCCGTCACTCTCCCCGCCCTGCCCGAAGGATTGCAGCCATCCAACAGCGGGCGGTTGTGTAAGAGGAGAGAGGGGACTGGCACTCACCGTTACGACAAGGGACAGCAGCGCGCCCGTGAGGAGCGGTGCAAGGACTAAAAGAAGGATGCAGCTGCAAAAAACGTGCCGCGTATCGTGTATCCCATGATCTCTGCGCATCTGCAATCCTGATAGTTTTTCTCTTGAACAGGAAATAAATACCTTCCTTATCGTATCCAGGCAGCCTTACCGGGAAAAAGAACTCCCGTTTTCATCCGGCTCCCTGCTTCCTGCGGTTTTATTCCGGTGGTTTTTCATGCTCCCCGGTAGGTTCATGCTCTTTTTCAGGTGCTTATGAGATTTGAGGGAATCTTTATGGACTTTCTTTTTGCAATGGGGGCAGTAATGCTCCTGGTTCTTTTGGATCTCTTCGACAAATCCTGAAGCAAATATAACGGTAGGAAGGGCAAAAATTACAATCCCCACGATGACAACGATATCACTCAGTAGTCTTTCTATGGCGGTTACCGGGTACACATCGCCGTATCCTACGGTGGCAAGCGTAACAAGTGCCCACCACATTGCATGCGGGATGCTGGCAAATACTTCGGGCTGCGCTTCATGTTCTGCATACTACATGAGGGAGCTCGCAAGAATCATGGCAATAAAGAGGAGGGAAAGGGCGAGGAGCAGTTCTTCTTTTTTCCTCGTGATGATAGTATGGAAGGTTATTACGGCATCGGGATACCGCCCGATCTTCAGCACCCGGAGGTCGTTTTTCCCGTCGCGGTCATGTAAAAAAAACCGGAATCATGGTCACCGGCTCATTGAACTGTATCGCCATGGTAGCCATGTGCCGCAAGAACCGTCATGACATTTTCAACCCATTCACGATCATCAGCATGTTCCAGTCCGTAAATATGGGCAAGAATGTGAGGATCATGACCATGGGATTTCTCCCTGCCGGGAGCATGGGAATGATCTACCTTGTGGTGCTCCGATTCAAACGGGTGTGGCAGGTGGGCTATCTTCTCTTTCCATATCGCTTCAAGTATCGCATCATGGGTCCTGAGTTCATTGAGCCCGATAACCCTGCCCCGGAGCTCCCCGGTGGGGCGGTAGTTGATCAGCATCCGGTAGCAGAGAAATTCCTTGCAGATGGTGGGGCGGGAAGGGTAGATTGCACAGAGAAACCCCGGGCCGTCAGGGTTCCTGCACGTAAATACGCACCCTTTCTTCTGGGCATCCTTGCCATTCCCTTCCATCGCTTCAAATTCCTCGGCAAATACATCAGCAAATTCCGGCAGCACGTGCACCTGGAAGAGTTCGTTGGTGATGCCGTACCGGCAGAAGTAATCATGTTCGGTGATCTGCCGCTCGACTTTGATAAACTCACCAAAGCTTGAGCAGCATTTCCCACAGCAGTTGCACTCGAATTTAACCATAGCAATATTCATTTTATGCTAAACCGGATTATAAAAATTGGGATATGATCCTACGGGGATGGATAAGAGATATGCGAAGGACATGCCCCTTTTGTAGGGTATCCGGATCCCGAAGGGCTGCCAGAACGCGAATAATAAGGGTCGTTTTTTTCTGACGAGATACCCTCCTGCTCTTCCGTCTATAAAAAAATGATGGCAACGATCCGGATGGAGTATTGGATCCCTCTGGTTATGCAAAAAAACCGGCACCAGTATACCAGACCATATTCACGGCACGGTGAGATGTGCCGGTCCCATTTTTGGGGAGAGAAACCCGAAATACCGCTCAGATCGAAACTTTGAGGAATGCATGCAATCAGTACACGATCACGAACACACCCAGAGCGATTCCCATCCCGGCAATGACCACCCAGAGAATTTCGGCACCCAGAAGTAGGGAGAGGAATGCCCCTGCCGCGAGAAGTCCGGAGAACCATGACCAGGGAACCGCAAGCGCCAGCCTGATGGTCACGCTCAGCAGTAAACCCACAAAAGAGAACAGGATACCCTGAAACATTTTCTGGTACAGTTGCGAACTGCGCAGCCGGTCATAATACGGTACCGTCCCGATAACAAACAGAAATGAAGGGATGAATATCGCTATCGTTGCGACGATCCCGCCCCAGAATCCATAGGCAAGGAACCCTACAAACGTTGCGGTAATTACAATCGGGCCCGGCGTCACCTGGCCAAGTGCCAGCCCATTCATGAACGTTGCACTGTCCAGCCATGAATGCTCGACAACAACCTCCTGGAACATCAGCGGGAGCGCGGCAAATCCTCCACCGAACGCGAACAGATCAATCCTTGCCATCGTAGCGGCAAGGGCAAAGAGATCGGGCTGGAGGAGAGCGAGCATGCAAAAAAAAGCTGCTGCCATGGCAAGCAGGATGAGAAATGATTTTTCCGGATGCGGAAGCGTTGTGACGGGAAGTTCCTGTTTTTTTGCAGGGATAGGAAGAAGAGTGATACCGAGCAGTGCCGCAAGGACAATGACAACGACAGGGTGCACACCCGCGGTGAAGAGTACCGCCGCGATACCGGCAATGAGTACATGAATCCCGTGTCTGAGTGAGGTCCGCCCGAATGAGACCGTCGCGAATGCGACAAGCGCCACAACGATCGCCTGTAAAGCGAGGAATAACGCCTTCACCGGGGGAAGCGCTGATGTTGAAACATAGAGTGCCGAGAGTACCATCATCAGGAGAAATGCAGGGAGACCAAACCCCACAAATGCTACAAGTGCACCAGCTGCACCCCGGATACGAAGACCTGCATAGGCGGTTACCTGCATGGCTGTTGCACCGGGGATAGCCTGGCAGAGCGCGACACCCTCGTCAAAGACCGCACTATTCAGCCAACCCTTTTGATCAACCACCCTCTTCCGTAGGTAGGCGACCATGGCAGGGCCACCGAATGCCGTCATGCCAAGCCGGAAAAACGCGAAAAAGACTGAAGCAAGCGAAGGTTGCTGCACTGCGGACGGAACAGGTTGTTCAGCCATACGATAGGAGAATTATTGATAGTACAGGAGATAAGGATATTCGATTTGTTCTCTTGAGGATGGCTATGACCGCTCAAAAGAACAAAGAACCTGTACAACACAGGTCATCATAATGAATCCCGGACCGCAGGCTGCACAACCCCCGCTCATCTACCTCAACAACGCTGCGACAACGTGGCCAAAGCCATATGAAGTGCTGGAGGAAGTGGCACAATGCCTGCGACAGCCGCTGCACGAACCGGGAAGGACAACGGGTAATGGATCCATGGATTATCCTTCTGCTGCACGTGAGGCCCTTGCACCTTTTTTCCATGCCGGTCCTCCCGAACACTTCATCTTTACGCAGAACGCCACTGACTCACTTAACCTGCTGATTCATGGATTTGTAAAAAAGAGCGGTATGCCGTTCCATGCAATCACGACAGAGCTCGAACACAACTCGGTGCTCCGCCCGCTCACTGCGCTGGAGCAGGACGGGACGATCAGGCTCTCGGTTGTACCTTTCCGTGGTACCAGGGTGGATCTTGCAGGGATAAAAAAGGTAATCTGCGAAGATACGCGCCTCGTTGTCATGACGCACGGGAGTAATGTGCTTGGGTCCGTGCAGGACATCAGACCGATCGCGGAATACCTCCATGCCAATGACATTTTCTTCATCGTGGACGGGGCCCAGACAGCCGGCCACATCCCGGTCGATCTTTCGGACATCCCGGTCGGTGCTTTCGTATTTACCGGGCACAAGGCACTCTTCGGCATCCCCGGCATTGGCGGATTCTTCATCCCTGAACCGGATGCCATCGCGATCACCCGGCAGGGTGGCACGGGTTCGGATTCACGGACACTCACCCATCCAGGAGAGATGCCGGTGCGGTTTGAGGCAGGGACGCACAACTACCCCGGCATCGCATCGCTCTACGCCGGGATCCGGTTCATTACTTCGACCGGCCAGAGAGCAATTGAGAAGAAGAATACGGATCTTACCCGCTGTTTCATCCGCGAACTGAAGGACATTTTGGGCATCACTATCTATAACGAAAACCCTGACCTCCCGGTCGTATCGTTCGCTATCGCCGGCATCGACAATCATGAGGCGGGTTTCATCCTTGCGCGGGCCTACAACGTGATCACGAGGACCGGCCTTCATTGCGCCCCGCTCGTCCATGAACGTATTGACGGCGGGAAAGGGTGTATCCGGGCAAGTTTCTCGTATTTCAATACCCCCGATGAATGCAGTGCAGCGGCAGAAGCGATCCGTGAGGTGGCAGAGAATGCGGATTCTCACGTCCGTTCAGACTAAAGTCTGTGTTGACGGCTCGCTCATGAAAGAGTACGTGCTCGACGAGCCGCTGACCGAAGGTTTCCTGAAATTCCTAAAAAACTTCGGCACGGTCCGGTTCCTTGAGCAGCTCAGAAAACCCTATTTTTCTTTTGAAAAAGAGCAGTTCATCTCTATCAAGGGTTTTACCGGGGACCGTAATGTCGAGGTGCGGTACAAAAAAGAGTTCCGGGACCTGGTGGGGGACTATTTTCATCTCCTGCTCTACTATCATGACCAGGGCGAACGCGGGATCTCGGCACTGAAAGGGCATGAGGACTCCCTCAGGGAGAAAATGAAGATCCGGCTGCGTCCCTTTCCGGAGAATGTTACCTGATACCACGGCACCGTGTTTTTGAGGATCATGCCGGAGATTATGAGCTTGTGGTTTCATGAACTCAACGATGCGTAGCAGGAGCAGCAGCGGATGTCAATCCGCCCGCTTCAGCCGGGGTTGTCGGCGTTGTCGTTTGCAGACTTTTTTTTAGGAAATGCACCCTGACAGCGAGCAGGTGAGGACCAGCAGGATCGCAGACGCTGACCAGAAAATACCACGTGAGTATGATGGGATAGTTTTCTTAAAGCATGGGGGAATAAAAAAAGTTCCTGCCGGATTCAATACACCGAAGTGCCCGGCGAGAAGTTTCGTCCGGTGTGCAAAGCAACACCATTATTCTAAGAAGTGGTGGGTAAGGTTCATCACATCCCGGTAGGGAATGACCCCCACCAGCCGGTTCTTTTCATCGGTGACGGGAAGAGCCCGGAAATCATACCGGGCAAAATTCTGCGAGGCTTCTTTGAGAGTGCTTTTTGTGTTCAGGCTGATCACGTTTTCAACCATGATATCTTTCAAGAGTGCCCGGTCATCGGCCTGCAGCAGTTCCTTTAAATCAATGACCCCGATCAGGGTGTCCTCGCTGTCCACGACATAGATATACATTATCACGTCTTTGTCACGGGCATGGCGCGGGTAATCGTTCTGCACATACTCGACTAGTGTTTCCGGGGAGAATTTTAAGATCTTCTGCGTGGTGTAGTGGATGACCTTCTCTTCCTGTTTTGTGACGATTGACTGGATTTTTTTTGCAGTTTCCGCATTCAGCGCTTCAAGAATAATCTGGGCTTCGGATGAGGGCAGGACCGCGAGGATGTCTGCAGCCTGGCCGGGCGTCATGTCGTTGATGAGCCGGACTACGTTCTCCTTGGTCAGGGAGGAGATAATATCCCGCTGCACGTGGGGCTCGATCTCTTCGAGGGTATCGGATGCCTGCTCGTGGTCAAGCGAGGTAAAAACCATGACTCGCTGGTCGTGATCGAGCTCTTCGAGAATATCTGCAAGATCGACCGGGTGGATCTCTGCAAGGGTCGCTTTCAAGATCTTGAGCTTGACATCTCCTTTGAAACTGCTGATATGCGACGGGAGGGGCTGGATATACATCCACGAGATCAAACCACTGTCCTGAGGATCTTCCCCGGGTGCGAGAAATTCGGAAAGGAACCCGAACCCAAGACGGCGAAGGCGTGCGGATTTGCTCGTGTCCACTTCCGTGACATAGAGTTTTGCATTCCGTTCAACCAGCCGGATGTCATAGACCACTTCCACTTCCGCGTCTTCAGTATCAAGCACCTTCTTGTCAAGGATATGATCGCGCAGCAGGATCGCATCTTCCGGGGGTGAATTCTCATATTTTTTCAGATCGTCAACATCGATGACGAGCTGCTGCGGTTCGAGGGTTACCATGCGCTCATAAGGGATGAGCAGCGGGGGATCGCCAAAAGGGCGGGAAATGACAAAATTCCGCACTTCAGGAATCTTGCCCGTCTCGACAATCATCAGGTCGGCAAGTGACCCGATCTTTTTTTCGCGCAGGATGACCTTTGCGCCGATCATCTCGCTCAACAGGAATTTCCTGTCGGGCCTTGGCGGTTTTGCATTCGTTGTGTCTGTCTGCATAACCATCGTTACCCCTCACTTCAATAATGTCCAGAATTTATAGCCAAGAAGCAGTACGAGCAGGATCAGGTAGATCCGTAAGAACATGAGTGCGATCTTCACACCCCGCGACATCGTTATACGGGGTGTTTTGTATTTTTTATTGATCTCGTGGATCGTATGTGTCCATCCACGGAACACACTCCCGATCCGTTCACCGAATATTGTTTTGAGGGTCAGCACTGGTTCATCTCCATTGTTTCACTACATCAGCCACTCCGGAAAGAGTGTCGTAATCCCATACAGCGTGGACAGGATGATAATTGCAACCACGATGGTCGTCCCGGCTATGTTCTGGAGCGTGGTATTCCTGTACTTACCCATGATCTCTTCGTTGTTTAAAAGGAGGATCAAAAATACCAGCGCAGCGGGGAGCAGGGTCACGGCAATTACCTGTACAAAGAGCGTGATCAGGACGAGCGGTGCATGGGGTACCAGCACGACCCCGCCGGCAGTGACGAGCGCGAACAGGTAACAGGCATAGAACCACGGGGCTTCGTGGACTTTTAAGTTGAGGGAATGCGCCCACCCGAACACTTCCCCAAACGCCCACGAGCTGGCAAGCGATATACAGATCGCTCCTAAAAATCCTGCATTGAAGAGTCCGATCGCAATGCACGTGCCCAGCCAGGGACTGGTGGTCATCATCATGCTTGCTGCCTGTGCTGCACTCTCGATTTCCATACCGTAAAGTACGGTGCCCGTCACGACGACAAGGAAGATCGCGACCAGCACCGTGAACGCTGAACCTATCAGGGTATCCACCTGGCCCCAGGGGATGTCTTTTTCTTTCATTCCCTTGTCCACCACCGCACTCTGCTGGAAGAAGATCATCCACGGGGCGATCGTTGTTCCGATATTTGCCATTAAGAAAAAGAACAATGTCCCGTTGAACCCGCCGGGGAAGTGGGGGACCAGGCCGATGCTCAGCACTTCTCCTACCGAAGGATGTACAAGGAATGCTGCCGGGATATAGATGACATTGAGGGCGGCAAACAGGATTGCGATCTTTTCCCAGGTCCAGTATTTGCCCTGCAGGACCATGAGCATCATGACGATGGATACGATCACCACCGTAACAGCCGGGGGGATATTGAAAATGGCAAGGGCTGCGGTCATGCCGATAAACTCGGTGACCAGCGTGAGCCAGTTGACAAGGGCAAGATCAATAAACGAGAACCAGCCCCAGAAGGAGCCGAATGCATCGAAGATCGCTTCTGCATGCCCGCGTTTGGTGACCGCACCCAGCCGCACGGTCATCTCCTGGACAATATAGGCAACCGGCAGGAGCAGCAGCAAAAACCAGATCAGGCCATAGCCGTACTTCGCCCCGGTGACGGTGTAGGTAGTGATGCCGCCTGCGTCGTTGTCGGCAAGCATCACGATAAGACCGGGACCGGCAAGGAAGAGGTATATTTTGAGCGTCTTTATGAACCTGCGATATTTGTAAAAAAACGTTGATCCAAAGTCCATCTGAACGCCCCCACTCCCACTCTGTTACCTGGTTCTGGACCAGTCCCTCCTTACCGTGAATTTCCCAAAAAAAGGATATTCACCACTCCTTTTAGGTAAGTGCAGGTAAATCGGCATAGGCATATAAAAATATTTGGCAATTGCCACAAACAAACCACTCCTTTCAAATGCATGGCTGGTATACTCCCGGTCTGGTCATTCATTCCATCTCTTGTACAACTGGTTTGCAAAGACCTGAAAGATCAGGATAAAGATGCAGAGCATGGCGATATCGAGAAGCGGGTTGAAATGGGTGTTACCATGATAGGCGGCCTGGATGAGATCGTTGCCATAGGTTAGCGGTGAAAAATACGCTGCACCCTGGCCCAGGGACGGAATAGACTCAATCGGGATGAAGACGCCGGAGATGAATATGAGGGGGAGCCTGACGAGGTTCAGCATGGACATGATGTCCCCGGGACTCTCGGTAGGGTACGCCGCAAACAGGGTCCCCATGGTCGCAAAGCAGAATGAGGTGAGGATGATCCCGGCAAGAAGGGGGGCAATGCTGATAACCGGTGTCCCGAAGATGAGCATGCCGGCGATCAGCGGGACCAACGCGATACCCATACTGTACAGAAATCCGCTCAGGCTCTCCCCAAGGACTACCGCATGCAGGGAGACAGGGGCTGAGACAAGGCGGTCAAATGTCTTCATCCGCCGTTCGATAGGAATTGATACCGGTTCAATCGAGGACGCGGAGAAGAGTATGGTGATCGCGATGAGCCCCGGGATCATGACAGACGGCCCCGCAGATTTTCCGGCAGCAAAGGCAAGGAACATGAACAGGGGAAACAGAGCTCCGGAGACGATGATGTTTGGCTTGAAGTAATAGATCGCAATATCTTTTTTTGCAATTGCCCATGCAGCGTTCAGTTCGGCATAGAGCTGCCCGTACGAGTCCCCCCCGTCAGTCAACGGTGCTCACCCCTTTTGTCCGCACCTCAAGCCCGGTCAGTTTGATAAAAACATCTTCAAGACTGGGGCCGAACGTGGTCATACTGAGCACCCGTGTGTTGTGCACCTTTCCATACTCCATGACCGCGGCAATTACTTCAGACGGATCATGGGTGAAGAGCCGGAACTTGTCTCCCTCTTTTCTGACTTCGCTTACCCCGGGGAGTTGCCGGAGATCACCCTCGCGACCGGCTGCTGCCGTATCGAATGCAACTTCCACTGACTGGGCACTCTGGATGGTCGCTTTCAGTCGTTCGGGTGAATCTATTGCGGCAATGCGTCCCCGGTTGATGATGGCCACACGGTCGCAGGT